>Ga0315547_1002095_pt1 | contig 14512 bp, 15 predicted proteins | sample SalMarSW160240MG_2_FD_202542 | JGI IMG/M metagenome (GOLD analysis project Ga0315547, IMG submission 202542) | Salt marsh sediment microbial communities from the Plum Island Ecosystem LTER, Massachusetts, United States - Salt Marsh Sediment SW1601-240 ... | reverse complement strand
AGCCTCTTTTTCTTTACCGGAGCCGGCTTCCTGGCGCTTTGGAGCCTGAATCCTTTTTCGTTTGAACAGGGGATATTGAAGCCCAAAGCAGGGTTCGGCTACAATCTCTTGCTCGGCAAAGACGGCAGATATCGGCTCGGTTTTGAAATCGGAGCGGCCTGGCTGCAGAACGTGATCGAGGGCGACCTGTACGACATCATGTTCCCTCTAGTGCCGCACTTTCTGCTGATATTCGGCAGAGCGTTCTAGCGTCCCAACCGCTTGAGGATCTTCTCCGCTTCGGCCGCCCCTTCTTCGATCAGCTGATCCAGGATCTCCCGCACGGGCAGGATTTCCTTGACCAGCCCCACGCTTTGGCCGGCCATCAGGGAGCCCTGCTTCACGTCCCCGTCGATCGCCGCCCTTCGCAGGCCGCCGATCCAGAACTCCTCCAATTTGTGCCCCGCTTCCCTGGCCGTGATTGCCTTGCGCTCCAACTGAGCGATCAGACCGAGTTGCAGCGTGTTGAAGTCCAGGGTGCCTTCATTGACCAGGGCACGGACCGGGATCACCGGCATCCGGGGGTCGAATTGAGCGGTGGATACGGCATCCTTGGCCGCCGCCCGCAGCAGCGCCCGTTTGAAGTTGTCATGGGCAACGGACTCCTTGGCCACGGCGAACTTCGTGCCAAGCTGTACCCCCGCCGCTCCCATCATCAGGTAGTGGACCATCATCACACCGCTTCCGATCCCTCCGGCCACGAATACGGGCACCTCATCGACCTGCGGCAGGATCTGCTCCGCCAGAACTGCTGTGGAAATCGGTCCGATGTGCCCCCCCGCCTCGTGTCCTTCGATGACCAGCGCATCGACCCCTCCTTTGATCAGGTTTTGGGCGATTCCTACGGTGGGGGCGAAGCAGAGCAGTTTGCTCTTGGTATGTCTGATCTGATTGATTGCCTCTCGCGGCGGCAGCCCGCCGGCGAAGATGACAAAGGGAAACTCAATCTTCAAGATGTGATCGAGGTGCTTGCCGAAGTTGGGGGCAATGGTGATCAAATTCACACCGAAGGGCTTATCCGTCTTGTCTCGGGTCCGCTTGATCTCATCCTTCAGCATCTCTAGGGGCATGTTTCCCCCGGCCAGCACGCCGAAGGCGCCCGCATTGGATATCGTGGATACCAGAGTCGACTCGGAAATCCAGGTCATGGCTCCGCCCAAAACGGGATATTCTACGCCGAGGAACTCTTTGCCCCGGCTCCACAGCCTCTCTATCAGTTTTCGTGGCATGATTACCTCCTACCCGTTCCACGTCCGTGGTTCGAGGGTAGTCAAAATATGCTCATTTTTGAGGCAGGTTTCAACGGTGAAACCCGAAACTCCGGTTCTGCCGGCCAACACATCGGTGGTGCAAGCACGACATGCGAAGCAACTAGATTTTTCACAAAGGAGTACTGAAGAACTTGCCGGTGCGGTGGGAGGGGGTACTTTGACAAATCACCGATATTGGACGAAGATCTACGGAAGATGAAATCTATCGTATTGGCGGAAAAACCCAGTGTCGGCCGGGACTTGGCCCAGGTGCTCGGCTGCAGAAAAAAGGCCAAGGGCTACTCGGAAGGGGATGCCTACATCGTCACCTGGGCGATGGGCCACCTGGTCGAGCTGGCCGATCCCCAGAGCTACGACGAGAAGTACAGGACCTGGTCCCTTCACTACCTGCCGATGCTCCCCGAACGCATGAAGCACCGGGTCATTCGCCAGACCTCCCATCAGTTCCGCACCATCCAATCCCTTTTCCGCAGGAAGGACGTGAACAATCTGATCATCGCAACAGATGCGGGACGGGAGGGGGAGCTGGTGGCGCGTTGGATTATGCGTCTTTGCGGCTGGAAGGGTTCCTCCCAGCGGTTGTGGATCAGTTCCCAAACCGAGGCGGCGATCCGGGAGGGGTTCCGTACCCTCAAGCCCGGCAAGGACTTCGACAATCTCTTCCAGGCCGCCGAGTGCCGTTCCGAGGCGGATTGGATCATCGGGTTGAACATCTCCCGGGCCTTGAGCTGCAAGTACGATGCCCGGCTGTCCGCCGGCCGGGTGCAGACACCGACTTTGGCCCTGATCGTGGGCAGGGAGGAGGAGATCAACAACTTCACCCCGGAGAGCTACTGGCAGGTGCATGCGGATTTTGGATCCTACACGGGATTGTGGCGGAGCCCAGGGGGTGTTACCCGGATCAAGGAGGAGAAGCGGGCTCGGGAGATCGCTGAAAAGGTTCAAGGGTCTGAAGGACGCATCGTCAAGGCCGAGGCGAAAGACAAGACGGAGAGCCCGCCGCTGGCCTACGATCTGACCGCGCTGCAGCGGGAGGCCAACAGCCGACTTGGCTTCAGCGCCCAGAAGACCTTGAGTACCCTCCAGGGACTGTACGAACGCCACAAGCTGGTCACCTATCCCAGGACCGATTCCCGCTACATTACCCGGGACATCGTGCCCACCTTGAAGGACCGCTTGCAGGCGGTTCTGTCATCCCGCTACCGCAGTACGGTTCAACAGCTGTTGGCCGGAGAGATCAAACCGGGCAGCCGGTTTGTCAATGACGCCAAGGTCACGGATCATCACGCCCTGCTGCCGACCGAGCAGCGGGCCGAAGCCCAGAGGCTTAACGGCGATGAACGGGCGCTGTGGGAGATGATCGTGGCCCGTTTCCTCGCCGTTCTTTTCCCCCCCTACCGCTATAAGAGTATCACCCTGATCACGGAGGTGGAGGAGGAACAGTTTCTATCCAGGGGAATCCAGGTGGTTGATCCCGGCTGGAAGGCGATCGAAGAGAGCTTATCGGACAAGGAAGGGGAGGAGGAGGAAGCCCCCCAGCAGGAGCTGTCTTCCCATCGTCAGGGCGAAGTCGTTCAGGTGGCCGGTACGGAGGTCAAGCAGGGTTTTACCAAGCCTCCGCCGCGCTATACCGAGTCTACCCTGCTCGATGCCATGGAGCACGCGGGTAGGTTCATCGAGGACAAAGAGTTGCGCGCCTCGATCGCCCAGGGCGGCATCGGAACTCCGGCAACCCGGGCCGCGATCATTGAAAAATTGCTGTCTCACTACTACATCGAGCGGCGGGGCAGGACGCTTCTGCCCACACCGCGGGGGCTGGAGCTGCTGGAGCTGGTGCCCGGCGATCTGCGATCGCCGGAGCTGACCGCCCGCTGGGAGCAGCGTCTTTCCCGCATCACCGACGGCCAAGAGAGGGCTGCAGATTTCAACCGGGATATACGCAGGAATGCCACGGAGCTGGTGGAAATGGTGAAAACCAGCACCGCTTCTTACAAACCCCGCAACCTGAGCAACAACCCCTGTCCGGTGTGCGGTAAGATGATGATGCCGGTTCTAGACAAAAAGGGTCGAAAGATGCTCGTCTGCCAGTCCCTGTCCTGCGGGTACGAGCAGAGCGAAGGCCAGGGGGATTCTCTTTCACGCCGGCCGTCGAAGAAGCAGAAAACCATGAACCAAAGATTGATCCGGCAGTTCAGCGACAAATCCAAGGAGACCGCGACCTTCGCCGACATGATCAGGGCAGCCCGGGAGCGGCAAGAGAAGAAGCAGTGAACACGATCGGTGTTGGGGTGATCGGTGGTCGCTATCTTGACTTTTTTGGTCATTATCAACTATTTCAATAAGATGGCAATCAGAGTGGTATCCCTGCATCCTGCCCGTGATCACAGGTCGTTTTTGGAGATTGAATGAGCGCTGATTTTCTCTCCTCCAGCGACAGCGATCGGGCCGTCAGACCGCTTCCCCATGCCCGGCTGGTGACCTTCTCAGAAGGCCTCGATCTTCAGCTGGAAGGCCGTCTGGAGGAGGTAACCGTCTGCTATGAAACATACGGGGAGCTCAATCCACAGGCTGACAACGCCGTTCTGATCTGCCATGCCCTGAGCGGTGATTCCCACGTAGCCCGGCACGAGGAGAATGACGATCCCGGCTGGTGGGAGACGATCGTCGGCCCCGGCAAGCCCATTGATACGGAGCAGTACTTCGTGATCTGCCCAAACGTACTCGGCGGCTGCCGCGGCACCACCGGTCCCAATAGTCCCAATCCGTCCACCGGTAGGCCTTACGGTCGGGATTTTGCCAGCATTACGATCTGCGACATGGTGAACCTGCAGAAAAAGCTGGTGGATTTCCTGGGAGTGAGGAAGCTGTTGGCGGTGATCGGCGGTTCCATGGGGGGGCAGATGGTTCTCGCTTGGGCGGCGGAGTATCCTGAAAGCTCGAGAGCGTATATTCCGATAGCCACCGCCGCCCGCCTGACCAGCCAATCTCTGGCCTTCGATATCGTGGGCAGGAATGCCATCCTTCACGACCCGACTTTCCGGGACGGACAGTACTACGGGCAACCCAAAGGCCCGGATACCGGACTGGCCATCGCCCGCATGATCGGTCATATCACCTATCTGTCCCGGGAGTCGATGCAGCTGAAGTTCGAAACAGATCGCCACAACCCACGGGATGTATCCACGGAGTTCGAGCAGCGCTTTTCCGTAGGATCGTATCTGGGCTACCAGGGCGAGCGTTTCGTGGAGCGTTTCGACGCCAACAGCTACATCACCCTGACCCTGGCTATGGACATGTTCGATCTGGGGGACAGCCGGGAAGCCTTGAATCAAGCGATGGGAAGAACCGACGGGCGCTGGCTCATCTTGAGCTACACCAGCGACTGGCTGTTTCCCCCCGAGGAATCCCGTGCGCTGGTGGACGCCCTGATTCGTTCCCGTACGCGGGTGAGTTACTGCAACGTGCCCAGCCCCTATGGGCACGATTCTTTCCTCCTCGAGCACAACCTCGAGATCTACGGCGAGTTGATCCGGGCTTTTCTGACCACCTCCAACGGAGCCGATGCAGTGCAAACAGGTGGTGCAGGGCAGGAGAAAAGTCCCTCCGTCGGCACCACACCCGGACAGAGCAGGCACCCGAGGATGGACCCGGCCAGTATCTTTCACCCCGATCGACTGGACTACGACAGGATCATCGATCTGATTCCGCCGGGATCGAGCGTCCTCGACTTGGGCTGCGGCCACGGCGAGCTTCTGCACCGCTTGAAGCAGCGAGGGTTCGAGAAACTCACGGGGGTAGAGCTCGATGAGGAAGCCGTCGTCTCCTGCAGCAGGCTCGGCCTGGATGTCCTGCATCTGGATCTGAATCAGCACCTTGACCCCTTTCTTGACGGCAGCTACGACTACGTGGTGCTGTCCCGCACGCTTCAAGCGGTACTGGACGTGGAAGGACTGTTGACGGAGATCATCCGGATCGGACACCGGGGTATCTTGAGTTTTCCGAACTTCGCCTACAGCAAGCTTCGACGTATGCTCTACGAACAGGGGCGGGCTCCGGAGAGCGAGGGAGTGCTGCGCTACAAGTGGTACAACACACCGAACCGGCGCTTCTTCTCCATCGCTGATTTCGAGGACCTCTGCGGCGAGCGAAACATCCATGTTTACCGAAAAGTCGCGATGGACACGGAGGCGGGGCGGGAAGTAGCCGAAGATCCCAACTACAATGCCGATCTGGCGATCTTCGTGATCAGCCGTTGAGTTACCTTCCGTAATACATGAAGGGGGCCCAGTAAAAAGGTTCGTTCAGGGCCCGCTGGTAGGTAAACCCTTCGGATTGAGCCAGCTCGTATAGCCCGACCATGAACTTTCTGATCGACTCATCGGCGATCTGCCACAGCGATACGGACAGGCCGTTGGCTCCGGCCAGGAGGAAGGTCAGAGTCAAGCCCACCACCCCCTCGCCGCCGTAGATCTTTCCCAGGCCGATTTCCCTGACCTCGGTCAAGGTCCCGGGTAGATCTTGCCAGGAAGTCAGTCCTAGAGTTGCGTAGGCGTCGCGGGTGCCGAGCTTCTCCTGGAGGGTTACGCCGGGCCCGGGCTTTTGAAATGCTCGAGGGCTTCAGCCGAGACGATCGGCTCTGCACGGTGGCGCCGCTGTTTGAGCTGGGAGGATACGATAAGGGAGGGCAGGTAGCGAATGTTGTAGCTCTCCACCAGGTACTTTCCGTCCGGCATGATCAAGGTCTCGAAAGGGAGAAATCCCAGAACGCCGTCGGGAACGATGATCAGCTCATCCTTGTCCTTCAGGCGGTCGCAAAGGGGTTGCAGCAGCAGGGAGTAGAGCTCCCGGCCCAGGCTGTTTCTCGCTTTCCGCTCGGCAGGGGAAAGACCGGGTTGGCTGAGCAGCCAACGGTAGGTGCGGACGATCTCAGCGAAGCTTGCGCCCTGCGCCCTGCTCCCCGCTTGGATCTTCCGGCTCTTCGATCTCTACCATTGTAAAACCACGGGTACGATTATCCGCCTTGATAATAGTAGTTCGATGCTCACGATAATTTCGAGAGAGGAACTCTCCGTACTCGATCCCGTAAAGATCCAAGGTCCTTTTGTCGGCGTAGGCGGCCAGCGGAAGGAAGAAATCCAGGAGGCGGACCCCGCCGATTTCCAGGGCAAGCTTTGGACCATCCGTGGTGACGGAGCAACCTATCGGGACGGGGAAGAGCAGATGCAGCTGATCTTTCCCAATCGTTTCTTTCCCGACAACTTCCTCCGAAAAGGCCGGGTGTAAAAGATTCCGGATACCCGATATCCCTTTCGCTTCGTTCTTGGCGAGCCCTGCGGCACCGAGTTCGTGAAATCAGCTACACCATCGCGGAGTAATCAGGGAACGACCTCGAACTGGCCCATCATTCCGTCATCCTCATGCTCTAGTAGGTGGCAGTGGTACATGTAGATGCCCGGGAACTCCCGGAACGGGATGATGATTCGAACCGTATCTCCGGGCCAGACCAGAACCGTGTCTTTCCAGCCGCTTTCGCCGGCAGGTGGTTTTTTCCCGTTGATGTCCAGGATCTGAAACTGGACCCCGTGAAGGTGAAAGGAGTGGGCGATCTCCATCATCCCGGTCCGCACATTGACGATTTCCCAGATCTCCGTGCTTCCCGCTTTGACCGTAGCATCGATCCGCTTCATGTCCATCTTTCTGCCGTTGATGGTAAGACGGCCGCCAATCATCCCCATTCCTCCACGCCCCATCGTCTTCAGATCGAAGTGCCGGGATCGCAGGGACTGACTCTGCGGGATCTCGGCAATCGAGACCAATTTACCTGGGATTTGTGTGGCTGAGGTATGGCTCCCGGATTCCCGATCCGCAACCACGATCTTTAGTACCTCGTCCCTCGGTCCCTGGAAAATTTCGGTGAACAGGTACAGGGAATCCCCGCTCTCTCTGCGGCGTAGATCCAGTAGGATTTCCCCCCTCTCTCCCGGACTGAGGGTCAGGGAGCTCATCTCTACCGGGTGCTCCAAAAACCCCCCGTCACTGGCGATCTGGGAGAAGGCGCTTTTGTCACTGAAGCTGAAGCGATAGATGCTCGAGGTGGATCCATTAAGAAGGCGAAAGCGAATGACCTCCCTTCCGGCGGACAGGTAGGGTTTGATGGCGCCGTTCACCAGATAGGTGTCGCCGATGAGACCTTGCATCAGATCGGGCATGGCGAGCCGGTAGAGAAGCGAGCCGTTGGTCTGGAAACGACGATCCTGGATGACCAGGGGAATATCGTTGCTTCCGTATTGCTTCGGAAGCTTGAGGGATTCGGCGGTGTCGTCATCGATGATGATCAGACCTGCAAGCCCCAGGTACACCTGACGGGCGGTATTGCCGATAGGATGCGGGTGGTACCAGAGGGTGGCAGCGGGCTGATCCACGGTGAAGTGGGGCTCCCAGATCGCGCCGGCCTGAATCACCTGATGGGGGCCGCCGTCCACCACACCGGGAAGCTCCATCCCGTGCCAGTGCACGGTTGTTGATTCCTCTATGGTATTGCGTACCCGGATGCGCACGTCCTCACCTCGGCGCAATAGCAGCGTAGGACCGAGATAATCCCCGTTATAGCCGTAGGTGAGGGTATCGGTATCTTGAAAGAATGTTCGGCTTCCTGTTTGTGCGGTGAGCTCGTAGACGGTCTCTCCTCCCCGCCGAGTCCCTGTCAATAGAGGTGGAATCGGCAGCCTTTGACTGAATGCCGGCTGGGATGGTTTCAAGGCCCAGAGTGGAGAGATCAGCAGCAGCGGGAAGAGCAGCAACCCTATCAACAGTAGTTTCCGCGGTCGTATGGTTTTCGATGTACTCATGCCTTTAAAATCTTAATGCTTATCAAATAAGTCAAGTTAAAAGCATCGATCAATGCGGGGTAATCAGACAAGGTAAATCCCTCCTCCTCCGGCAGGGTGTTGAGGTGCAACGGGTGCGCAGTTGACCACCGGCCCGGCAATAGATAGTCTGTGGGCAAGCATGGTTGCCTCTACCCGAAAAACAGCTGGGTATCTCCGGTGGGTCGTACTAACGATCTTCGCCCTCGCTGTGCTAGGCTCTTGTAAAACAACAGCGCAGAAAGTCAGGGCCAAACCGGAACTCTTTCGGAAGTCCGTGCTCCGGCCGCGATTAGCTCCGGAAGCGGAGACCAGACGAGTGCAGAGGATCATGCGGTCCATGACCCTGGAGCAGAAGATTGGTCAGCGATTCATCTGCTGGATCGAAGGAAAACAGATCAGCGAGCAAACCCTCGAGCTGGTCCGGCAGGGAGCGGCCGGAGTCATCCTGTATCCTTGGAATATCGAAGATCCCGAACAGGTCCGAGACTTGACCGATGCGATTCAAAAGGCGGCCCGGGAGAGCGATCCGCCCATAGGATTTTTCATCTCCGTAGATCAGGAAGGAGGCAGGGTTGCTGCCTTTCGCTTTGCCGAGATGACCCGACTGTCCGCCGCTTATAACTGGGGTCGCTACGACGATCCCCGCTATATCACGGCGGTCGCCTACATTGCCGGGAGGGAGATACGTGAGCTGGGCTGCAACATGAACTTTGCTCCTGTATTGGATCTTTATGGTTTGGCGGACTCTACGATTATCGGCGATCGGTCTCTGGGCAACGATCCCGCGGCTGTAGGGACGTTGGGAATCCACTATTTGCAGGGTGCCCGCCAGGCCGAGATTATCCCGGTGATCAAACATTTTCCCGGGCATGGAAGCTCCACCGTAGATTCTCACGGACGGCTGCCCGTTGTCGATATGCCTGAGGAGCAACTTCTCGAGCGGGATTTCAAGCCTTTCCGAATGGCAATTCAGGCCGGGGTCGAAGCGCTAATGACGGCCCACATTCTCTTCCCCCAGATCGATCCGGACTACCCCGTAACCCTGTCCGAGCGCATCCTCCGGGATATGCTGAGGGGCCGTTTCGGGTATCAGGGGGTGATCGTTTCCGACGGCATGGCCATGGGAGCCCTGGCGGAAAACTTCACCGTCTCCGACAGCCTGAAGCTCATGATCCTATCCGGGCTGGATCTGATCCTCGTGCACAGCCGCTACGACCTGGTGGATCTGAAACTGGAGATTCTCCGCCTCCTGCACCAGGGGGAGATCAGCGAAGCTCAGATCGATGAAGGGGTGGAGCGCATCTTGAAGCTCAAACTCCGCTATGGGCTGATTCCCTATTGAGTCGATCCTATGATTGTTTTTAACCCGCGCAGCAGCTCAGCTTGGCTATATCTTTCTCGAAGGTAAAGGCGGTAACCTGGATCATCTCCCCGGCCAGGGGTGCTACAATGTGCGCGCCCAGCAGCCGGTCGGTATCCCGATCGGCCACAAGCTTGACCATCCCCCGCGTGTCCCGCAGCCTGGCTACCAGCTCGTCCTTCTGGGTGATCACCTCTTTCCAGTCCAGGCGTTCGGCGCGTGTGGATGCACCTCGAAAGGGCGAACTGCCGGCCCGGTGGACCTGTTCCACCGAGCGGATCAGAGTCTTGGAAGGGACACAGCCGACGTTCACGCAGGTATCGCCGATCGTACCGGCTTCCACCACCGTGACGCTGAAACCCAATTCGGCTGCCCGAATGGCGGCGGCAAAACCGGCTGAACCGGCGCCGATTACCATAAGGTACGGCGAATAGCCGCCTCCCGTGCCCGGAGTCAACGATTGGCCTTGCTCCTCCACGTGCGGGGCGCAATCCTCACAGCTCATCCCCTGTGCAGCAAGCTCTACTATGTTTTCCGATTCCATCATTATCTGCTCACAAGTCTGAGATAGTAAGCAAATACCGTCCCTTGCCCATGTAGTTTGTCCAAAATCTCATCCACGGCTTTGTGAGTATTCGGTTTCCGGACTTGAAGGACTGGCGAAGGTGATGATTCTGTCAGTACAGCAAAATTGATGCTGTCTTTGTGGACATCCATCCCCACAAAGAACTCACTTGGTTCATTCATTTTGGTCTCCTCCCGAATTGTGGTATGGCTTCGATTTTAAGCCAATCCACCTATTTCAGGCAGGAGACCTACTCATATTATCTATCAGTATCTGCCGCCCACTGTCAGTCATCAACGCACAACGCATAAATCTCAGCAGCAGTGGGTGAACGCGCAACTCCTCGCTTATCCGTTTTTACATGTTCCCGGCAAGCTCAACGAATGTAGCCGATACCGAGTCCCGAGGATATAAAGTAATCATTGATGCTGCGGATCAGGGCATTGGCGGCAAAGGATAAAACGATCGAAGTATCGGGAATCCTCCAGTGCAGTTCCGCAGCCAATGGGAAGGGAAGATCGATCTCCAGGCCTCTATCAAACGGATCGGTACGAAAGGAGGCTGAAATGCCTAACACCACCGTTTCAATGTCCAATACGATACCGAAACGTAAATAGCCCCAGGTGAACACACCTTCATCCGGTTCCTCAGCCGGATCGAAAGTGACCGTTGATGGCGCTATAATTACCTCCGGCGAAAAGAACAGCCCCAGCTCATATATCCAATAGGCCAGAGGTATGCCGGCACTAAATCCGGTAAAGTTCGTCTGACTATCGGTGTCCACGTTCTGATAGGCCAGCTTCAGCAGCCCGGCGAACGAAAAACCTCTCCTCTCAACTGCATCGATCAGCATTTTTTTCCAGGCGACACTGGCAAAAAAAGGCACATCATCTAGATCGAGGCCGGCGATCAATCCGGTTTGAATATCGATCTCATTATTTCCTCTGAGTCCCAAGCGAAGCGCCAGGTTGGTGGGTGTCCTGTGTCCACTTAAACTGACATGGGACTGGAAAAGAAAAGAAAGCTGCTTGGAGCCCGGAGGGAAGACCTCCGGGGAGGATGCATAGATCAGCCCCGCGCTGCCGCTCCACAGACTTCGGAAATAGAACTCTTCGGTTCGATCGATATATATTTTTTTTTCCCGAGATATCGGCAATTTCCCATGCTCGGACTGCGCTTCGATAATCAGAGAGTAGGTACCGTCGGGCAGAGGTACACCGTCGCTGTCTCGGCCGTTCCACCTGAACTGGCGTGTCCAGCTGTCGAAGCGCAACGGCAGTCGGTATACTACCTGATTCTGTTCATTTATAATCCTCGCCTCACCGGTTCCGATGTTCGTTGTGCTGACAGTAACTCGAATCTTTCCCGAATGTCCCGGTTTTGATGGATTAAAGCGGCCTCTGTCAAAATCTACCGACGATATCGTGAATTCGGCCTTTTTCAGCTGGATATGCCGTTCGGTAAGTGAATTCTCGGCCACATCGATCTGCTCCCGATAAGTTTGATATCCAAAGGCACTAACCTGGAGCTCATTCAATCCGGCGGGTACTTGGGTGGCTAGACTGCTTTTTATTTTCTCTGAATCAAAGAGAATTGCTGCCTCTTCTGGTTCAACACTAACCTGAAGGGTGCCGTATAGTCTCGTCAGCTCATAATTGTAACGGACATTACCGCCGTGGTAGTCTATAGTTTCTCTTAGCGGCAAACAGCCATCCTTGTACAGATCTAAAGTGTAGAGTCCTCTTTTCTTTCTATAGACCATTAGCGGTGTGACGCCACAATAGCTGCCGTTGAGATAAACGTCCGCACCCGGCGGATCTGAAACAAGGTAGATGGCCCACGCCTTTGGCTCTATCCGTATGGACCACCCTTCGTCTTTCCTTCTATCCTCTTGCTCATCGGCCGCCCATATGCTGTCACGCTCGCGCTCCGGTTCTTTGCTCTTCGGTGGCTTCTTTTTGGGTTTTTCTTCCCCTTCTTCTACAGCAACGGTATCTTCAAAGAGAGTGCCGCTGGAGGTTGCGCAGGAAAACAGCAGCAGAATTGCCGCTGATAGAGCGAAGTAAGTCTTCATACAGCAACTGCTCCCATTAATCGGCGATTATAAAGCTGTTGTTCCAAGCGGTAGGTGTCTGAACCGGTGCACAAGCAAGCTATTATACAGGATTCTAATTCCCTCCGCAACAGGTGACTATCAATCCTCACGAGTTGACACGTACTTCCACCGATTATTCAAAGGTATTGCAGGCGCGATATGGAGAGATCTATCTGTCGAGTAATCCCTAGTTAGCATGAGTGTTTTATTGGTAGTTCTTCTCTGTGCGGTCGGTATCGCCGTCCTGGTGCTGTTGGCTTTATTTCATATGAACTTAGGCAGGTGAGCTTCGAAAGCTTCAACGGAAAGGTCCTCCTTCACACCTCGTATAACCAGTACTTCAGAGAAAACTTAAAGCTCTTCGATGCGGCCGATTTTATTGCCCTTCTCACCCAGCACCTGCCCCCAAAGGGAGTACAATACCTCCGGCGATACGGGCTGTACTCCTCCCGCAACCGGGGCAAATGGACCTGTAAGCCCTACGTGGCCGCACATGCGCCGGACGGCTGGAAGCAGAAGCATACCGGTGCTCCGGATTCACCCGAAAGGCAACAGATACACGACGCTGATCCTCCTCATGCAAAACTTTAGACTACAAACACGCAGTACTGAACAAGTGGTTCGAGGAGCAGGTAAAACCGCGGATGAAGGGGGAAGCGTACTTGGTGCGCTTCGCCGACGATGCGGTGCTGATTTTCTCGGAACGAGGCGATGCACACCGGGTGATTGAGGTACTGCCAAAGAGATTCGGTCAGTACGGGCTTACGGTGCATCCCGAGAAAACACGCATAGTACGTTTCACCCGGCCGAAGGACCGGGAGGGCGCTAAGCAGGGTAGGCGGCCGCAGACATTCAACTTTCTCGGCTTCACTCACTACTGGGGGTTGTCTCGGAAAGGGAACTGAAGTTGAATATAGCGTCCTCTTCCCCGGCCAGCCGTCGTTGCTCTTCGGCCAGGAGCCCCTCAAGCTTGGATTTGATATCTTCGGAACGCAGGGCGCCGTAGTCGATGATATTGCCCAGAATCGCCACCTAGACTGCATCGAGCAGAGGTGTTGCAGAATCTGTGACCCGCTGTTTCAACTCCGGATAAAGACGCTCAGCATCTTGATTGCTCTCCCTGCGTATGTGCAGATAGGGATCGGGATTGCCGATCGACTCGATTACCAGATGAAAGAGCCTTCTGGTAAGCTCCGGGGGCGAGGATTCCAAGGGTAGGGAAGGTAGCAGCTCCGCCACTTGGCAGAGGATTGCTCTTTGGCCGGATTCTTGGAGGCCGCTGAGACGGGCCATCTCCAGAGCTTGGCGAAACATACAGGGGATACAATCCAGATACGCGTGCATATTCTTCCTCTATGTATTTTCTGTTATTGGCGGGACCGGAGCCTCCAGGGCAGTGCTCGCTCTCCCCGGCATTTTGATTGTTTTCGGCCAAGAGGGCAAGCCCCGGTACTATCGATGGATATCATCTGTTTTATTAAACAATCAATTCTCAAAGACTGCCAGGAAGGGTAATAAGATTCAATTGGCTTGACAAAAAGAGAATATTCTCATAGAAAATCCGTGGATCCCAATTTCTAAAATCTAACATTACATATTTGTACTTGGAGGAAAACATGTCAGCACTACCCGATTCCGTCAAACAAGCTTGGGAGGATCGAAAGGGCCCGGTGGTGTTCTCCACCGTGAGTTCCAGTGGTCAACCGAATGCCATCTACGCCAGCTGTGTGAGCCGATTTGATGAGGATACGATTATCATAGCTGATAACTACTTCGACAAGACGAAGAAGAACATCGACTCCGGCAGTCCAGGATCCGTGCTGTTCCTTACCAACGAGGATAAATCCTTTCAGATCAAGGGCAGGATCGAGTATCACAGCGAGGGCCCGCTCTTTGAAAACATGAAGAGCTGGAACCCGGAGAGGCTACCCGGTCACAGGGCAGCAGCGTTAAAAGTTGAAGAAGTTTACAAAGGAACGGAGAAGATTTTGTAGGCAGCTTCAGAGTGAAGGAGCCGATCCGGATTCGGTCAAGTGTTAGGATCGAACCGGGTTTGGCTCAATTCCGTGAAGTGCGACACCCAGCCGCACGGCTAGGCTCGAAACAAACTAAAGCAATATTTAGACTCAGCTTGTCCATCAAGATCGCCTGAATATTGTTCTTCAACCTACGGATTTGCCGATTCAGCAGCCCATACCGTTAGCGCTCATTTAAATTCCCCCGTTTTTGCTCAGATAATTCCCCCGTTAACTTTTTTTCTGTTCTATATTGACATCCGAAAAAATATGTGTTATAAAAATCACACTTGGGGGT
>Ga0315547_1002094_pt1 | contig 14512 bp, 6 predicted proteins | sample SalMarSW160240MG_2_FD_202542 | JGI IMG/M metagenome (GOLD analysis project Ga0315547, IMG submission 202542) | Salt marsh sediment microbial communities from the Plum Island Ecosystem LTER, Massachusetts, United States - Salt Marsh Sediment SW1601-240 ... | reverse complement strand
CCAACCCAAGGATCCCGAAGTAGATAACGAGATCAATAGGCTCGGCCAAATCAGGGAACCTGAACCGCCAGATTGTGAAACCCATGACCAGAAACTTGACCCCCTCCTCGATCAACCCGGCGGAGACGTAGGCCGAGAAGAACGGCCCTCCTCCGTCGAGCGGGAGAAGACGATGAATGAGGGTGACCGGGATCAACGCGATCATCCCCAGGGTGAAGGTTACTGTCACCGTTGTTGCGGGAAGGCGGCGCAAGGGATTGGTGCGATAGAGGAGGAAGATGTAGAGGAGTGACAGTCCAGAGGCGAGGTAGATCGTTTGCACGAAGAGGCTCATCGTAAGACGATCTTAGTTTGCCTGGGCAATCGGATCAATTTTCCTCTTCACTCTTCTCATTCCGTTTCCCGTGAGCCGTTTATGGCCCTTTTATCGTCAGGAGATCCGGGTGATTTAATCGCGCTTCTGTCCGTCTTCGTAACGTGTTTGGCGGGTTTATGGCGGGTTTATGCTTGGCGATTACATAGTGTGCCGCCCGCCCAGTGCTCCGTCTTCGTTCGCTCTCCCACTCCGATCTCTCCGTTTACTGATACAATTTGCGTCGAAAATGTATCGAGTAACATTTTCATTGACATTTATCCAGCTTCGCTGTCATACCCTTCGATTTTCATGTGCCCCTCGCGTTCGAGTTCGTGGATAAAACGATTCACCTGCTGGCGATCAAAGTGGGTGATTTGGTCCTGAGCAGATCTTTTGGATCGCGGCTGATCCGTGGCAGGAAAAGACAAAAACACCAAAAGTAAAGATCAGGCCCCAATCCCCCTACCGTGCGCTCCCTTTTTCTCGTAGCATGTAGTGGAATTCGAGTCAAGAATCAAGATGCGACCTCATTTTTCCCACTGGGTATGGACTCGTACTTCTGTCTTGTCAGATCTCATACCCGATATCCGTGCACATCCAATATGCGGAGCGACCTGGAATGGGCTTGCCCTCTAGCTCAAAGTACAGTAGATCCTCCTTCACTGCACCCAAGGCGTGCCACGTTGTCTGCCACACGAAGAATGTATAACTTGCGAGCTTGCCGGATGTAGCATCGTCTGCGTAAAGAGTCACCTGTGTAACGTTCTCTGCCGCAAGGTCTCCAAGAAACTGACTGCACAGTCTGGTATCGCTCTTGAGATTGAACTTCTTGAATACATTAACTTTCGAGATTATATCGCGAACCACACCGATCTCGTAGATCGATCGCCCTGCTCTGGGATGTACTGCAATAATTGGCCGATCCCATTTCTTTCCGGTAGCGCGTTCGCTTTGGACATGTTTAAGGTACTCATCTGCGTGAACAAGCTCACCGTTTTCTGTGCGGATGAATCTACCGACCGGACCGCTGGTGCATCTCCAGGAGTTCTGATACGCCTTTTCATATCCGGTACACGAGTGTATTGGCCATGGCGGTTCGAGCTCGTCAAAGAACACCTTCGAGCCAAACTCATCAGTATAGAAGTACACTTTCGCCCCGCAATAGCGGCAGCGTGCTGGTATCGTGCGTGATGTTCGCCGCTCTCGAAAGGGGTTCTATCCAGGATTTGTCATTCTTCGTTCAAAAACTCCTTCGGCGAGTGTGGGGTTGGCAGACTTGGGCTGGTTGGAGAGCAGTCCCCCGGGGGGGCTTGCACAGCTCTCCCGTCGCGACGGCGTGCTGGAGCACACCGAAGTATGCTATGAATTTCGAGTTAAGGATCAATATGCGACCCCATTTGCTCCCATTCCATTTCGAGCTTCGGCTAATGCCTTCATTCCAGCACCGCCTTGATGAGTGAATCCACTGCATCAGAATAGAACTCGATGCTGATCTTGGTAGCCAGATCGTCGGGTAGCTCAAACAGCTGCTTACGCGATGAGACTGGCATGAGCAAGGTCTGAGCACCCTTCTCGATGGCGAGCTCGGCAACGGAAACCGGATTCGGAAGCAGCTCAACGGAGCCGCCGAGATTGAGAGCTCCCACCAGGACAAGCCCTCCCTTAATACTCCGCTCAATCAGACTACTGCAAAGCGCAATCAAGATCGGAAGCCCGAGCCCACCTCCTGATGAGTCGGCGTCCAACGCACGCATCTGAATTGAGAACTCGTGCGCGCGCGGATCACGGTCTCCCACAAGCTCGCGAGAGCGTACATACAGATTCTGTTCACCGTAACGAACACTCTCTTTGAATCCGGGAGGAATCGGTGCGTTGAGAATCTTCATGCTGCCACCCGGTCCACATGTCACCTCGATTCGGTACAGTGCCGAGCCAGCTTTGTCCGATCCGGGGCTGATTGCCCAAACCTGGCCTGGAGGGAGGGGATCAGTATCGATTACGCGATCGCTGTGTAGCTCTGGCGTTGCGACGAACTGCTCAACACCGTCTGTGCCAAGGAAGTAGCTAAAGTGGGTGTTGCGGAATTCGGAGCGTACGATACGTTTTTGCTGTTCCTTGACCCTCCGCCGCGATTCCAGCGCGATGCGGACGATTCGCTCAAGCTCCTCATCTGGGATCTCCATCTCCGTCGACGGGAAGAGCAATTTGATCAATCCGCTTGTCGTCTTGTTCACTGCTTCGATGTCGCGACCACTCAACGCACCACCCCAATTCACACGTCCCTGTAAAGCAGACACCCGACTTCCCGTGCGCAGGCGATTCCAGCACTCCGCCAGGAAGTCGCTAACCAAGCCAAAATGGTCAGTCAGGTGCTCGTTCGGGTTCACCTTTGGAAAGTCCCATCCTGGCAGGTAGGCGTGGATTCGATCCATAAACGCTGTGTCCTCGCGCATTTCTGGAGGTAGAGGACTGAATAGGTGCGCAATGCGCTGTTGGTGCTTCACATCTACATCGAGGTTGCCCACCATGACGATGCTGCCATCAGCACGTATGCTCTCCTTGCCGCGAGAGAACTCCCCAGACGCCATGTAACCCTTCATGATGTTGACGCCGTCCTTCTGATCAAACGAGATGCCGGAGATCTCATCGAAGCAAACTATGTCGTAGAGGCAGACCAATCCCCTCTGACCATTGCCCAGGTTGACGAACAGCTTCGCGACTGTCGTCTTCCCTCCCGACACAAGATGGGAGTAGGGAGAGATCTGCTGGTAGAGATGGCTCTTCCCGGTTCCCCGCGGGCCGAGTTCAACGAGGTTGTAGTTCCTCTCGACGTAGGGAACCATCCGCAGTAGCGCGACCCATTTGGCACGATCAGTGAGGTTCTCGCTTTCGAGCCCGATCGAGCGGATGAGGAAGTTGATCCACTCCTCAGTTGTGAAGCTCTCACGGGCCTTCTGAAAGACATCAAGGACGTCTGGGGAGGAGAGCTGGATCGGTCGCAGGCTCTCGATCGCAAACGGTCTCCCATTCTGCTCCAGAGCAATCGTTGCGTCGTAACCGAGGGAAACCTCGGCATAGAAACCGTCGAGCAGCATGCGCTCATGGTCGTGGACCAGTTCGTCGGAGATCCGCACGTCTCGAAGGTTCAGACTGGGCAATTCGGCGATGAAGCAGTCGTGCTTCGAATCCAGTCGTGCCTTGACCAGATCGATCAGTTTCTCTGATCCCTTCTCGCGTGACCTGGCTTTGAAGAGCTCAGCCTGACTTGCCGTGACCGTACGTTCTCGAAGCTGGCGCTCGACGATCTGCAAGCCTTCCTCGATCTCCTTCTCGTCCACCGTGGCACAGTATCGTCCGAGGAGAAATTCAACGACGTAAGTCGGAATCGGATACTGCCGGCTGTATTTGCGAACAAGATCCTTCCGCACGAGGTATGTATCGAATGCCGCGGCCGCTAGTTGGTCTATCCTATCAAGCTCCATTATTTCTCCTCACCCCCGACCGTGACATGCTCACGCACGATGACACCCCCCGCTGCATCGATGATCACAACGAACGCTGCACATCCCGCGAGTTCCTCATCCTCAACGAGGAGACCGACCTTACCGTCCTTACCGATGAGCTTGCTTCCCCCAATGCTCGACGCCGGATCGGCTGGCTTGGTCCTCATCTCCGCCTTCAGACCTGGCCCGCTGACCTCGACATCGATTCGACAACGCAGACCGGCCCATTTGATCGCCGTAATCGCCGCGGTGACATCGTCCCCCTCTTCGCGAGTGAGCAAGAGCTCCGGGATCACGCACTCCTGCAAGCTCACACCGCCGTGGGCGTACTCCACATTCCTTCGAAACGCGTGCGCCCCAGGCGCTGTAGCAAATCGCTCATTCGGATTCCAAGACCACCCGAACACAGGCACCTGTACATGCGACGTGTCCTTGATCGTAGCACACCGTGCCCAGCGGCTATCGGTCAAGTACTGAGGAAGCGAAACGGATTCAAGCCCTCCGGGCATCAGAAGCCAGCCGTGGTCTGTGACTACACGCACACGCCGCCAGCCGGCGCTGAGTAGGCCCAGGACGCGGTCGAGGACTTGTGCGAGCTGACCCTCGGCGTGTTGAGCCAGATCTACGCCGAATTCGTGTCCGAGCTTGTCGAACTGCCCGCACTCTGCCCAGCCGATCGACTCCGTGTGCAAGGGTGCGCCAAGCATCGACTCATCGACTGCCTCGATGTCACGCTCACGCAGCATCTTCCGAAGCTGGTCCGTCGTCAGCGGTCTTCGCTCCTCACCGTACTGTGGAGTGAAATCCGCCACCATGGTGCTTCGGGGAGAGACATGGTCGGCCGCCAGCATCACCGCAGGTTTCGCCGTCGCCGTGACCGTCGGAAGGGCGGCCCAGCGCCATGACCTTCTGACCTCTGTTCCTCGTTCCTCAGCTAGCAACGCAAGCCGTTCACCCAGGTCGTAGCGGAGACCATCAACGAAGAGCAAGCAATCTCCCGGGGCAAGATCGATCGGCGTATTCTCGGCAACTGGGCTCCTATCCTCCTCGAGAAGTAGCTGTTGGAAGCGAGCCGCCCCATCCTCAAGCCATGGGAGGTACAGCACTCGGATCGCTCGATTAACGGCTTCCAGATCATCGGCTCGTTTGACGGACGCGATCGCTTGGAGCACGGCGCCGTCGGCTCGATGCCCTCGCTCCCGATACTGCATCGCCATCTCGTCGATCGAGTGCCCTCCCGCCGAGCTTTGAGTGACTTCTGCCAGGACCACAAGATGAGACACCGCGAAAGCAAGAGGACACATCTCCAGCTGAGCCCACACCCAGCCTCGCCGCTCGCCGTGTTCCTTCTCCAGTTCCAGAACCCGCTCACGTACAGACGGGGCCGGTTCGTCTGCAAGTTCCATCAGCGCGGCACGAAGCTCCCCCTCGCGGTTCTCGGCCTCACTTGGCCAAGTCTCCGGGTCGAACAGCAGGCTAGGAGGCGTCGCGCGCCGAAGGAGATCCGGGATACCTGGGTACAGTCGCGGAGACTCAGCGAAGCGTTGCCAGACACCCAACCACGATCCCTCTCGATTCCCAAGATTCTCACCGCCCGCAAGCTCTCCATCATCCTGTGGGTCGAATCCATAGTTCTGGTGACAGTGTTCCCGAAACGCCAACCACTTCTCGTTGTCCCACTCGTTGCGTATCGCGGACGGGTTGCTGAGCCAATTGAGTAGCTCTCTGACCGGATCACCGACCATCAGCCGATTGAAGTCCTCGGACTCGAGGCGCCTCCCGACGAGGTTCGCAATGGGGGTCAGCGCCAGTCGGCTGAGCGAGCCTTGCATCGAGCGCTTGGTCGCCGCATCACGGGCAACGTCGAGGCTCAGTCCTCCATCGTTTGATACCAAGAACGCTTCGACTGTCCAGTCACGACCATTGCGCTGCTTCCACGTGACCCCGCGGTACTGCAGCTCGACCAACGGACGCAGCTCCGGCGGGCAATCCTCTGTTGCACGCAGCGTTTGTCGACTAACGTTTGGCATGTAGATGACAGGGACAGATTCCGGCGGCCACGTGATCCCCTCGAAGCTTCTTTCGCGGACGTTGGGTTCGATCACGCAGCGCAGCCAGATAGCAGGCCCTGTGGATTCCTCCGGCTTGTAGTCCCCCAGCGTGAGGAGCTCCGGCATAAGAGGATGTAGCAGTTCAACCAATGGCCTCCACTGTCCGTCGGCGTCGGTCCACAGGATGGCAGTTGGCGGCGCAGCGTCGCCGGGGTTGTGTCGTGCGGCGTGCGCCAGCGAGGTGCGTACGGCTTCTATCAGATTGCTGTTCACGGTTCCACCTGTCTCTCTTCGTTGATCCGGGCTTCGAGTTCCCGCAGGCCCGCCACGATGTGTTCCCAGGCTGGCGCATTACCGAATATCATCTCGCGCATGCGACCGTAGTCAGCGCGTAGAGAATCCATCCGTTCTTCGGTGGGAACCAGACGTATACCTCCTGGAACCGCCGTCTCGTAGTGAGCCCACGTGGAACTGAAGAACAATTGCTTGTGCGCGACGACTCGCTCTAGAAGGCCCAAGTTCTCCAGCGCCTCTTTCCCGACATTGTGCAGTGCCATCTGGTAGACATCATAGTAATGTCGCGACAGGCCATTGCGGACGGGTTTGTTCGCCGGCCGGTGATACTCAGCGTGAAGCAGCGTCACCTTCTCCCAGAAGGTACGTCGTGCATCCAGTGCATGAACCTGGCAGGAAGGCGCCTCAAATACGTCAGGATATGCCTCCGCGGCGTAAGGCCGAATCGTACGCTCCTGCGCTGGCCAGTCATCCGAACGAGCGCCCATCTCCAGCCGAACCACCGGGGGAATGGCTTTGGGGAGGCCTTCAGATAAACTGCTGCGCGGATAGGAGAAGATCACCGTCTGCGGGTCCACTTCGTCCAATTCCACGCTCCAACCTGTGGTGCTGATCACAGACATGAAATCCCGGCGCAACTCCGGCACAAATAGATCGCGGATCACCTTCTTGCATGCCGCAACCAAAGCGTTAATCCGTCGCTTCGTCTCCTTGCCGCTGATTCCCGACTCTTCCGGGTCGCGGTCATCCGCAAAACCAAGGTCCTGCCGGCTCAGCGAGAGATCGACGTCTTCCGAAAAGCGAGCGATGACGGCATAAGCCTTCGACAGAGACGTGCCTCCTTTGAATATCAACTGAGGACGAAGCCGCAGCACATCGTAAATACGATGCAGCGACCAGCAGACCCAGAAATCCTTCTCGATAATGGCTGGCGATCGCTCCGGGCGAAGAATCGCGGCGGACCGTAGAAACAAGTCTGCTCGCTCTGTTGCTGATACTTTGGCAATCCTATCCATTAGTAGTGTGTGTCCTTCTCGACGATTTCCTTGATTGCCGGCACCATCCAGGCAGCAGCGTGGCGAAGATTGCGCTTCAGCTCGGCCTTTTCCTTTTGCGGAAGGGTCGATCGCAACCGGCGAACGACCTTGGGACTTACGCCGTCGCGCCCGATATGCCGCAAAGCCTGCAGAACCAGCGGAGCCATACGGCCGCTTACGTCCATCGTCTTCGGCCCCCGGTTAAGGAGTTGAACGGTGTATGGCCCGAGTTTCAGGGTCTGGGTTCGACCATTGGTGTAGTAGGTAATCTTCGCCGGCACCTGCGTCGAAAGACCGAGCGCATTCGCGGCGCGCGCCCCTGATGGCACCACCTTCAGGCCGTTGTTTTTTGCCCAGGCGCGGACCAACTTATCGGGCGATGGCACCAGCGGCTGGTTCAGCAATTTGCCCATTCTCGGCAGATCATACAACCCTCGTTGAATCCTCCGAATTGCTCCCTTCCGTACCAACCGCGACAGCGATTGGTCCACGGCCGCCCGATTGCCCAAGTTAAGGAAATCGCGCGTCGGCACAGGGCCACGTCGGGTACGCAGCTTCGCAAGGATCTTGTCAGCAATAGGATACGTAGTGTTCATAGTCTGTTATTGTCAGAAATATCGATCGTTATTTCTGACATTATACTTCCCTCCTTGCCCATTATCAACGGCCACCTTCCTTTGCCGGCTCCCGTGCCGCTTGCTTGGTTTTGTTCGTGTAGTGCAGATCGTTCCAGCGGTTGCCGTCGAACTCGTCGCCGCCGAGGAAGTCCTGCGTCTGCTCATCCCAGCTCCAGAACCAGGGGAAGTTGGGTCTCGGGCGCAGGCTGATCGGTTCTTTGCCGCGGTCCTTGCCCCATTTGATGTTCGGTTTCCAGCGGAAGACACCGGCGCCCTTCTTCCCGTTCGGTAGGTCGGAAGACATGAACGGGCGGGCGTTCAAGCGAACGCCGTCGTTGATGTCGGGATCCCAGCCGATCGGCTGCTCTGCGAGTGGCTTCCAGCGGATGAATAGGTCGAACGGTGGCTTGCCTTCGAGGATCGCAACAAGGCGCTGTTGGAGTTCAAGGGCGGCAGCGAGTCGATCCTCTGCACCGGCTACGCCTCGACGGACTCCGTCTTTCTGGCGGGTGATCCAGTCACCGAGGTAGCTGTAGGTCAGGTTCTCAAGAGTTCGGCGGCCACCTCCGTCGCCTTCGGCCAGCTTGTGGTAGTTGACGATCGCGTGGAAGCCGTCGCGCTTGCGGCCGTCCCAGATGTGCCAAACAAAGGGTCGGTGATGGAACAGCTTGCAGTGCTGCTCGAAGAAGTCGTCGCGAAGCCATATGTCGAGATCCGTTGCCTTCGATCCGGTTTCAGCGATCAGTTCGCGCTCCTTCTCCGGTGTCCAATCGGCGCCGAATGCGGCTGCCAGAAGCGAGCGTAAACGCTCCGCGGCCGGCGATTCACTGCGGATGGAGGGGACACAGACAATGCCGTCTTCGTCAGCGTATTCGAGGAGTTCTTCACAGCAGTCAACCAATTGTCGTGCTTCGTCGGCGAGACGTATCTCGGGATCGAGTTCCGGCGGCCAGCGATAGCCAAGCAGGCGACTGACGGCAACCTGGAGAACGGTGGCTGGCTTCGCCTTGGCGGGATGGCCGTGGAAGAGCCACTGGGTGGGATCATCGGACTGAGGCTCCGGGAGACCGTTGGGGTGCTTCTCAGCTGCAACCTTCTGCCAGTGATCGAGGTCGAAGGGGACTTTCAGAATAGATAGGTTTGTCACCTTCAAGGCTTGATCAATGATCCGGACCTGTGTTGCGAAGGTATCCGAGCTAACAAAAAGCCAAACGGCAGGCAGGATACTGGAGTCCTCAACCCAAACCGCAGCACAGTTATTGTCGAATGACTCACCTGTATACAACGTTGCTGGAAGCGATCCCATCAAGCTCACGGAAACGCCTCGCCTCCCCCATGCATCTTGGCCTTGCAGAGAAGCGAGACCGAGTTCTGCAAAGTCTGATAGTGCCCCGGAACCGCCCTGCCAAGATAGAACATGCTCGCGACCTCCGAACGCTTCCGACTGACTCACCGTGCTTTGATGGAATTGCCAAGCTTTCGATGACAGGTTGTTCTCCCAAAAGCACTGAATTAAGCGAGGGGAATCGGCTGTTCTGAGACCGTATCTGCTCTCCGCCAGTTCCAGTAGAAGCTCATGATGTTCGCGATTCACCAAAACAATCCGCGAGTCAGGGTTCTTCAGTTGGTCTAGTTGAGAAGAGACTGATAGATCGGACTTGATCAGGCTTACTGCTTTCTCGTGGGGTGACGCCACAGCGTCAACGTCCAGACCACCCACTTCGCGCCCTTCCTCTGGGATTGAGGCTGACAACGTCAACAACATGACGTTGAAGTCATACATTTGAGTGCGGAAACCCTTGGGGCCCAGGCGTGCGACCAGATTCCACGTACGCCGGCGAAGCAGCTTCTCTCGCAGCCTCTTATATCGTGTCAAGAACAGCCAGTTCTGGGGTGTCACCGCCGCGACCGCCCCGTATGCACCGAGCCACTGCAACGCCCTTTCGAGGAAAACCGTTGCAAGGTCGTTCTTGGCTTCGCTGTAGTACTCATTAGCGAAAACCTTGAGCAGATCGCTCTGCTGCCCTCGCCCTAAATATGGCACATTCGTAATCGCCAGCGTGTACTCACCCGACAGCAGCTCCGCCGCTTTCGCCATTCCCTGCGCCGCCACCGCTCGTTCAGTCTTCTCGTCGTCGTCCCGCTCCCGCTCCAGCGCCTTTTGCAACAACGGCTGCAGCTGAGCGAAGTTGGCCACAAAAAGGTTGCTCTTGAGCGCCTTCGGATCGATCAGCGAACCTAAGACCGGCGCCTGCTCGAACAGATCGTAAAGCCGCCCCATGCCGGCACGCAGCCGTGGATCGTCTCCGGCGAGCGAGATCCACTTTCCCTTAGTTGCACCGACAGATAAGCCCGAGCATGCGATGTGCAAAGGCGGTAGCTCGATCGGTTTTCCCGCCAGCTTCCATGCCGCCAGCGCCAGGTTGAACGCCGCAATTTGTGTGCAGCGAGGATCTAGCTCCAGGCCATGGAGGTTGTCTCTCAAGACAGCCTCAATCGCCTCTTCGAGCTCCAATCCTTCTTCATCCATCCGCAATCGCACAAGGATCTGGAACCCTTCGTTGAGGAAGTGTCCACTGCCGCAGCACGGATCGAGGACCTTGATCTCTTTCGCTGCCTTCGGCCAGCCATCAAACGTCCCCGCTGCAGGACGCCACGGGCCGGTAGGCGCACCCTCTTCGTCGCCTTCCCGCATTTCTCGCACGAAGCGCAGGTAGTCGAAGTTGTAGCCACCCAACGACTTGAGGCGGACAGCATCGCGCAGCTCCTGTTCACTCTTCGCAGTCTCGGCAAGGCTCGGATTTGCTGCCAATACCTTCCCGGCGTGCCAGGCACCGATTGTGTTATGGTAGAGGAATTGCACCATGTAGTGCTCGGTGAACAGTTGCGTCACCGCCGGCAGCTCATCGGCTCCGATCTTGTTGCCGCTGTCGTTGACCTCTTTCTTGCGCTTGCTCTGCCAGAACTGGTACGTCCAGCCCAAGCTGTCATCGGCCGTGAAAACTTCAGCCGGCAGACTGTCGAGAAGCCTATCCAATGCCTGTTGGGTTTCCGGAGGAAGCGTCAGTTCAAGGACTGGATCGCCTTCTCGAAAGATCTGGGGAAGCGACGTTTGCGCAAATCGTGCTGCCATAGCACGGGGATCCTCACCAGCTTCCCGTGCCAGCTCCTCGCACTCGGCCATCGTGATCGCGATCCCCATTTCCGGTTCGATCAGCAGGTTGTTCTCGGCAAGGAATCGAGCGAACAGCATCCGGTGCCAGTGCTCGTAGGCGCACTCTCGGACCAGGTGTCGGATCTCCAATCGAGCTCCGGGTTCCTGCTGGTCACCGAGTTGGCGTGCTCGCGCGCGAAGACGATTGCGCAGCTTTCGCTGCGCTTCGTCCATGTGGGAATACGGCTCATAGCGATGGACGGCCAGTGATTCCAATGCAACCCGCGCGCCAGCCTCGGCTACGTCCCGTGCCTCTACGACGACCTTCTCCAGCTTTTTTCGTAACTCGCTCGACAGTGCAGGCATGCAATGATCTCCCTATGAGATGATGATGGGTCCGTCTCTAACCTCTTCGAGAAGCGTCTTCTCTGTCGTCGCGACCCACTCCCTGACCTCGGCCTCGTTTTTCAGCACACCACCGGGAAGCTTTACCGGCCTCGTCTTCGGTTCAAGCCGCGTCGCGACAGCGAGCGTTAGATCTTGGAACTGCTGCGAAAGCGCGGCCGTCTTCGTTCTCCGCGCGACAAGCGGCATCTGCTCGAGAGCACGAAATAGGTCGTCGTCGCTTTCGATCTGAATCGCGTCATCCGTCCCAAGTCCATGCGTCGCAAGAGTTTGCTGTTGCTCCTCAGGTGCAAGCTGGTTCCACACTTCGCTTGCTTCCAGTTCCTCGATGTGCGCCTTACGGGCTGCTCGGTGTGCTTCCTGGACCGACGCCAACTCGGTTCGCAAGAGGCTCGTGATGGCTTTGAGGATGTTGGGGACCGGGTCGCTCGCCTCCAGAAAACGACGTTCGTCGCGGACCGCGTCAGCCTGTCGGTGCAGCTCGTCGACGCCCGGCAGATCCTTGGCATGATCCAGGAGCTTCGCCAGCTGCTGCCACGTCGGCATCCGTTGTGCAGCAAGCTTGCTACGCTGGCTCCACTCCTTCGCTTGCTCGTCGAGTACATCTGTCTGCTCCAGAATCGCACCAAGTTGCTCATTGCCAACGAGGGTCTGTAGCTCAATTAGATGCCCTATTCGAGGTTTCTCCGGAAGCGGTGGTTCGCCGCCGGCGCGTGACGCCAGGTCGAGCATTCGTGCCAGGTACTCACCCGCCTTCAGCGCTTCTTCGTTCGCCTTGCAGTCGATGCCGGCGTCCTGGAAGAGTTTGCGAAGGCGCATCTTCTGCTTGGCGTTCAACGTGACAGACTCGGTGCGGAAATCGGTGACCGGGATCTTGTTCTGATCCAGTTCTCCCTTCGGAACCGCGACACCCTTGTGCCTGGCGCGGAGGTGGTCGGTTGTGTGAAGCACGATCAGTGCTGCATCGATCGCATCCCGCGGCCAGCCACACGGACTCGCACTAAGCGCAGCGCGGATCTTCTTGCCTTGCCAACCCGACCCAACCTCGCGCAACACCGCTGCGGTCACACGGTTCTGCTCCACTGGGCCGTCCCATCCCACGGCGGACAATGCACCCTCGTCACCATTTCGTGCACGGTCGATCACTGCCTTCCAGTGGCTATCGTCGGCATCGTTGAACTCGGGGAACAAACGGTCCATCGACGCGTGAGCAGCGGCTTCGACCTTGGCAGTCAGCGTGAGCTCAAGTTGCTCGTTGCCTCCACCTTGATAGACCTTCGCTCCGTCGACAACGTCGCGGATGATCTGATCCCGCGTTTGCTCAGCCCGGCTCATCGTGGTCGACATGGCGTCGTACGCTTCTTGCCCTTCGCGCGTTGTCGGCGTTCCCTTTATGTAAATCGTCGCCTCCGCGGCTGCGTAGGAGACGATCGCCTTCTGAAGGTATTCGGCGCTCGCCTTGGGGATGTACACAAAGATAACCGGACTCTCGTTTTCCGCAGCACGTGCGTCGGCTACAACCGTTGATTCACTCTCACCCCACCCATCGCGAATCCAGACAGGAATCTCAGTACCGTCTGTCGTGGGAGGCTCGTTGCCAAAGTGGACAATCAACTTGCGTGGCTCCTTGCTCTGCCCGTGGGTAAGCCGAATCCCGTGAAGCACCTCGTTGCATCGCGCGCTAATCAACGCCGCGCGTTTCGATGCAAGGCTGGGAAGGTTCCCGTTGAGTCGTGTCTGCTGGTTCCGGTACTCTCGATTCCACTCACTGCTCTGGCGAGTTTGTAGACTGTACTCGCCGTCCTCCACCACGATCAGCTTCCCCTCCTCTAGAAGATGTTCGAGTACGCGTGGGACGTCGCGACGGAGGGTTACGCGATCGGTGGCCAAGTCCTGTACGAGCAGATCGGCGAGCATCTCGGGCGTCGATCGAACGCCGATGTCGATCCCTTCCTCGCGCGGCAGCTTGCGGATCAGGAAGATCAGTTCGCAGAGGCGTTTGGCCAGTACACCATCCGGAGTTCCGTCATCCAGTGCCTGAATCGTCTCGTCGATCTCCTTGAGGAGCGCACCGCTCTGCAAGAGCGCGGGGCGTTGCTGCGCGAACAAGAAGTCAGCGGTAACGACGGTGCCCAGAGTGGCGTCGGCTGTCTCACGAACTGCGTCGTGAACCATGCGGAGCTGCGTACGGAGTTGACTCGATGTGCCCGGTACATCGACGGCTCGTATGGCATGCTCCCAGAAGCGACGGCGAACCGGCAACAGCGGATAATCGTCGACGATCGTGTCGTGATCCTTGGAACGTGTGGCAATTCGCGTTCCCATCAATTGACGATCGATCTCGCCACGGTTCTGGTCGAGGATTGCCTCAATAGGAGAGCGTTTGTCGGCCTTCTTTGCCAGCACGACCTTACGTGTGACTGTCTCGACATCCGTATCCGAAAGCTCAACGGAAACCGTGAACCGGCCTCGAAGGCGCTCAAGGAGTGGGTCACTTGCTGCCAGCGCAGTTTGCCCCGCACCGATCAACAAGACGCGACTGTCAAGTTGCTTCGATAGGGCCTCAGCCATCTCTTGGACGTCCCTCGACAGCTTCCCGCTGCCGGCGATATACAGCTGAATCTCGTCGAGAACGATCAACGTCGCTGGCATCTGGCCTTCAACCTCGAGCGTCTCACGAACGATGCGAATGAAGTCGCTCGTCGCCAGATCATCCTGCTTCGGAAACTGTTCCCGAATCAGGGATCGAACCTGCTTGATGTCTGATGCGAAACTTGGATCGGCTTCGAGGAGCGCCTTCGCCAGCACCGGGCTAACGTACATGTTATGAAGCTCGGCGAAGAAGTCCTTTCCTTTGGGCTGGACAGCTGCTTCGACAGCTGCTTTCACACGGTCGAAAAGGCCGCTTACCTGAAGCCACAGACAGAATTGCGCCTGGGGCAGCGCCTCCGGAAGCCCCTTTGACTTGAAGAGCATCCTAAGGACGGCCAACCTCGGGCTGAGGCCGCCACCCGATGGGAGCGTGCCACCAACGGAGTGAAGTCCGCCGCATCGCTTTCCGAACGTATCGAGCTCAACGAGGTTCGCTTCGATGTC
>Ga0315547_1002093_pt1 | contig 14516 bp, 15 predicted proteins | sample SalMarSW160240MG_2_FD_202542 | JGI IMG/M metagenome (GOLD analysis project Ga0315547, IMG submission 202542) | Salt marsh sediment microbial communities from the Plum Island Ecosystem LTER, Massachusetts, United States - Salt Marsh Sediment SW1601-240 ... | reverse complement strand
GAATATTCAAAGCCGGCCCCGAAGTATCTTTAAAAGGGTCCCCCACTGTGTCGCCGACTACTGCTGCTTTGTGAGGGTCGGAGCCCTTGCCGCCGAGATTTCCTGCTTCAATATATTTCTTGGCATTATCCCAGGCGCCTCCGGAATTTGCCATCATTACGGCCAACAAAAACCCGGTAACAATTGCTCCAGCCAAAAGTCCGCCAAGTGCTTCTGCTCCCAAAGAAAAACCAACAACCACCGGAGCAAGTATAGCCAGCATTCCCGGCAGAATCATCTCTTTCAACGCCGCTCCGGTACTGATAGAAATACAACGGGCATAATCCGGTTTTGCCTCACCTTCCATTAATCCTTTGATCTCTCTAAATTGCCTCCTTACCTCTTGAACTATACCAAAAGCAGCTTTTCCGACTGCTTTCATAGTAAATGAACAAAAAAGAAACGGAAGTAATCCTCCGATAAAAAGACCAACCATTGTTGTGGGTTTAATAATATCAACGGAAGCGAGCCCTACTAATTTAGCAAAACTTACTGAAAGAACCAGAGCAGTAAGAGCAGCTGAGCCAATAGCAAATCCCTTGCCAATTGCCGCCGTAGTATTGCCTACTGCGTCAAGTTCTTCTGCCCGCTTGCGAGCAACCTTTCCCATTTTGCTCATTTCAGCAATACCAGCAGCGTTGTCTACTACCGGACCATAAGTATCAGAAGCAAGAGTTATTCCTAAGGTAGCCAGCATCCCCACGGCCGCCAAACTTATTCCATAAAGACCAGCCAGCCGGTGAGCTACCATTATTGCTGCGCAAATGACTAAAATGGGGATAAGTGTGCTTTTCATCCCTAAGGCAAGTCCAGAAATAATATTTGTCGCCGCTCCACTTTGAGAAGCTCGAGCGACCTCGCGAGTCGGTTTCCGAGAAGTAGAGGTATAGTATTCAGTTACCAGCCCGATGATAATTCCAGAAGCTACACCTGAAAGAATTGCCCCAAAGAGAAAAATTGAGCCGTTTGCCAATCTCTCCACCAAAAAGTAAGAAAAAACCACAAAAATTCCGGCCGCAGCGAAAATTCCAGAATTAAGAATTCCATGTAAGCTGCCTTGTTTTCTTAACTTAACAATAAGGTAACCAATAAGTGAGGCGATAATTCCCAAACCAGCCAAAGCTAAAGGCAAAACAACAGAAAATCCACCCCAGATTGTTGCCGCTACGCCTAAAACCATTGCCGCAATAATAGAATCAACGTAGCTTTCAAAAAGGTCAGCTCCCATTCCGGCTACATCACCAACATTATCACCAACATTATCAGCAATTACTGCTGGGTTTCTGGGGTCGTCTTCGGGAATTCCTTTTTCAATTTTACCGACCAAATCTGCTCCGACATCAGCAGCTTTAGTATAAATTCCTCCTCCAACCCGAGCAAAAAGAGCAATTGAAGAAGCACCAAAACCAAAACCGTAAATAATTTGAGGGTCCCCAAAAACCCAATACAAAACGCTTATTCCCAAAAGGCCAAGCCCGGTGACTGTTAACCCCATAATCGCACCAGAGGAAAAAGCAACCTTTAATCCCTTAAAAATACTTTCTTTGGCGGCCCAAGCAGTTCTTACATTAGCCATGGTGGCTACTCTCATTCCAATATTGCCCGCCAAAACCGAAAAAATAGCCCCGAGGACAAAAGCAAGGGCTATTTTATTGTCAAGAGGGGTAAAGACAAGAACTAGAGTAACAGCAAGCACAAATAAAAAAAGCAGCTTGTACTCCTTATTCAAAAACGCCATGGCTCCTTGATGAATACTTTGGGAGATTTCTTTTGATTCCTTGGAGCCGATTTTTTCTTTTTTGATACCTAAAACAAGAATTCCAGCAAAGAATAACCCGGCGCAAGCAATGATAATGGAAATAAATACTAAACCCATTTATTTTTTCTTCTTAGATTTTTTCTTTATCTTTTTTCCCGCCTTTTTTGCCTTCTTTTTCTCTTTTTTTTCTTCTTTCTTTTTCTCTTTTACAACTTCTTTTGGCTTCAACTTTTTCTCCTCTACAATATTAATTCTCCAGCCGGTAAGTTTCGCTGCCAATCGAACATTTTGTCCTCTTTTTCCAATAGCCAGAGACAACTGATCAGAGGGCGCTTCAGCAATGGCAATCTTTTTTGTTTTGTCTTTTATTTCAACTCGAGTTACTTTAGCCGGGGAAAGAGCACGGGCGATAAATTTTCCTGCGTCTTCTTCCCATGGGATGATATCTATTTTTTCTCCCCCCAATTCATTAATTACTGTCTGAACTCTCATTCCTTTTTGCCCAACGCAACTACCAACCGGGTCTACCCCTTCTTCTTTAGAGACCACAGCAATTTTAGACCGGTGGCCTGCTTCTCTAGCTACTCCTTTTATTTCTACTGTGCCACTACTAATTTCCGGCACCTCTACTTCAAAAAGCTGCTTTATCATCTCTGGGTGGACACGGGAAACAAAGATTTGGGGCCCTTTTGTTCCCGGCTCAATTTTTAAAATAATAACTTTAAAACGTCTGCCGACTAAATAGTTCTCTCTCGGAATTTGTTCTTCAATAGGAAGAATCCCTATGGTTTTTCCTATATCAACAAAAACTTGTCCTCTTTCTATTCTTTGGACAATGCCTCCAACAATTTGTCCAACCTTCTCTTTATACTCATTAAACACTGCTTCTCGCTCTGCCTCTCTTATTTTTTGGATTATTACCTGTTTTGCCGTCTGTGCGGCGATTCGGCCGTATTCTTCTGCTGCTTCCAATTCAAAAGAAATTTCGTCTCCTAGTTTTGCACCTGATTTAACCTTTCTTGCCTCCTCAAGAAGTATATGTCTTTCTGGATTAAATCTAATTTTTCTTGGTTTTTTCTCCTCTTCTTTTTCTTCCTTTTCTTCTTCTGTTCCGGCGGCTTTTTTCGCTTTTAATTCTTCTAATTCCTTTTCCGTGAAAATCATTGTATTGTCTACCACTTCCTTTATTTGAAATATCCGAGTCTCACCGGTAATTGGATCTAACTTTGTTTTTAAATTCTGCATCTTTTTGCCGTAATCTTTTTTGTAAGCAGCAGCAATAGCCGCCTCAATAGTTTCTAAGACTTTTTCTTTAGAAATTCCTTTTTCTTCGCAAATTTGATCTATAGCTAGGATGAATTGTTTTTGATCCATGATAATTTATCTTAAATGTTAGATGTTAGATCTCAAATCCATATGTCAAATGTTAAATCTTGTAAGATAAGAAAAGAAATGTCTTGAAAGATTTGAGATTTAAGATTTGGTTTTGACTTTTGAGATTTGACATTTGAGATCTAATCTCAAGATTACTATATCACCCACAAAATAAACCGTCAACCCTTGCAAAACTATTTAAATGTGTTTATACTCTAATAAAGAGGTGAATCCTTATGGCAAAAAAACAACCACAAAAACCAAAAAAGAGTATGAAGGAGCTTCTCAAGCTTAAAGGGCAACCCCAAATACCCAAAGTGGGAGATATAATGAAGGGCAGAATTATCGAAATTGGTCCTCATCGTGTTTGGGTTGATTTAGGACCTTTGGGAACCGGGGAGATTTTTAGTCGTGAGATTGAGAGCAGTTTAACTGATATAAAGAAACTCAAGGTGGGAGATGAAGTTTCTGCTTATGTAGTTTATCTGGAAAATGAGGAAGGATTTATCGAACTTTCCTTGCGGCGGGCCTCCCAAAAGATTGCCTGGCAAGAATTAGCCGAAATTAAAGATTTGGCAAAAGTTGTTGTAGTCAAAATTCTTCAGGCAAACCTTGGGGGACTTACTTGTGAGGTTAAGGGAATACCCGCTTTTATCCCCCTTTCGCAGCTTTCATTAGAGCATTATCCGCATATGGGGGGAGATAGAGCAAAAATCCTTAAAAAATTAAAAGAATTCATTGGCCATGAATTCAAAGTAAAAATTATAGATATTAATCGAAAAGAAGGGAAAGTTATTGCTTCAGAAAGGCAAGCTTATCTCGAAAAAGTCAAACAAAAAATTAAACAGTGGAAAGTAGGAGATGTCCTTCAAGGTAAAGTAAAAGGGATAGTTGATTTCGGAATTTTTATTGAATTTGGTAAAGGACTGGAAGGATTGGTTCATATTTCTGAAATTTCCTGGCAGCAGATTGACGATCCTCACGAGCTTTATAAAGTAGAAGATAAGATAAAAGCAGAAATCATTGCTATAGATAATGGAAGAGTATCTTTGAGTATGAAAGCCTTAAAAAAAGACCCCTGGATTGAGGCGAAAGGGAGATACGAGGTGGGTAGAACCGTTCAAGGAAAAGTAACTAAAATTAATCCATTCGGAGCTTTTGTTGGATTAGATAAAAATATTCAGGGCTTGATTCACATTTCAGAATTTAAAGGACGAGAAAGAGAAATGAGAGATACACTCGAAGTAGGAAAAACCTATAAATTTAAAATTCTTTCCTTTGAGCCAGAAGAGCATCGCCTAGGTTTGGCGTTGGTGACTGAAGTGACTAAAGAGAAAAAAGGGGCTTGACGAAATTTTAGCTAACGATGTATAATGAAAATGTGGTAATACAGTAAAAATGGATAAAAAACAAAAAACAACTTCTTTAAAAGATGTTGAAAAATTGCTTTCCCAGCAGACAGTAACAATTCTTGATGCTGTAGATAAAAGAACAAAAAAAGTAGACCAGAAATTTGAAAGAATGTTTAAAATAATGTATAAGGGATTTGATACGGTTGATAAGAGATTTGAGAAACTTGAGAAGAAAATTGACAAACTTCGAATCAGTATTGATAAGTTTGTTACTTTATACACCAAACAAGAACAAGAATTCACTATCATAAAGGAAGATATTCGAAAGATTAAGGGAATAATTAAGGAAAAATTGGGGGTAGATTTAAATTTGGCTTAAAAGATATTTTAATAGACCCCGATTATATCGAGTTAAAAGCCTTGAGAGATAAGGCTTTTTTAAAAACAAAAATCCGAGCCAGTACGCTGACTAGCTCGGATAAAATTTTTATTTATGTATCACAACTTGCAATCCTGTGGTTTCTGCTACTTCTCGGGTAAATTTTTCTATTTTGGGTAAAAGTTCCCATCGCTTTTCTGGAAGTCCTCTTTCTTCACTAGGTAAAGGCTCGCTCGTCTTTCCTGGCTCATCCCTATGTATAAACCAAAAGATAACTTCTCCAGGGACTAGTTCAAAATGCATATAAAGATACCCAAAAAGACCAGTATCGCCCATTTTTGCTCCCCAATCTATAACAATTAGAGTATCTGCATAACCAAGATGCCAACCATATTTTTCAACAATGGACCTAATCTGTTTAACAAAATTTCCACGAGCCCTAACATCATTAATCTTTTTAGGATCTTCTTTCACCACGACCTGTGATTTTGTTTGAGAAGGATTGGTTTTAGATTTTTCACGATAAAGAGCCACCTTTATATATCGTCGGGGGGTTCTACCAACACCCAAGACTGTAAAACCTATCTCTTTGAGCTTTGTTACAACTTCATCTAATGTACTATCGTCTACCAATGAATCTGCAGAGAATTCTTTGACAAGCTTAAAGAAAAACTCGAGATCGCCTAATTCGGATTCAAATTCCTCAATAACCCGCTCGATGAATCTTTTTATAAATTCTCCATCGGTGTCAATTTTCGAACCTATTTTTCCTTTTAACTTTTCAACTCTGTCACTAAAAGATAATAACTTTTTATCCATTTCGGACTCCTTAGTTTCTAGAAAATCTTTCAGAACTTGGAGGAAATCACCAGCTGGATCCTCTGTCAGGATCTTCCTTATTTTCCGAGCCAATTCTTGTCCCTTTCGCCCAAGACTGAATTTTCGGGCAATGCTTGCTGCCTGACTACAATTCGGGGCGAACATTCCGACAACCTCTATCGCTAAAAGACGAAGTCGGTCCGACTCGGGAAAATTTTGTAAGGCTGCCTCGACCTCTCTCTTAAGTTCCCCTACTTCTTTTTTACTCATCGTTTACCTCCTTGGTATATTTAGGAAACCATGTCGGCTTCCTTGATGAGATTATTTCAAAGACCATTTTCTAATTATCCAGACATTATAGCAGATTTTAAAAATTATGTCAAGAGCCGCGTTGTTTTGCGTTGTTTTGCGGCTCGGTTTTGTATTTTGTTATTCAAATTGATTTTATTTTCCCAGCTTTTTTCTTATGCTTTTCTTTAGATTCTCTATTTTCTTTTTTGCCTCTTTTTCTGCCTCTTCCATTGCTTTTCTGTTTCTCTCTCTGATTATCTCTCTGAGTTCTTCCTTTTCTTTCTTTTGTTTTTCAACTTTCTTCATATAAAAAGCTTCTTTAGTAATATAGGTCTTTATTTTTTGAAAGGGAGCTCGGTAGTCTATAAATATATCCTTACGCCGTGGAAAAGCCTTAAACTTTGAGTGAATATAAATTTTTATACCTTCTATTTTCAGATCTTTGATCTCCTGAGAGCTCAGCTTGCTTAGTTTTTCTAAACCAATTAAGAAGTTCTCTTTATTTTCACAATAAAATGTCGTGTCTGCTACAAATAGTCCTTTCTTTTTCAATTCTTTAATTAATTTATCAATCTTTTTATTAACTCGGATTCTGGCTTTTACTTTAATTAAATGATCTTTCATCTTTTCGGCTGATGCTCGGCAATCTATGTAAATCTCGTAATTCCTGGTGTGACGATCATAAACAAGAGAGTTTTCATCATCCCACACAATAATCTGTATATTATCTAAATCCATATCCTTCAATTCTTCTGCAAAGGTATCAATTTTCTCAAGAGCCATAGCATATTCTTCCGCTGAAACCCCGGCGTTCCTAATCGGAAAAGGTTTTTCTAGCAAGCCTTTTATTCCGGAGCTTATAAAGGAGCCGAGAATAAGACCTACAACAATAACTCCCAAAATTATTACCTTATTTTTTCCTTTCATCCCTTACCTCCAATTTTTCTTTTTATTTTTTACAAAGAACTACTTTTTATTTCATTATACTCATCCCCAAAAATTTGTCAACCCGGTAGTAGAAATTTGACCAATATTTTGCGGAGCAAAATATTTAAATGCTGGAAGCTGTCAAATTTTCACTACCGGGTCAACAGGTTTGCTGACAATCACAAACTAGAAAATTACAACAGATGTTTTGTATCTATGCAACGTTGCATAGATACAAAAGAAATACAGGCTTTTTAAGCTCATAGCATCAAAAAACAAGAGCCGCGTTGTCATGCGGCTCAGTTTTACGTCATTTTCGATTTGTTGCCATTAAACGAGGCACAAATGGAAAAAATAATTATTAAGAACGGCTAGAAAAGAGATAATAGTTAAACCGTATCCTAGGTAGTAGCCGATAGAAACTTTTTCGCAAATCAAAAATTTTATCGCCCAAACCATAAACAGAGTAATTAGTGCTGCGGAAAGAATGCTGGCAAAAAAGAAAAGTGGGGTAAAACCCAACCAGTTATACAATACCCTTATTACAGGATTCACCTCTGGGCTAATGTTCCCGGCTTTCAGGAAGTACAGAATTGTAACCAATACATCGAGTATCCGGGGAAGAACTAACAAGCTAATAACAATTTTCCAGCTAACCTTCTTTAGAGAAGGAAATATTTTTATCAAAATTGCTGCAATACCAAACGCAATCCCAGTAAAAATACACACATCTCTCAATCCATAAAAATCTACCACATCTATCAATTGTAGCCTCCTTTTTGATTTATTAATTTTTAAAGAACGTAATTTAAAAGTTCTTTAACAATGTTTTTTTCCCTCACCCTTTTTAATATCTTTCCTTTTTTAACAATCAAAGCGATATTTTTGCCGCCGATGATGGCAATGTCGGCTTCTCTTGCTTCACCGGGGCCATTGACCACGCAACCCGTCACCGCAATCTTTATTGGTTTTTTGATACCCTCTACCGCTTTTTCTACTTTTTGAGCAAGGCGGGCTACATTGATTTGAGCCCTTCCGCAACTCGGGCAGGCGATAACCGTTGGTCCCCGTTCTCTTAAACCTAGTGATTTCAGAATTTCCCAGGCAGCTTTGACCTCTTTTTGAGAAGAATCTGCCAGAGAGACGCGAATAGTATCTCCAATACCTTTCTGAAGAAGTAAACCAATACCTAACGCCGACTTAGTAAGTCCTGAAATTAAAGTTCCTGCTTCAGTAATACCTAAATGAAAAGGGTAATTCACTTTTTTAGCTAAAATTTCATAAGCCTTGACGGTTCTTTCAATATCGTTTGCTTTGAGAGAAATAACTAATTCTTTAAAACCCAAACTTTCAGCCAATTTAATAGTTTCTAAGGCCTGCTTAACCATAGCTTGAGCAGTCGCTTTGCCATGATACTTAGCTAAAACCTTTTTAGATAGAGAGCCACTGTTTATCCCTATTCTTACGGGGATTTTTTTCTTTTTGGCGGCTTTAAATACTTCTATCAAATCCTTTCTGGTCATATTACCGGGATTTATTCTTATTTTATCTACTCCCTGACTTATCGCCTCCAAGGCGAGCTTGCCAGAAAAATGAACATCAGCCACTAAAGGAATATGGATTTTTTCTTTTATTTTACCTAAAACTTGAGCTGCTCGTAAATTTGGCACGGCTACTCTAACAATTTCACAACCCACTTTTTCTAGGGCAAGAATTTGTCTAACAGTTTTGGGTACATCACAAGTGTCCGTCTTGGTCATCGACTGAATAACAATAGGAATATTGCCTCCGATTTTCACTTTTCCTACTTGGACCTGTCTACTTTTTCTTCTAATAATTCGCATATAATTCGAATATTAATTCGTATGTTTGCTCTATTCAAAGAAATTGCTATTATAAAGAGAGAACTAATTAAATCCTATCAAAAGCTTGGATTTTAAGCAAACTTAACCCTAAACATCTTCAAGTGCATTTAATTATTTATTATGAATCCTAAAAAAGAAGCGGAAAAGGTTTATGATAAACTCGCTAAGGTTTATCACAAGAGAAGATTAGAAATAAAAACTTTTAATGAGCTATTGGAAAAACCCATAACTTTTTCTTTATTAGGTGATGTTAAGGGTAAAAAAATCTTGGATGCCGGTTGTGGCTCTGGAATTTATACCAGAATTTTAGCAAAAAAAGGAGCAAAAGTTACTGGAATAGAAATAAGCAGCAATATGTTAAACCTTGCAAAAGAGTATTGTAAAGGATTAAAAATTAGATTTGATAAAGGCAGTATAGACAACCTGCCTTATAAAAATAACTCTTTTGACATTATTGTTGCTTCTCTAGTTATTCATTATTTAAAAAATCCAAATAAAGCATTTAAAGAATTCTACAGAGTTTTAAAAAAGGGAGGAATTCTGGTGTTTTCGACTGATAGCCCTTGTAGGGGAGAATTAATTAAACACAAAAAGAAATGGGGATTTATAGTAACTGATTATTTTAAGAAGAAAAAAACGTATTGGAAATTGCATGGCTTCAACGTTAAAATTCCCAATTACTCTTCTACTCTTGAGGATCTTATGAACTATATATTACATAATAAATTTAGTATAGAAGATTTTAGAGAAGCAAAAATGCCTAAAAAGGCAAAGGATTTATTGCCAAAAAAAGAATTTTATTATCAATTTAAAGATCTACCGACTTTTATCGCTTTTAAATGCAAAAAAATTAACAAGCTGTTTAACACCCGACCTTAAACATCTTCATCTAAAAAAGACCCTGTGATGTTTTGCATCGTGGGTCTTTTAATTTTTCTTTTATTATTTTGATTGTTCCTCTTTCCATTCTTTCCAACGTTCTACAAACTCTTTAATTTCTTTCAGCCCTCTATATTCTATGAGGCGGTGTAGTAAGTATGGAGTCTTTTCGTCGCCGGTGGCAAGAAACTCGCATGGCATACCAGAGGCCATTATTAAATGGCATACCTTTCTATCTTCTTCTTTAGTATTAAAGAACAATGTGGGTTTTTTCCAGAGATTCTTCCTCTTTCCTTTCTTTTGAGACATTTTCCCCTCCTCGTATAAAGTACTGATATAACATTATCAAATCTAGATCTCTCTGTCAAATTAAGAGTTCTTCAAACTAGGGGCTCTTTTTAAAATGTGAAATAAAAATGGGCTACATAGTTTTCTATGCATGTAGCCCTGATAGTTTATACCTCTTGTTTTCAAAAGAGCAAGTTTTCAACAATGAGAAACTATCCTTTCTGATTTGTCTAAACTCATTTCTTTTTGCTTCTCTTCCTAATAGCTCTCCTGGGAGAGAGTTTTTTCTTTGAAGGATAAAATTCGTCGTATCGCCACTCAATAAAATCCTCTCTATTATCTAAACAATAAACGGTGATGAGCTTTGTTAGGTCCACATCTACCACAAAAATCCATCGCCATTTCTGGTGGAAAAAAAATCGAACAGGACTTCCGTAAATAAGTTCATATTTTAATGTAGTAAAATACGACCTTTTTACCTCTCGAGGATTGCCCAAAAGCTTTCGAAGCGACTTTTCAAAATTCTTACATTTAGTTCCATATCTCTCAATCCATCTCTGTTCAAATCTTTGAAGAGCATGTCTGGAGATTTGTATACTCCCTAAATACATTCTTTCCTCCTCATATAATCCGGGATTCTGAACCTAATTCTATTATAAGCAAAGCTTGGAATTGCGTCGTTCGGATGAAATAAAAACAAGTTTTTATTCCCATCCTCATTAGCAATTATAACAAATAATCTTAAATCTGTCAAGCTACTTGACAAATTATTGATGTGGAGGTATAATATAATTGAAAGTTGTTCTTAATACTTCGAATAAAAAATTGAGGAGGGTAGGCGATGAATTGGCGAGAAAGAATTGAGAAAAATATTGCTATAGTAATAACTGCCGTATTTGCTCTAGTAATCGGTATAGCAGGTATATCGATGATTCCTGATAATCGACAGGAAATTAAAGAACTCAAGAGAATCGATTATGATTGTGAATATCAGGACCCAACTTACTACGAGATGAAGGACTTTCTGGCTTTCGATAGAACCAATCTCAATGTAGGTGGTCGTTATGTATGGAGTTGGTACACTTGTATAGATTCTGCTAATGATGTCAAAAGAAATGCTCTTGAAAAGGGTATTAGATGCACCGGTGTGATTATCCGATTTGGTAATGCAGAGAATGATCACGCTGTAGTAGCTTTTCAAACTACCGATAAAGGGGTCATTTTTATCGAGCCTCAAACGGATGAAGAAGTAGAGGTCGTCGTAGGGATGCGTTACTTTAAAGATAATGATTTAAAAGATTGGGTCGCCGACGATTTTGATGACACTATCACCGAAATCGAGATTTATTGGCCAAAATAAAACAAAGGAGGAGCAAAAATGAGTTTGAATGATTTAGAGAAACGGAAGAAAGCAAGAGAGGAATTTATTTCTATCCTTTCTTCTAAAGAGGAACTCCTTAGAGATGTACTTAGTACACTAAAAGGTATGTTATTTAACGAGGATTTTGACCCTAAAACAGTAGACTTGAGTAAAATCTTTTTCCCGCCGCATTATCCTCTTTATTCTCATGGATTAAGGCTTTGTGGTGTAACAGAAGGACCCGGTTTGCATAAACCCCAGGGTCGACATGTGGTTGGTGAAGTAGAATACCAAGTTAAACCAGGAGAAGTATATATCACTTTAGATTACATCGGGTTTCTTGCCGGACGATGCGCAACTTATAAATTTATGAAGACAAAGAAAGGTTTAGAGTTAAAAGAGATAAAGACACATGCTATGTCTTAGGAAAAGCCTTTCATTTAACAAGAGGGCGCTGAAAATCAGTGCCCTCTTAAACTATATAGACAATAGACATTGTCTATAGCTCAAGTTCCATTCCATCTTGAGCTATTATTGTATTTTTGAATATCTTTTTTGCAATTACTGCTGCAGATTTGCGCTCTTTTAAAGATTTATATTGATCAGCAGCAAAATGAAAGAGGACTAAACGTTTTACCCCAGCTTTCTTGGCAAGAAGCGCTGTTTTTTCAGGATTAAGGTGGGGCCATTCTGGAGTGTAGTCTCCAGGCTTTAAAGAGCATTCGCAGATGAATAAATCAGCATTTTTAGCTAACTTTAAAAGATTTGGGCAAACTTCGGTGTCAGTACAAAAAGTGATAATTTTTCCTTCTAATTCAAACCGATAGCCAAAACAAGGATCCGCGTGCAATAATTTTCTGGCTGTCATAGGAAAAGGAATCCTATTAGCACCTTCAGTCAGTTCATGAAATTTGACCTTGAAAGACAATTTCTCAAATGGTATAGAATAGGGATGAGAAATGATTCTCTTCAAAATCTTTTTTGTCCCTTTTTGACCGTAAATATGAAAGGTTTGCTTAAAGCTGAATTTATTTAAAATATGTAAACCGCTGATATGATCTAAATGAAAATGGCTCAAAAACAAGTGAATCGGCTTATTGGTAGTAATAAACCTATCTATCTTGTAAATTCCGTCACCAGCATCAAGAATAATATAGTGGGCTTTAGTCTCAATAAAAACACACGGTGTGTTGCCGGTTTTTGTATCATACCAGCCATTTGTTCCCAAAAAAATTACCTTCATTTTTGTATTAAAGAATTAAAACCAAAATAGCCAACATACCTACTAAAACTTGTGTAAAAATTGTAAAGAGTAACAGTTTTTGCTTTATTTTATGCCTTTTGGGGTGAACCCAGTAGTGAAATTCAGTAAGTTTCTTGAACCATTTCCCTCCTGAAAAATAGTAAAGAAACAAAAGTCCATCAGGCAGAACCGCTGCTCCAATGCCTAATAAACCATAAATTACTCTGATTGGCGACAAATCCATGGCAACAAAAGTAAATATTACCATCCCCAAACAGAAATCTAATTCCACTTTTACTATATCCCTAAAAAATTGCTTTTTCTCTGATTTCTGGATCCCTTTTATTGAATATTCAAAGTGGGGAAGAAAATCTAAAACAAAATGGCTTAAGAAAGCCAAAATCAAGCCCCAGATATTGGGAATTTGAGAAGCAATAGCGGCGCCAACTAAAATATGAGGAGTTAAAATCATAACCTAAAATGTTTCACGTGAAACATTTCTAAAGTTTTTATTATCTTTTAGTAATTTTTCTGCAAAAATTAGATCCTCTTTTGTAGTTATCTTAATATTCTGCCACGAAGCCGGGATGATTTTTACTCGTTTTCCCAATCTCTCTATCAAAGAAACATCGTCTGTGCCGTAAAAACCTTGCTTTTTTGCAATACCGAGGACGGTTTTGGCTAATTTATATTTTATGGCTTGGGGAGTCTGGGCCAGCCATAGTTTTTCCCGGTCAAGGGTTTTTTCGACAAATAAGCTAGTTTTTGCCTGCTTTACAGTATCTTTTACCGGTTGAGCCACTAAAGCTGCGCCATGTTTTTTGGCTGCGGCTATTACCTTGGTAATTTCTTCTCGACTGACCAAGGGATTAACGCCATTGTGAAAAATTACTACGTCCAGAGAACCCAGGTTTTCCACCGCTTTTAATCCTTGATAAGCTGAATCTTGGCGCATTTTACCGCCTTCTACAACAAAAATTACCTTAGAAAAGCCGTACTTTTTGACAATTTCCCTCATTTGAGCAAATTCTTTCTTTTTTACCACTGAAATTATACCGGAAATCAGTTTATGCTTTTCAAAAGCCCGAATTGTCCAATAAATAAGCGGTTTTCCAGCAATTTTAAGGAAAACTTTATTAATTTTTCCTCCCATTCTAATACTGTTCCCAGCGCCAAGAATTATAGCAATGTTCATAGAATTCATAGATACCTGGAGTGCTGACTTTGGTCAGAAACCTATTTGGTTTGTTTCCGATTAAAGTCGGGTCTCCAGACATACGCTGTTAACATCCCCAAAACTAACCAGAACATTAACCCTCCTTGCTGTAAGGTCCAGAAGTAGTGGTCAAAAAAGCCAATAAAGAGAAAACCGATTAAAACAACGAATATTAAATGTTTCACGTGAAACATTTTTAGAAAAGAAGATGTTTCACGTGAAACATTTACCCTTTTTCGGCTTAACCATGCACTTTTCAAAATATTAAACATCAAAAACGTGAACAAAATTAACCCAATTATTCCCAATTCTGCTAAAATTAAGAGATAAATATTATGAACCGGCTGATATTGCCAAGATTGTAATTCGACCGGGGTAAATTCACCCATTCGGGCCACAAAATTTCCCGTCCCCACTCCTAAAATAGGACTTTTTTTGAACATCTTCCAGGTAATTTGAGTATATAATCCTCTTTCTTCTAAAGCTTGTCCTTCTATTTTAAACCGACTAGCAATTTGAGGCCAAAATACTATAACACTAACGATTAATATCAAAGAAATAAGGGAAATAGACAATTTTTGGGATTTAAGAAGAGAACCCCACTTTTTAACAGTAAACAATAAACAGTAAACAATAAACAGTAGAAAAATAACCCAAGCGGTGCGTGAGAAAGTAAGAATTAGAGCAATTGTTTGCAAAGAAACAACAAAAGATAAAAAATACTG
>Ga0315547_1002091_pt1 | contig 14519 bp, 14 predicted proteins | sample SalMarSW160240MG_2_FD_202542 | JGI IMG/M metagenome (GOLD analysis project Ga0315547, IMG submission 202542) | Salt marsh sediment microbial communities from the Plum Island Ecosystem LTER, Massachusetts, United States - Salt Marsh Sediment SW1601-240 ... | reverse complement strand
TCTTCCTGCGGCATCTCAAATACAGGCACAATCGACTGTAAGCCCGCTTGCTTGGCTTTGTCAACATCGATAAGCTCCAATTTTGCCTTTACCTGCTCAAGCGAACTACGAGCTTGTGACCAATGATCAATCCACTCTGATCCAAACACAAACACCAAAATAGCTACTACACCTACAGCGCCAATCTTCAGTGCCCGTACATCTTTTTCGCTTAACTTTTCCATGACAATTTATCTAATCTTCGTCTCTACAATCGAGCTGCCTTTTGGGTGAAATTCTTATAATGAAAAGTCATATTAAACTTGATCTGTTTGCTTTTACTGTCAGTAGATGTGTTTTGAATCTTTACCTGTTTTATGCCCTTTTTGTCCATTAAAGCCTCCTGGAATCTGTATATTTGGTCAGGAGTTTTTGTTTGTCCGGCTATGCTTACAAGCTGGCCCTTCTTAAAATGAAAACTGTCCAGCTTTACCCCGCTGTCACCGCTTTCAGATACTTGTTTCAGAAGTTCAAGCAAATTCGGCCGTTCCGACGCGACGGTCTTAATTAATTTTTGCCTTTGCATTAGCAAATCGATATCCGCGCTCGGATCTGTGGTTTGCAAACGCTTTTCGATCGCACCTGGAGTTGCAAGGTCAATCGCATAAGAAACAATAACAAACACAGCCAGCATCACCGCTGCAATCGCCGCTGTTATTTTTGGTGAATACAATACGGACTTCTTTTCCACCAGCCCAGCCGGCCTATACAAACGCTCAAACAGACTAAGACCATCAGTGGGCCTCTCAAGAGCCATCATTGCAAGACCGATCGGCACTCTATACTCGTATAACTGTTTAATCCCAAATTCTGTTTGTGTACTTATTTTCCGAATCTGTGGTAAAGCTTCTCTTGCATCCAAGCCTGCCGATCTAAGACAAGAAACCACTACCCTCATCACCCTATCGCCATTCGAGAGCACAAAAATCGGCCTACTTACTCCCGTGCTTTCTTGCCCCTGCCTTCGCAGGGGTAAATGCGCAGCATGGCTTGCGCCACTTGTCCCCGCGGAAGCGGGGAGCGAGGATGGGGGCTGCGAATCACCAAACACCTCCAGGGCACTTGCGATATCCCGGATGAATCTTTCGGTAGTTTCTGTCTGCTCCGGTTCAACTTTATCCGCGGAATCCTGCCCGCCTTCCATCGAGTCAGCCAGCTCTACAAAATCTTCCGTCCCCATATCTAAGACAATAGAGTTGCTCAATCTTTGACCCTCAACCAGACAAACCTGCATACTTCGTGCTGACAGGCTCACAACTACTGCGTCTTTTTCATTTCCGGCAAAAAGCTCGTTCCATGCTTTTATCATTCCTTCACAATCTAATAGTATTTTTGCCGGGTTAAGACCGCGCACATTCTGCACGAACTTTTGGAGGTAATCCTTTCTTGCAGCCGCTACAGTTACTGGCACTTTGCCGTTCTGCAGCCGTCCGGCTCGCCAGGTCAGCTCCATTTGCTCAGCCGGCAACGGCAGCAAAGTTTCAGCCTGCATTCTAATCATCGCTGCAATTTCATCTTCTTTGGCTGATGGTAAACCAAGATGATAAAAAGCTACGCCTGCCGAGTTAAAACCAATCACAGTTGTCTTGTCCCCATCAATTTGTTCTTGTCCCGTCAGCCCAACGGACAAACCGCATTCGGCTGCAAAAGGCCGCCAATTTGCATTACTGTCTTCACTGCTTTTTGCCCAAAGCAGCTCAAGGGCGTTGCTTTGTCTGCAGATTTGCACAGCTTTAAGCCCTTTTTCCTCTTGCGTTATCGCAATGGCGTTAGCCACGCTGCGCATCCCCATGCTTTCTTGCCCGCCGCCCCGCCTTGCGTCGGGAGACGCGGGGGCAGGCGAAAGCAAGAATGGGGACAGCTTTGTCTGAGGATCATTTGCGCTATTGCTCATCGTAAGGATGCTCCTTGATACCAATAAAGTATCCCATAAGGGCTCGTACTTCTATCTACCACTGCTTCTGTCTGAAGCGACAGCCCATCGGTTTGGCCTCTGTCGGCTGTGGCAACACAACGAGTGGTATAGACGTTTGAACGTGTTGTTATAAAATTTGCAATACTCTTAAACTTATCAATGCTCACCGTCTGCAATAACTCTCCAATGCTTTGCATCCCATACATCAAACCTTCTCTATATGCTATTATATCCTGAGCGACTAAGACAGCCGTATCGCCGCCACCCAGCAAAGCAGTCAGTACATCCTCCGATGCCGTATTGACATTCACCCTACCAAGTATCCTTTGCTCGCTGCTGACTGTTATCATATCCGCTATCTGAGAGAATGTTTGCAAATCCATAGGCTCAGCCTCGTCCGAATCTCTACCGGAACTCCTTTGAGGCTGTTTTGGGCTGTTGTTATTTATCAAATCAGCAATACTCTGGTATCCATTATTCGGTCGGTTCTCGACAATCCATCTGGCTTGAGATCCTGTTATACTCAAAGAGTTTTGCAATTGTCTTTCTTCGGCGTTATTGATGTTGACTCTGCTGTTGCCGTCGGCATCCGTATTATTGTCGTAGGAATAACATGTCAAATATGCAATCCAGCCCGGATCTAACTCACTGTCCTCGTCATCATGTGGTGGACTGGCGTCACCATCTCTTTCATTATAGTCTAATCGGCCATTGAAGTTTGTGTCTTCTCCAAAAAAAAACTCTTCAGACACGCCTTTGACCATGAGTAGCTCACGTATAGTTCTGAAAGGGCCGTTCCGCGCCACATATCTAAACTGCAGGTTCTCATAATATCCCGCCTCGGCACCTCCAGGACGCGGCGTGTCATCCTTGTCCCGCCAGTCAATTATCGCATCGGCTACGTCTTCAACCATGTTCGGCAACGCTAAAAGCTGTCCTCTGGTAGCAGTGTTTATATTCAGCTTGCTCGCTTCATCAACAGCTCGAACAGTGAACCTACCTCCGGTCAACATAATATCGTTAAAATCTTCCTCATTATCACTCCACAAATCCGTCAGGCAGTCGCTTTCTCTTAAATCCTCGTAAAGCACCCCAATAGCTTTTTCTATGCCCGCTCGGCAGGCCCACTTGCATCTAAGCTCCTCCGTCGTTGAGAGGCTGACCTTTGTATCGAGCCGGCTGTTACGTCCGACAGTTGCAACAATCGCCATGAGGATTACCATTAGCCACAGCACTGTTACAAGAACAAGACCTTTTTTGTCAGCTTTAATACTCATAACATCAACCAAATTTTCATACGGATTTGTTACTTATCTTGCCGTACCCTAATTACTACCTTCTCCGCTCTGCGGAGCACCTTCTGTGCCTCCTGGGCTTTGCTCACCACTGGCCGGTATAACACTCGTCATATTTGCGGATCTGACGAATTTCACCATAAAAGAAACCATGATCGGTTTTACCTGCCCTGATTGTACCGCCACTATATTTACCTCCACCAACTGAGGCAAAACCTCCATCTCTTCCGGCCACTCATAAGACCATTCCTCGCCGTCAAAGTATCTAACCTGGAAAACATCGATGTCTTCAGCAAGCACAGATAAAAGCCCACGTGGCTCGGATTCCTGCCGATCAGGATTCGGCCAGTATCGCCTCATTAACACCGAATTGGCTTCGTCCTTCATGAGATAATATTCCACTTCATACACATCGCCTTCAGGTTGGCCAATTCTGGCTTTTGCCCTGCTTACGGTGTAAAAAACCAAATAACTAACATTGCCTTGTCCCGACTCTTCGATTAGCCCAATGAATTTTACATTTTGATTGTTTGGGTCGTGATAAATATTGATCAGGTCTCGAGCGATTGTATTCGATGCAAATCTTACCTCGGCCGCTTCATCAATATTGTTTTCAACCATCTCGGCGCTGGCTGTTACAGCCCTTAGCGTACCCACGGCCACCAAGGCAATAAACGCCCCTATGGTCGAGGCCACCAACACTTCTACCAACGTAAAGCCCGTTAGAGATAAGGCTGCGGAGGTGCCTCTCTTGCCTTCGACAAGAATATCTAACGGGGTAAAACCGGTTTTCTTCAAATACATATTACTGTAATCACTCTACTGCGAGCCAACATCAGCATACATGCTTACTCCATCAAGCATTGTATCAACCGTAATACTATAGGGACGATTATGCTCCATCCAAGTAACCTTCATAGTCACGAGATAAAGACTATCAATGTACTGGTACTCAGTAGCAATTTGCCAATAGTATGCCGGCTCAAACTCATCAAAAACTCCCTCCGTTTGTCCGGCTTCGATGAATTCATCGATACCAATATAATCAATCAAAGCAAGCTGTTTATCAATCAATGAAGCTGCAATCTCATACTGCCTATTGAGCTTTGTGCCGGTTAAGGCTCTTGTACTTATCGCTGCAACCGTTAAAACAGCACTCGAAAGAATAACGCTGGCCACAAGTGTCTCAACCAGATTAAAACCTCTATTTTGTTTCTTTAGGGATATTGTCATCTCTCGTCCAGGTCAATTGTCGCCGCCTTGAAGCTCTCGGTCGTTCCGAAATAAATCTTCGCTTTTCCTGTCGCACTACTAATGGTTATAGTATAATGCGTTTTGCCGTCACCGATTTGAACTACAGCCGGCTGGGCAGTTCCAGTCGGTGAAAAAGATATTGCCTGCTCTGACTCTTCGGTCTCCTCGGTCTCAAACGTTTCATCCAACCCTATTAGTGCAACCTTAATATTCTCAAATTGAACGTCGCCCTCGAACGTAACAGGTTTGCAATAAAGGTCTCTCACAATAACTGATTCTGTCTGCTCGGTTTGCTCATTCCATTCAGAGGTGGTTAACAAAAATCTGCCATTGTCGACGTCCAATCTCATTTTGTATGGTTTTTGCTTCTCGATTGCCATTACCCTTGCATATTTGGCAGTAAGCACGAAATCGCGTGCCGCTTTTTCAACCAACATTCTCTTGTATGACCCTACATAAAGCCCACCACCTACACCACCAATAAGGGTAATGATAACTACTACCAACAGTAGCTCGGCAATGGTAAAGCCCGTTAGAAAGGAAGCACGACAAGCATCACTTTTGCTCTTGGCAAAGATTTCTAACGGGGTAAACCCAGATTTTGTATCTCGTATATCGTATCTCATATATCGCTTCTCGGATAAATCCTAAAGTGTAAATTGACGAAAATTTAGAGTGACTGAAGTGCCTAAGGTTATGAATTATAACTTTAGCTCACTTTAGGCACTTTAGCTCATTTGCGTATATCCTGTATCTGCTAATCATTATATATATCTTCGTTGTCACCGTCCCCGCCTTCCATGCCGTCGGCTGCAAAGCTTATCAAATCGAAACTGCCCGGATTATATTGGCCTTCTGCAACATAAATGTAGGGATGTTCCCATGGATCAAGCAGCTCGCTATGTTTCATGTATGGTCCGTTCCACTTTTCCTCAACGTCCGGAGGTGACATGACTAATGCTTCAAGTCCCTCAGAGTCGTCGGGATATCGTCCGCAATGAATATAAAATCTGCCCAGAGCATTCTCTATCATTGCCATTTTGGCTCTTGCTATATCCCTTTTAGCCTTGCCGAGACCTTTGAACATTCTGGGCGCGACAAACGCAGCAAGCATAGATATGATTAAGATTACTACAAGCAGCTCAACAAGGGTAAAAGCCTTTCTCTCGACCCGGCTCAAGCCTGCCCCGAGCGAGGCCGAGGGGACGGGCCTTTTCTGTTTGCTTCGTTTCATTTAACTACCTTTCCCAAAGAACGATTTCGTGAATACATTTCCAACCACACCGGAAACGAACTATCATCAGAGCGCACCTGCTCCCAGTTCCATCACAACTATCGGCAGTAAAGTTGCTGCAATTATAAAGCCTATGACTAAAGCCAGTAGCAATATCAAAACTGCCGGAAAGATTGCCATGAATCTATTTATAGCCGAGTCCGCCTCGCTATCGAAAGTCTCAGCGGCGTTTAGTAACAGTTCATCAAGCCTGCCTGTCTGCTCACCTATCGAGACAATCTGCACAAGCAATGGTGGAAAATAACCTGACTGGCCCAAGGGACCAGCCAGCGACTCACCACGCTTTACCTTTTCAGCAACAGTATCAATCTCTCTGCCCAATAATTCATTGCCAAGGGTATCGCGAACAACGCCAAGGGCCTCCAGGATAGTGACACCTCCTTTGGTCAGTGCTCCAAGCGTTCTTGCAAACCTACCTACCGCTATCGACCGCAAGACCGAACCCAAAATCGGAATTTTCAGCTTGAAAGCATCCCATTTGATTCTGCCCTCGGTCCTCGTCCATCTGATTAGATAGTATAGTCCAGCCGCAACCAGAGCAATGATAATCCAGCCGAATAACGTTGTAAAAAGACCCTGGAGAAAATTACTTAATGCCATCAGTATCTTTGTCGGCAACGGCAAAGCTGGAAGCCCGCCTCCTATCGTACGTATTATCCTTGGTAATATCGATGTCAGCACAATAACAACTGACGCAATCCCAAGGCACAAAACAAAAATCGGATATGCCGAGGCATTTTTCATGTTTGCTTTTATTTTCTCATCCCTGTTTAAGATCGCTGCCAACTGGGCTGTTGTCTGCTCAAGAATGCCGCCTGTTTCGCCAACCCTTATCATCGACAGATACAGCGGACTGAAAGTCCTCTCATGCTTGGCCATAGCCTCTGAGAGTGATTGTCCCGAACTAACCGCTTGTACAAGATCGTCGAGCATGTCTTTCATTCCTATCTTGTTCTGTTGCTCGCGAATAAGCTCGAGTCCATTCAGAAGCGGAAGGCCTGCCTGCAAAGCAGTGCTTAACTGAGTGGTCATAGCTAAAACATCTTTGCCTGTAATCCTTCTCGACCCGAACCTAACCACGTTAGCTAAGTCCAACGATGCTTTTTTCTCACCGTCAGCACGTTTCGCACGGGTCTTTTCCACAAGCTCCACTACAAACTGCCCTCTGTCAGCTAAGCCGGCAACAGCGCTTCTGCGGTCGGCAGCTTCTATCGTTCCCGCGACATGCCCTCCGGCTTTGTCAACCGCTTTGTAGGAAAACTCTCCCAAAATTTATTTCCGTGCAATGAAGAAAAACTTAAAGTCGAAAACAAAAAAACCAGATTTTACTTTTCATCTTCACCTATATCCTTAGCGACCCTGAAAACCTCCTCAGGAGTAGTGACGCCTTCCAACACCTTGCCAATACCGTCGTGCACCATACTTATATGGTCTGCCGGTGCCGCCCTAATAATCTGGTCGGTCGTTGGTCTTTGGGCTATCAAATCACGCAGCTTGCTGGTCATCCTAAGTAGTTCAAATATGCCTGTTCGCCCTGCCATTCCCGTTTGGCCACACTCGTCACAACCTGCACCATGATAGAACTTCGTACCAGAGTTAATCTCCATCGAACCATTTAGGCCTCTGATCAGGTGCTCATCAGGTTTGTAGGGCTCTTTGCATTTTGGACATATCATACGCACGAGTCTTTCCGCTAACACAGCCTCCAATGAGCTGCCTAACAGGAACGGCTCGACACCCATATCAATTAATCTGGTAACCGCCCCTGCGGCGTCATTTGTGTGAAGCGTGGAGAAAACAAGGTGTCCGGTTAGCGCAGCACGAATCGCTATATCAGCGGTGTCCCGGTCTCGAATCTCTCCGACCATTATAATATCCGGGTCGTGGCGCAATATATGTCGCAGGCCCGTAGCAAAAGTAAGTCCCCTCTTAGGATTGACCGGCATCTGGTTGATACCCTCAAGCTGATACTCAACAGGGTCTTCTATTGTTATCATTTTCACAGCCGGCGAATATATCCTGTTTAATGCAGCGTATAATGTTGTAGTCTTGCCGCAGCCGGTTGGTCCTGTAACAAGCACAATACCATGTGCTTTGTGCAGGCACTTAGTGAAGCCTTCCAGGCACTGGGCATTCATCCCCAAATCCTCAAGATTAAACAATGATGCAGTTCTATCCAGAAGTCTAAGCTCTACAGCTTCGCCGAACACCGTTGGAACAGTCGAGACACGAATATCAATCCTTCCATTTTTGCCCATAAATTCAATGTGCCCATCTTGCGGCACAAAACGCTCGGCGATATTCAAGTCCGCCATAATCTTAATGCGGGATATGATCGCTGCTTGAAGCCTTTTCGACGAAGGACTTTTCTCTATGAGCATTCCGTCAATTCTGTACTTTATCTTTACCGCGTGCTCAAACGGCTCGATGTGGATGTCACTTGCACGGGCCTCAATTGCCTCATGTATTACCAAATTCACAAGATTAACCAAAGACGGCTCTCTCGCTAATTCATGTAGCTTGGCAGGTGAATAATCAGCGTTATCTAATTCGGCCTCTGCTCGCTGGTCAGCCGGTACAAGGTCGTCCATCATTCTTGCCACATTGCTGCCGTAGAATTTCAGTATCGAATGTTCCAATTGTGTTGGGTCAGCGTAATACCGAAGCACCGGGTAGCCAGTTACCAATCGTAAATCCTCGGTAATCCTTGGCTGGAACGGATTTGTCATCGCCACAGCTAATCGGCCATCGTCCTTCCACAACGGCAGAATATTGTATTTGCTTACCAAATCGGCTGGCACAAGAGAGATAATATCAGAGGCTACCTTGATATCGACTAAATCTATCTTTGCTATCCCTGCCTGAAGCGCAAGGGCTTCATTTAGCTGAGCCTGCGTTATATACCCAAGTTCGAGCAAAATCTGGCCCAACGGCCGACGTTCAATCTTCTGCTCTGCAAGTGCGAATTTAAGGCGGGTACTATCCAGATATGCCCTTTCACGAAGCAACTGACCCAGCTTTTTCTTTTTACCCTTGCTCTTATTCACGCTTGATTTCATTTATACCTGCCTACATTAAAACAAGAATTGCCTCTCCTACTAAGTATAAACAATACAGTATGTTATGTCAATCCAACCGGTATCTTTCGCCTTTGCTATCTTTTTAAGTTCTGGAAAAATGAGCGAAAAAAGGGCAAGACAGCGTAAAAGCTACGTAAAGTAATCATCTAACTTCCTATAAACTTCCATTTAATTAGACGCTCAATGGTGCAATTTTATTACTAAAAAATGCTTTTTTATCAACATCATCCCTTAACTAAAATCATTCTATGCTGCTTGACTGTACTGATGATTGGTCACTGTGAGGGGCAGTTAAGCAACCGGCAAAAAAGGTCTTTCATAATGACAGGATATGTAGCGGTCAAACAGACATCGGTTGCTTAGGTCGTAAACAATTGAAGAAGTATATTCAATTAACGGTAGCTGCCAAGGTACACAGCCATCAGAGAAGAAATAACAATATAAGAACAAAAAATGTGTCTCTGGTAGGCCGGTTGTGACGCAGCATACAGAAACCACTTCGTTATTAGTACAAGACTCCGCTAAAACCACACCCAGGAAATAATCAGCTCTCATTAAAAAATTATTTGACAACAGAATTACATCATATAAAAATATACATCATAATATAAAAGAGCGGGAGTGCTGGTCTAAATATGGGGCTAAAAGGGGTTGTTCTAATAGGACAATCAAAATAAACGAGCAAAATACTCGAAAAATTCTATATTTAAAGACATATATTTTAGCATACCTTGCTCTTTTTACTGTATAATTGCCTGTTAACAGTCTTACCCAGGCTGAAACGGATGAGGAGAGGGAAAATAACCATAGACTTGAAGGGAGTCAAAAAGCTGTGGTTTTTTCAAAAGCAAAAAGTAAGCCACGAGGGTGCGGACCCCAGAGCAAATCAAGAATCGACCCCCACGTCTTCTTGTCCCACTGCCCCGACTTGCGTCGGGAGACGCAGGGGCAGGCGAAGACAAGAGTGGGGGCTTATTGTTCTATAAGAAACTTTTGGATTACCTGCTGGACTCCTACAAAAAGATAATTTTCCTTATGTCTTTGGTGTTACTGTTGATATATTAACAACAACCGCCTTTAGTGATTTAGATATATTTACCGATACATAGAGGAGTGGCTGTATGAGGTTAGAAAAAAGGATACCATCCGGACGGGAAAAGGATGAAGCATCTATAAAGCTGCTTGACCAGCTAAGAGAGAAATTACACTCTGAGCATATTGGCACCGCTCGTCGTGCTGCTTTTAATTTATCATGGATGCAGGAAGATGGTTTAGATATTTTGAAAGAGGCTTTATTTAGCAGGGCAGCCAGACAGACCAAGAGCGCAGCCGCCTATGGACTGAGAAAAATGCGCGGCAGAATGGAAAAGGTTGCTTTAAATACTTTATTGCATGGCTTGGAGCACTCTGACAAAGGTACCGCGAGGGTATGCGAGAACGCCTTGATGGTCTTGAAAAGCAGAAATCCGGAGAGGCTCTCTTCTAAAATTAAAATTCAGGCAAATAAGCTCAAGATTAAGCATATCCCACACAGGAGCAAAACAAGCATGCATGTGCAGAATGCATACAGGCACAGAAACAACCCTCGCAGATGAAAATTTCCGAAGAGCCGGGAAATCAAAAGAGATTTCAAATAGAATAGGCAATTAATCCTACCAATACATTGTTTTGTTACCCACTGGAAAAGCTGTCTTCACCAATAAACACTCTGCTAAACAGATTGCAGCCAGAGTGAAGAAAATTACCGATATTACCAAAGCCGCTCTCAGAAACGTGGTCAAAGTAGATAACAAGCGAAGAGCCGGAGTAGAAAAAGATAAAGTAACTATAGCTTGCCAAGAGTGTTATATTATATTATCTTGCTGAATACGGCCGGTGCTTAGTTGGTCAGACTTAAATATCCGTTTGATTGCCGAATTCGGCTTTTGGCAATTGAGCCTGATAGATGGGTAAGGATTTCTAAGGAAAGTAATAAATTACAGAACAGCCCTCAAGCGGACACGTAGAAATCTATAATTTCTAAATTCCATAGGAATTTTACCCTGATATAATATGAGTCATTGATAATATGTGTGCTATCTAAAAAAGAGCTGGCCACCGTGACTTGGCTTAACTCATCGAAGGCTGTTGTAATTTATATCTGTAGAAAATTCAAAAGAAAGAAGTGACAAAAATGATTACCAAAACTAAACAAAACGCACAAGCGTGTGCCGAAGATATTTTTTGCGGCGTAAATAAAGTAGATGATATAGAGGAAGCGACAGACCTGGAAAAAAAGCACATTCCCATTATAGATGCCCCGAAAACAGTCAAAAAAGGTAAATGTTTTGAAGTCGCTGTAGAAGTGGGTAAGCTTCTCAAGCATCCGAATGAGCCGGGGCATTTCATCCAGTTTGCTGAGCTCTATGCAGGCAATACATATCTGGCGAGAATAGATTTTACAGCCAAAACAACTTGCCCCGTTATGAAGGTCTGTGTATCTTTGGACCATGCACACGGCAAATTACGTGCTTTTGAACGCTGTAACCTGCACGGTACATGCGAAAATGATGTCGACATTGAAGTTACAGAATAAAATAAATGTTTTAAAGAAGGGAGAAACAACAAATGCCTGAATTTGTAAATCCATTTAGCGGTCTTACGCCAAGCCGAAAGATGACTGATTCGGAATTAGCAAGGGCTTTACGCCTGGATCTGGCTGCGGAAGAGGAAGCAGTGCACCTTTATGAGGCTCACGCAGACGCCACGGACAATAAGCTTGCCAAAAAGGTCCTGTTGGATATTGCCAACGAAGAACGTGTACATGCCGGTGAATTTCAACGGCTGCTTAACATCTTGTTAAAGGATGAAGAAAAATTTCTCGCTGAGGGCGCAGAAGAGGTTGACGAGCTGGCTAATGAAAAATGACACATCAGATTAGCTAACACCACCTAAAGATCAATATCTAAGGCGGGAAAATCAATAATAGCCAACCGGCGATATGAGCCACTGTACCATTTTGCCAAAATTCCGGCGGTTGAATGATGGGGCCGCCAGAACAACAACATGTAGCCGGCCATAAATTCAATAATTGTATTCTTAACTTCTGAAAGGATAACACATGGATATACTTAAATTTGCCATGGATAAGGAAAAATTCAGCGAGAATTACTATCGCCAGCTAACAAACAAAACCAGCAACAAAGGACTTAAAAACATATGTAACATGCTCGCCGACGAAGAAGTAAAACACTATGAAGCCGTCCAGCAAATGCGCACAAAAATCCCAAAGAAGATTACCGATACGGAGGTTCTTGCAAATGCAAAACAAACCTTCGAGAAAATGCGAGAATCGCCAGATAAAATCAACCCTGACATAAACGAACTGGAGCTCTACAAAAAGGCAAAGAACATCGAGCAGGAAAGCAAACACTTCTATTTGGAAAAGGCTGATGAAGTAGATAATCCCGACCAGAAAGCAGTATTCAAAAAACTGGCGAATGAAGAACAAAAACACTTTATTATATTGGAAAATATCTGTGATTTTGTGGCAAAACCACAAACCTTCCTGGAAAATGCCGAGTTCTATCATCTGGAAGATTATGTGGAAGGTGTTTTTTGATTCATCCTTCGCAGCAGCGCTTATTACTCTGCAAAGCGGCGAAGCCACAGCTTCGCTGCGAAGCACGAGGCTACGGAGAATAGAAAGGGCAGCAAAATGAAAAAGATAAATAAGACCGTGTTGTTAGTCGTGACATCATCTGTGTTACTAATGTTTGCCGGCCTGCATACAGCATTTTCTCATTGCGAAATACCCTGTGGAATTTACGATGACCCGATGCGGCTGAATATGATGGGTGAACATATTACAACAATCGAAAAATCAATAAAGGAAATTCAACATCTATCTGTAGAAGGTGACAAGAATTACAACCAGTTAGTCAGGTGGATTGTAAACAAAGAAAACCACGCCGACTATTTTAGCGACATAGTGACACAATACTTCATGACCCAGCGGATTAAACCCGCAGAGCAAAGTGATCAAAAAGCCTATAAGGAATATATACACAAGCTAACATTGCTGCACAAAATGCTTGTTTACTCAATGAAGTGTAAGCAGACAACCGACCTTGAAAATGTCGAACAGCTCAAAAACCTTTTGGTCCAGTTTAGAACCACATATTTGGGTACTAACAGCTAATTCACCTTACTTTGTATAAAAAAGACAGAGTCCATAGGAGCTAATCATGCCGAATAAAATTGCCGAGATTTTAGGAGACAATTCCAAAAATTTATTAGAGCACAAATGTACTACTATTCCAAAAGATTTACTTCATCTGCCCGGACCGGATTTTATAGATAGAGTTTTTACAGCTACAGATAGGCCAAATACCGTCTTGAGAAATCTGCAAATGGTCTTCAATCATGGCCGATTGGCAGGTACGGGACATCTCTCGATACTGCCGGTGGACCAGGGAATTGAACACTCTGCAGGCGCTTCGTTTGCACCTAACCCGCTGTATTTCGACCCGGAAAACATCGTAAAGCTGGCTGTTGAAGGCGGCTGCAATGCTGTTGTATCAACAGTGGGAGTTCTTGGCGCGGTGTCACGCAAATATGCCCACAAGATCCCCTTTATTGCCAAAATCAACCATAATGAGCTTCTCAGCTACCCTAATACATACGACCAGCGTATGTTTGCTTCTGTCGAGCAGGCCTTTGACATGGGTGCGGTAGCTGTGGGATCCACAGTTTACTATGGCTCACAGGAATCAATTAGACAAATAGAAGAAGTATCAAATGCCTTTGAATGCGCACACCAATTAGGTATGTTTACAGTATTGTGGGCTTATTTGCGAAATCCGGAATTTAAAAAAGACAACATTAACTACGAAACATCAGCGGACCTGACTGGACAAGCAAATCATTTAGCCGTCACAATCCAGGCTGACATTGTCAAACAAAAGCAGCCCACATGTAACGAGGGCTATAAAGTTTTGAAATTCGGTAAAACTCATCCACTGGTGTATGAAAAGCTGACGTCCGAGCACCCAATAGATTGGACACGATATCAAATAGCAAACTGCTATATGGGAAGAGTCCCTTTAATCAACTCCGGTGGAGCATCAGGAGATAATGACCTACAGCAAGTTGCCAAAACAGCTGTCATAAATAAAAGAGCCGGGGGTACAGGACTTATCACAGGCAGAAAAGCCTTTCAAAAATCCATGAAAGAAGGAGTTAAACTGCTTAACACGGTGCAGGATGTTTACCTGTCAAAAGAAATAACTGTCGCCTAAATTACACCAATTGTAATCAATTCTTGCGCCACATATACTTGAGGCAGAAGGCTGATTTTATAGTTATTGCCTCAGAAGCACCTTGAACCACATCAGATAACCTAGCAAAAATGCTGGAATTAAGTACAATTGGATTACACCAACATATAAATATAAGTCCGAAGCTATTAGCAGTTTCTTTTAGCAGAAACTGCTAATAGCTAAAAATCGTTCGATTGTAATATAGCAATTTTAATGAGACTGTAGCAAATCTACCGGCATAGCACTGCTCTCTTTCTTGTATTATGGAGTATGTTCACGGTTTCGTTGCGGCCACGAGCATTTGCATCTCGTAGCATGTCAATCGCAATTCGCTGGCTTATA
>Ga0315547_1002087_pt1 | contig 14529 bp, 24 predicted proteins | sample SalMarSW160240MG_2_FD_202542 | JGI IMG/M metagenome (GOLD analysis project Ga0315547, IMG submission 202542) | Salt marsh sediment microbial communities from the Plum Island Ecosystem LTER, Massachusetts, United States - Salt Marsh Sediment SW1601-240 ... | reverse complement strand
CTTGCGTTCCAGCGCCGGCGAGGACCTCGCCCCCTGCGGCGGCCGTCGGCGACGTACCGCCCGAGCTCGTGCCCGCGGCCCCCGCACTGTCGGGACTCGGCCGACGGCCAGCCCGCGAGCCCCAGCACCCAGCGACCACGAGCAGCAGAATGCACCACCCACCGCGCGACTTTTTCATGGGGCCCCGCCCCGGGGCTCGCACCCGGGCGCCGCTAGCGCGGGGCAGGCCGGTATCAGTACTCGCCGTTCGCTTCCGCTGCCATCAGTGCCGAGTGCAGAGCCCGGGGGGTCAGCCGCGAAACAACCGTCGCGATACGCACGAACGCCCCGTTCCCAGACGTGCGGTGGTACACGCCAACCGCGATCCCTTCCCGCTGTGCTCGATATTCATCACGCCCGACTGTGTACTGAATGACACCCTGGAACGGGCTGGTGTCCTGAAAGTCCCTGGTCTGTGGCATGGTCGTATGCTCCTACGCGCCCAAACCCCCAGGAGCGTGACCTCCACGGGGGCGGGGCAAGGTGAGCGTGGCTACCTCACCCGGTAGCCTCCTCGTCGCGCGGCAGCGCGCAGTACAGCTCCCACGCCGCGCGCATGAGCTCCGCCACGTCCGTTGGGACCGGGGTTGAGCAACCGAGGATCTGCAGCCCGCGATTCGTCTCGGCGTAAGTGCCGGCGACCTCACCCTCTCGCGCGGGTCGCGCCAGGATCGTGTACGGCTTACCATCGCACACCCTGGTGTAGCAGTCGTCGAGCAGCTCGCATTCGCGCTCGTACTCCTCGTCGGTCTCGGTCGAGCCGATGCTGGGGCCGGCGTCCACGAACTCTGTGTGGATGAGCTCTCCGCTCGGGGTCAGGTTCTCGGGGTCGTAGGTGCTCGGGTTGGTCATGGTCTCGGTCCTCCTACCGCCGAAGCCCCCAGGAGTCTGACCTCCACGGGGGCTCGAACGGTGTTTGAACGCTCTACTCCGCGATTTCTTCCTCGTATTGCTGCAAATCCTCGGGAAGGTCGTGCTCCATCAGCAGCATCCAGCGGCAGGCTTCCTGCGGCGACAGCCATTCAGCGTGTGGCTTGGATCCTTCCCATGCCGAGTCGTGCACTACGTAGTACCGGCCACGTCGCGATCGGTACAGCCGCTGGTGTAGCCATTCACTGCCGGTGGCGCGGCTGATGTGATTCCGCCCGTCCCAGTCTGTGGCCTCGGGCCAGCTGTCCGAAGCGTTGGTCGTGTCGACGATCGTCGAGTCGATGCGATAACGTGCCATGGTGGAGATCCTCTCCGGCGCCAGGCGCCTTTGATGGGGCCCATTCCGGGCCACATCAAACGTAACGCATACGTCCGACAAAAGCATCCCCTGGGCGGTCGATTTTTCGCCGCGGCCGTCCGACAAGTGGGCGCCCGGCCCCAACCCCGCGAAAACAGGCCCGCCCTGCCCCAAATCCGGCCCCTGGCGCCTCCGGATTGGCTGGCTAGGGGTGGGGGGGGGTCTCACACAGGTGAGACAGCGGCCACCGTCCCCCGAGGGGGAAAGGGTGGCGGGCGGGACAGTGGCCGCTGCGGTCTGACTGTAGCCGTCCGGCAGGCCTCGAGCCACGCGGACCCCTCACTCTAAGGACTGGGCGACGTAGTACTCCCGCCCGACGTAGCGCTCGCGCACGCGTTCACCGTCCCACCACACCAGATAGAGGTAGGGGCCATGGGGGCACGTGCGACAGCCGCACTTCCCGCACTTCACCCAGCGACGCCGGTAGTGGGCCTGATGGCCCTCCATCCATCGGGCTCTGCCCTCCGGCAGCAGTTTCGGCAGTCGTCGCATGGGTCTTACCCTAGACCCTGCAGCCCCCGGAGTCTAGGGTAAGAACGTGGACCGGCCGCGACAGGGTCCTCGTCACCGGTCGCGCAGTGCGCGAGCCACCCCGTAGGCGAGCGCAGCGACGCCGACGTCGGCAATCAGGTTCGCGGCGCTCTCCGGGCGCTTGCTCCCGAAAATCGGCGAGCCGCGCGGCGACTCGTGGACGAACTCCAGCACCTCGTAGGCCGCCGTCGCGGCGAGGAATGCCCAGGGGTTCAGGCCGAGCACGCCGGCGGTCGTACCCCAGGCCGCATGCGCGAGCGACCAGGCATCTAGCGGCGACACGTTGGTGTCGGCGCGCGTGCGAGCGATGAGAGGCTGGTGACGGGCGGGCATGGTGCGACTAGGCCCAATTGCGTCGATACTCGGTGCGCTCCCATCCGACCTCTGGTCCCCAGCCCCACACGTCGGTTTGGGCGTAGGGAGCTCCTTCGAACGGGTTAGTGTCCCAGTAGGGATCCCCACGGTACTCCGGACACCCACGCTCCGGACCGATCTCCAGCACCTTGACCCAGCGTCGAGCTTGCCCATCCCACAGGTAGCTCGCCTGATATCGCCACGTGTACCGCTCCGAGTAATCGGCGGAGGGAGCCGCGCCGGCTTCCCGACGCCCGGAGAAAGGGTTGTACATGCTCAGCCCCTGCCTCTGCGCTTCGGGCGCGTCGCGTACACGTAGACGGCTCCACCGCCGACGAGCAGGACGATTGCGCTGCTACCGATGATCCATCCCCAAGGCGTCCGGCGCGGAGCTTCCGCCGCCGGCCCCTCGGGCTGGGCCGTCACGGTAAGCTCACCGTAGGGCTGCTCGACCTCCTCGATGGTCTCGCCCGTCGTCTGCACGGTGTAGGTCGGCGCGGGCGGAGCCGCTTGGGTAGGGCCTGCTGGCACGTGGCGAGCTGGTGGCGCTTGAGGTTCGGGGATCCGGTAGTGGGGCCCATCGGTCGTGTAGTGCGAATACCACCAGTCGACGTACGTCTGCTCGTGGCTCCGGCTGACGAAGTGGGGCCGGATGTTGGTGTTGTACTCCCGCGACCCCGGCTCCGGAGCATCCTGCCCGGCCAGCAGATACGCCTTGAAATACTTCGGAGCCGTCGGCGCGATCTGCTGCCGATACGCTTCCGCCTCCGTCTGGCCCGCGTCGCGCGCCGGATGGCACCGACCAGCTCCCTGGGTCGCGCGGATCCCCATGAAGGACGCTACCGGAGGCTCGCGTAGGATGCCCGTATCGGCGAGCAGGCTGTTAGATCCAAGCGGGCCCCAACTGGTCGGAGCGCTCATCGCCGGCAGTCTCGGTCGCGCGAAGGGCCGTTGCCGATCCGCCTGGTAGTAGTTCATCCCTGCTGGCCAGTGTCTAAGCGGCGAGACCATTGCGAACTCCAATCGCTGCGGTTCCGATCAATCCAAGGCCGAGCGCGACGGCGCCGGCGACGTCGGCCGCGTACGGCCCGAGCTCGCGGAAGTAGCCGGCGCGGCGGTAGTGTTCGGCCCATCCGACGGCCGCGTCCCGGTATCCGCGTTTGCTGCCTCCGAAGACGTACCCGCTCGCGTACAGGGCCGCGACCATCTCGGCGGGCCTGCCGAGCGCGGCGAGCTCGAGCGCTCGACGGTGCTGCCGCCGGTACATCAGCCGCCACCACGCCGCGGCCCCCTGGTCGTGGGTCGCGTAGGCACGAAAAAACAGGGGTTGTCCCTCTTGCGGCACGGGGTGCAACCAAAACGGCCCGCGCCACCACGCGAGGTTTGCCATGATGTTTCCCCAGTTGTGCTGGATGATGGCCCTCCCGTTGGCGTTCTCCACACAAATGATGGCCACTGCGGTTTCCAGCAGCTTACGCGCGCCCGGTCGCTTACCCCGCGCGAGCTCGTGGCCGCGGACGAACTCTGCTGCCAGATCGGGCTCCGACAGCGGCGTCGCAGCCCTCTCCACCATGTACGGAAAGTCGACCTGCGCGGGCATCAGCTCACGACCTCGACTTGGTAGTAAACCGTGTTGCTGAAGCTGAGCGACCGTGGCCCCTCGAGGTTGCCCCGCGGGTAGGCTGAGACGGTAGCCCCGCTTGGCCAATGCCAGATCTGACGGCTGAACCCGCTCAGACCGCCAACCGCAACGCCTGCGGTCGCCACCACGCGCAGGATGCGCTCCGTTGCGGCGATGGGTTCGACCCCGTCGACTCCCGCGCGCAACTGATACGCCCCTTCATGCCGATTCAGGGGCAGTATCGCTTCGGGCGTCAATGCGTGCAGCCATGGCACGTCGACCTGCAGCGCGGCCGGCACCATTACGTTATGCCCCGAACAGCATTCGCGAACCGCCAGCTTGACGTCCAGCTTCCCGCGATGCAAACGGCCCCACGCTTCCACGTGCCACGCATCCGCGACGATGCCGGTCGCGAGCGCTGCGATGCCCGAAAACCCGGGGGGGATTCCGGCGGTCGCCACTGCCTGGCGCGTGCCCATGAGCTCGGCGACCAGGCGCACCGCGACCGTCGCCGGCGCCGGCTCCTGCAGCTCTGCGTACAGAGTGGCCATCGAGCTGATGGCCTCCGGCTCTCCCTCGGCCAGCGGCAAGCTCAGAATCGTTCGCGGCTGTTCAAACGACAGAGCGGGAACGGAGACGGCAACGGCTTTCATACGTCCGTTGCTTCAGCCCAGAAAGCGACGCAGATCCACTTCAGGGTCCGGTAAATGTCGGTTACGCACTCGGCCGAAATCGTGCGGTCGATCCGATTGTGGACCTTGACGATGATGGTGTCTTCCCGCTCCAGCTTCCAATCCAGGTACGCGGGGAACTCGCCGTCGCCCGAGACTTGCGCGGCCGGGGCCAGCAGGTCGCCTTTCGTGTCTGTGATGAACCCCTGCTTCCCACCTAGGCGCCAGGCGACGTCGACCAGGCATCGCCAGTTCGTGCCGTAGTTGCAGAGCAACGCGCGTTGCTGCGCGGCCAGCAGTAGATCGGCCGATGGGGGAGGTTCGGCGAAAACCAGGCTCGGCATGACGAACACGTGGACCGACCGGATCCACATATCTTTGGGGCACCGGATGACCTGCGAGCGGACGGCGTCTTCCGCCAGCCAGTAAAAGTTGGTACACAGGGAGTACAGCCCGGCCCGGTCGAACTGATACCGGCTCAGCAGCTCACCACCTGGTGGTGGCAGCTGCCGCACCATCTCTTGCAGCGTCGGGGCTAGTCGCACTTGGTCGGAGGCGTTGCCCATCATCTGCGTCATGACGGCGCGTACTTGTTCCAGCGTCGGGGGCATCATGGGGTCTCCAGATTGACCGCGTGGAATTCCACGGAAATCGCCAACGGCCACCCCGCATAGGTCTGCCCCTCGTAGAACAGCGAGGGGATCGCGATGTTCGTGAGGTTGCGAGTGTAGACGTTGATGAGCGTCCCCCGCTGCGGCGTCCAGGCCAGCGGTCGCGGGTTGCGCCGGGGTCCGACGATGAGGGCCGCCGGCTCGACGAGCGACTCCCGTCCGTCGGTCTGATAGTTGCGGCCACCTTCGGTGCACCATCCCACCGAGAACAGGTCGCGACCGTCCGTGTTGACTCCAGCGTAAAGGATCGCGTTCATCTGAGACGCGTCCAGACCGCTCGGAATGCGCGGAGTCGCCCAGCCCGAAACCCCGATGATGAGGCAATCGAACGGGACGACCAGCGGAAACGGCGAGTTCGTGGTCGCATGTAGCGGCCGGGTGAGCGGGTCATCCGCCTCCGGCGCTGGTTCCGGGAGCACATTTTCGAACGGTGCAACGAACGTGTGCGCGCCCGCGTAGACGTAACCCTCCGGAGCTGCCGTCGGGCCCCGTGCGAGCTCGTCGTCGACCATCTGGGCCGCCAGCTCGACCAGACGGCGCGCGGATGATGGATCGCGTGCCGCCCGGTCGACCAGGGCCAGCAATGTAGAACGGTTTTGCATGGAAGCGCCGGCGAGCCGATCAGCTGACGTTACTTAGGGGCGATTCCTGTTGCCCGTGGAAGTGCAGGAAGAACCCCTGCTTCCACTTGCGCCCGAGCGCCGTTGGAATGGCGTCGGGGATTTTTGGGTTCTCCTGGGTTTCCGGGTTTCCGTTGGCGGTTCCCGTCGGAGTCGTCCAGGTCGGCAGCCAGATGTCGTAGGCCGCTTCCATCTTCACTTTGAAGTTGCTGTCGACCGCTCCGGACGGGTTCCAGACGATCCCCTCGGGGATCGGCATGTAGTTGGCGACGAACACGTCGCCGTTCGTCGACTCGATCGAATCTTTCGCTCCGCCCTGCCCGGGGTAGAACGCTGGGATGCCCATCTCGAGCGTGCGCTTCACCCCGTCGACCTTGATCTGAATGAAGTAGGCCATCAGCATGGTTTCCAGCATCAGGGCGTTTAGGGAACGCTGGTCTTCCACACTCGGAGTCAGCGGGCCGCTGCTTTGGTTGCACGGAGGCTCGGAGAAGCCTGGCCAAATGTAGTGGTCGTGTCCGTCTTGGGTCTCGAGCGCCGTCGTGTACGGATAGCCGTCCTTGGTGATGCTCATCCCGATGATTTTGTACCGCGATCCGCCGGCCGTCTTGCCGGCTTCCTGTAGGATCGTGTCACGTTCGGTGCTTTCACCACGTTGCAGCGCTTGCGCGTTTGCTTCGCCCTGGCGGTAGTTGAACACGTCGAGCTTGCTCCCCTTTCGGAGCACGTTCAGGAGGCAGTGGACGCCGTCGTATCGAAGATCGATCTCGACGATGAACCTCGACCAGAACGGCAGCGTGTTGTATGCGATCCGGAAGTCTGGAGTTCGGTTGTTTCCCATGGTCTGATTTTCCTAATGGTTGGGTTGGGATGGGCCCCCGATGATGCGCCCGGGCGCGAGCCGCGCAACGCGCCCGGGCGCGAACGGGGGGTTAGAGGTTGTGCGCGGAGACGTACACCGCGCCGGCGTCCTCGTAGATCCAGGAGTGCGGGCCGTACTTGCGTGGGCCCATCTGCCCAACCGCTCCTGCCTCGCGATGGACAAAGGTTTTTCGTCCCGCTAGCGGGCTGGTTGCCAGCGTGCGAGCTCCGCCCTGCTTGCTCACTTGGCCCGCGTCGCGGCGACCGTAGACGGCGCTCGCCTCCGTGGTCTCGGTGTTCTCGCCCATGCCCGACAGGGCGATGAGCTGCCGAACCCGGCCCATCAGCAGCGCGCTCGTCCCGCCGGCGATGCCGGACCCAACTCGGATGTCTGCAAACCGGCCGACCAGCACCGATGACAACGCGCCAGCTCCGAAGAGCGACGCCGCCTGTCCCCATGCTGGGATTGGCAGGTAGTCCGCTCCCCAGTCGAGGCCACCGGCGACGAGGCCTCCCACGGTGCCGAGTCCGAAGGCTGCCAGCGCTCCGGTCCAGTTGGCCGCCGGGTTGGCGATGCGCAACGGGTAGCGGCGCTGATAGCGCTGGACCGCCACGCGACCGCTACGGCGACGTCGACGCCTCGGATTAGACCGCCGGCGGGTCCGACGACGCGTCGGCGAACGGGGATTCACCAGCACGACCGGCATGCTCGTATTGCGCCGTCTCGGGCTGGCGTTGCGGCGACGAGCTCGCGGTGGGTTGGAACGACGACGCCGGCGTCCGCCTCGCTTGGCCCTCGCCTTGCGTAAATTGCGCAGGCTGGCTGCGCGCTGCTTTCGCGATTGTTTCATCCGACGATACCTCGTTCTGTGACCCTGGCGCTGCCGCCTAGGATCGGCCCTAGTTTGCCGTCAGCCGTGCCCGTGAGAACGGGCCGCGGCCAGGTGAATTTGTGAACCCAGATCGCATGCTGGTTGCCTTTGGTGGCTTCGTACTCGACGGCTCGGAGCTTGCCGAGCTCGAAAACCTCCCGTGGGCTGTGGACCCCATACAACCGCCGGCGCCGCGGCGGTCGGCCCCAATGGAATTGCTCGTACGCATCTTCTATCGGCGACGGATTGGGAAGCGCGCGGCCAACGGCGCACTGTTCGCGCTGGCAGAGGATGGAATCTCCCGAACGGAGATCCCCACGAACCCAGGCGCGGCGCACCGCGGCGAGCTCGCGGCGAGTTGGGGGCTTGGAGCCCACCCAGTGCAGCACGGGTCTAGCCACGGCCCTCCAGGCGCGACGTGCTCACGGTCGACAGGATGGCGCCCACCCCAATCAGTAGCGCCATTGCAGTGCCGACCGTGTAACGGTCGCTCTTGGTCATGGTCGGGGAGCCCCACAGCACGGCCGCCAGCCCCCCAGCGCCGATGGCACTGGTCGTGGCTCCGAGGCCCAGCCCGAGCAGGGGATAGAAGCTCATCCGCCAACCGCGCTCCGGATGTAGGCCGTTCCCCCGACGCCGGCGGCGATGCCTCCGAGCGCGCAGCCCCCATAGAGCCAAGCGCGGTTGCGGGCCGGCTTTTGGCTCTCGTCGACCCACTGCTGATTGACCGTCTCGAGTGGACCCGCTGGGATGGCCCAGTTGTTGCTTTCGACCATCGTACGCAGCCGGGACTCGTACGCTTTGGCCGCCGTTCGGACGGCCGCAGCGTGCATGCGGAGCTGCGGATCGAAGTAGCGCCAGGCCGCAAACGACCCGACGACGGCGACCGCAGCGCCGGCGACGATAATTGCGACCACTCCCGCGCCAATCCCGCCAGGGATGGGCACGGCTCCGCCTGGATACTCGCTACCCCATCCCGACTGGATCTCGCCGGCTTGTTCGGCCGTCGCAATGCGCCGGAGTACTTCGTCGATGGCCAGCGTCAGCTTGCCGGACCATTCGGACGGGTGTTCGATCGGTTCGTCGCCGACGATCGGGATGAGTGTCGATTCAGCGCTTGGCGTCCAGTCGCGCAGAGATATCCACTTGACGCCTAGAAACGCCCCGTTGGTGTTGTACTCCGCGAACTTGCACTTGAGTACACCGACGGCGCAAATGTGCCTCAGAATCGCCAGATCGCTCACGTACTGGACGGCGTCCGACTGGCTGAGGCCTGGGCCGCGTTCGATCGGATCGCCCATGGCCGCCCACCCGATAACGCGTGCGCCGATGAGCTCGGCAATCACTGGATTGTGCTGTACCTTCGAAAATCTCCATGCGCGCATGCTCGTGCCTCCTACCGTCGCCGGCGTCGACGTTGCGGTGGGCGCCTTCGCGTCGTGCTCGTTCGTCGAGTCGTTCGCTTCTGCCCGCGAGTTGCTCCCCAGACGATCAACCCCAGCGCCGTCAGACCGAGCCCGCCGACGAGCGCGATCTTTCCGCCCGTCCACCAACTCTTTTTTTCTGGGGCCCTCGGAGTGATGGCACCGACGGGGACTCCCTGCGGAGGCGGAGCTTGATCCGCCGGCTCGCCCGGGACCTCGCCTGGCATTTCCTGGCCTCCCGGGACTTCGGGCTGCGTCTGATAGGGCGGCCACGGCAGATTGGGGGGCCACCAGTCGGGCACATCCGGGGCGAGTCCAGGCTCGTCCGGCGGCATGGCTCCACCAGGTGGAGGAACAGCGCCGCCGGGCGCCGGCGCCGGCGGTTGCCCCGACGGTTGAGCAAGGCCGGGGATCAGCAGGACGTCACCCGGCACGGCCTGATCGTACGTCGAGCCGAGGATCGGAAAATTCTGCTCGATGTTTCCGATGCGGTGCACGTTCGTACGGCTGCTCTGCCCGTAGTAGGTAGCTCCCATCTGCCATACGGTGTCTCCGCTTCGCACGATGTGCAGCAGCTGCCACTCTGAATAGAGCGGGTTCCATGCCCACGTCCCGCGCTCGTCGGTGATTTTGTTCAGGCCCGCGCTGGCGTCCGCCGCTCCGCCCTGCGCTTGTCCAGCGGCTTCGATGTACGAGAGGAACGGGGGCAGGCCGTGTCGCTGGACGATGATCTGGTTCATCATGGTTCACCTCGGGGACAACGCCACTGCCACAGCGGCGGGAAAGCTTAGGGCTAGTGGCGTCCAGTTCGGAGCGCCGTGGGAGGGAGAGGAAGTCGGCGCCGGATCGGATGGTTCGCGATCGAAGGACACAAGTCCCGGAGACGGACCTCCCCAACGGGGAACCAGGAACGCGCGCAGAATGTCCGGTACGACAACCCAGGCTTGCAGCTCATGTGCGCGGGAATCGGCGCCCGGATACCATGCGGCCACAAAGTTTCCCGCTCCCAGCATCTGGTAGGGCGTCGGGTAGACTTCTCCGGCGCGTAATGAGGGACTGTCGGTGCGCGGTGGAAATGAGGCCGGGAGGTTCGGCGAGCTCGGCCCGACGTGGCTCGCGACCCAGTCAAACAGACTGCCGAGCGCGAGCATCGTCGACGCGACCGTGCGGATCGGATGCACAATCGCGCTCGCGGTCCCGATGAACATGCCGGAGCCGCTCGCAGCGTCGAGCGCATACGCAGCGAACGGTCCCATTTGCTGACCCCAAGCCGCGTATTGCGACTCCACATCCGAGGTAGAGAACCGCCGGACGCCGCGCGTTTGCGGTGCGAGCGTCGGATGCATGCCGTCGACGGCCGCAACGAAGTCCACGCGAGCTCGGTCGAGCGGACTTTCAAGAAGCGCGCGAACTCCAGAATTGGAACCTGCGGAGAACCCGACGACGGCGATGCGCCCGACAGACGCCGCGTCGAAACCAAGAAATTGGCGGTATCGTCCCAAGAGGTTCGGCAGGATCGCCCCGTCGGAGTCGCGCAGGCTCAACGCAGCTCGCTGCCACGATGGATGGCCCCCCTCTGTCGGAACTCCCGGCCATTCTAAGAGTTTTGGGGCTTCTCCTGCCCATGGCAGCCAGTCTGGTACCTTGCGGATCGCGGCGCAACTGAGCAGCAGATCAGGCACGGAGCAGCCTCCAAGCGAACACCCCGAGCGTGGTGGCTCCGGCGGTTGCGACGAGTCTCCACGTTGCCGGCTTCCAGCCGGACCGAGACGGGTCGACGAACGGTGTTCGTCGGGTATGGGCATGCACGTGCCGGAGTTCGTGAGAGGCAACGTCGCCGAACGCAGAGCGCCGGCCGATACCTCCCTCGCGAGCCGCGCTCACCGTGCGAACCAGCGGCCTGTGCGCCCGCTCGGCAGTGCGGTCGCCGGCGGCCTGGGCAGTTAGATCCAATACCGCGCGGTCGTAGGCGCGATCGATGGATTCCGAGATCTCCACCGCTTCGGCCTGCAGGCGCTCGAATAGCACCTGGTCGCTCATCTCCCCTTGCAGCTGCATCCACTCGGCGCTCAGGCTCGGCAGTCCGAGCGCCAGGTATTGACCCTCGCGCGCCTCCGAGCGCAGCCCGTGCGACACGAGCAAGAGGAGCGCCGGATAGATCTGGCGCTGGCCTGGGAGCACGTCCGGCGCGTCGCTCACCCATGGATCGTCAGGCCAGAGCCGAGAATGCAGATCGCGCAGCGCTGCGATCCGCTCGTCGAGGTCCTGGCCGTTCAGTGCTTCCCAGCTGTCGATCTGTCGCGCGCGATTCGCGAGCTCGCGCACCTCTCGCCGGCGAGCTCGAGCTCGCTCCGCCTCCTCCGAGCTCGTGAACCAGTCGGTGAGCGTCTCCGCCACCCATCCAGCGGCCCAGCCCGTGAGGGCCGAGCAGAGCGAAGCGGCCGCGGCCGCGCCAACGGCAGTGCAGGCGGCCGCGCCGGCGACGGCGCCGGCAGTGCTCGCGTACGCCTCGATATCCTCCGACGAGGTACCCCAATCCCGATCCTCGGCAGTCTCGAGGGTCGCGGCTGCGGTTTCCTCGCCGATGTCGCTCACTGAGTCAGCTCTCCGCGAGCGGCGTCACGCACTGCAGCGCAAACAGGTTTGCATGACGTGCGTCGACGTTGTTTGCGCCAGTCGACTCCACCTCAATCGAGAAAATCGTCGCGCCTGCGCCCTGCCCGTATCGGTACACGCCCGCCGCCGGCAGCCACTCTGTAGCACCTCCGACTTGCTCGTACTCCGCCCGGACGGTCGCGGCTCCCTGGAGTAGCCGCGCTTTGACGCCTCCCCCCGTTGGGTCGCTCACGGCCACCGACCAGTGAAGGGACCAGTACCCGGAATCGGCGGGACCACCCGACAGAGTTGCCGGAATCGTGAACGTGCACATGGTGTGTTTCCCCGTGAACGCTCCGACGGGTCCGGCTTCGTGTGCTTCATAGGTCGGTTGCCCAACGATTCCGTCGGACCACAGAATGCCGACCAGGCAGCTTCCATCGCGGCCGCTGGTAGCGACCTGCACACTCCAAACGAAGGGAGGGTTCTGCGCCGCGGCCGCGATCCGCTGGTACAGGATGCCAAGCACAGTTTCGATTTCCGTCGCGTTGCGCGCGCAACCGCACACGAACCGAGCTGCCGCAGCACTGATGGCAGTGTCGAGTCCCCAGCCGAGGTTGCTCGTACACGTGAGAGAGACGCGCCATGTTGCTCCACCACCCCCGCCGGCGAGACTGATCCCCTGGATGTAGGGTCCCGGAACGGCGGCCGCGGCTGCGGCGGCGAGAATGGCGGCGACTCGCGTTTCGAGTCCCGCCGGATGGGAAGCTTCCGCAACGTGGACGCCCAGCCCCGGCTGGCCGGCGACGTTGAGCGCAGTGAGCAGGATTGGTCGGTCCATTGGTTCAGCTTTCTGCGCCCGGCGCGTTGACCATGACAGCGGACAGGTTCGAAGCCCTGACCTCGCAAGTGTTGCCCCCGTTCGGTTCGGCGATGAGCTCGACGAGCGTCGCCGCGGCAGAATCCTGCATGACGTTTCGAGTGCCACCCATGCTCATCCAGTCGGTCGCCACTGCATTGGTCTGCTCGTATTCTGCAATCACAGCTCCACCGACCTCGAGGCGCGCCTTTACTCCCGTTCCGCCGATGTCGCGGATCGCCGTCGACCACGCGATCTGCCAGTAGACATGGTCATTAATGGTTGTGGAAAGGGTTCGCTCCAATGTGAAAAAACAGATCGGTGTTGCGGCCGCCAGCGCCCCCGACGCAGCGTCGACGCCCATCGCTCTGGTCATGCGTCCTGGAACTCCGCAAGACCACAAAATGCCGACCATGAAACTTCCGTCGCGGCCGCTACCGGCCACCAGCATCTTCCAGATGAAAGCGTTCCCAGGACACGCCGTTTGGATTCTTGAGAGCAGCACTCTCGACAGGGAGTGAACCTCGGAAGCGTTCCTCGCAATGCCACAGTGGAAATGAGCTGATGCGGCCGAGACGGCGGTGAGCAACCCCCAACCGACGTTTTGGACGCACTCGAAACACGCTCTCCAACTCGCTCCTCCACCCCCTGCGCCCAACGTGAACCCTTGGATATACGGAAAGCTCACCCCGCAGGCAGCCAACGCCGCGAAGCGCGCCTCCACGCGCGCGGCGAGGTTCGTTGGGTCCGATGCCTGGACTATCTGTAGTCCGAGCTCGGGCACCGCTAGGTTGTGTAGGTTCCCTATGATAATTGGTCGGTCCATCAGTCGTCATCTCCATCGAGTAGGTCGCTTGCGAGTTCGGTCGCGCGCTCCGCGAGCTGGCCCAGCGCCTGCGCCACCGTGCCGCACTGCAGGCAGAATTTGTCGAGCGCAACCGGATCTCTCGCGGACTGTTCCATCAGCTGCCAAGCGCGCGGCATGCCCGCTACGATTTTCGAGCAATGCTCGCCGAGCTCCACAAATGCCTTTATGCGATCGTCTGGACTCACAGAGGGGCCCTCCGCTGCGCCGCGGCGTCGGAGGTCTCTCCTAGTAGCGCCGCGGCGCTGACCTCCGCATGCAACCAATGCGTGTGCGAGTCGCCTCCGCAGTCATTCGACGCGGGCCAGCCGATGCTCAGAGAGTAGTGCTCGGGGTCTCGCTTGTCCCCGTGCGGGACTACGCGATACGGGTACCGGAGCGACCAGGCGAGAGCCCCGAGCAAGATGGTTAGACAGTCGCAATCACCCCCGTGGTGCAGCGTCCAGGCGGCCGCCTGCAGCTGCTCCACCGGTTCTCGGTGAAATGACACCGAGTCACGCACGTAGCGATGCAAGCGAGCGATCCGTTCCCGATGGTCATTGCGGTCGACCATCTGCGTCAGACGCACCGCGATATCTCGGATCTCCGGATCCAGCGATCCCTCAAAAATTCGCTGGTAGATCTGTTGGGTCTTGTCGCGCCCGTCGCTCACGGTCATCCATGTGTGGCGCGGAGCTGGCATTACTCGACGGGCTTTCCCTCAGTGTTCACGACGTCGGGTTCATCGTCGCCGTCTGCTTCTGCGCGCGCTTCTGCCTCGCGCGTTCGTTGGTGCTGCTCGAGAAAGTCATTGACCATTTTTGCTTTTTCTACCGGCAGCATCATCGCGATGAGGGAGAACGCGCCGGGACCGAGCGAGTCGACGAGCGGCAACACCCATTCTCGCAGTGACTCGTCGCTTGGTTTCTTCCTGCCGTCGGCCATCTTTCCGAAATGCATCCCGAGCTGCATGGCGCCCACGAAATCTTCGAACTTGCCCGCGCCGTTTCCGTTCGAGCTCTTGGCGTTCCGTTTTTCGGCCAGGCCCCAAATCGTTTTCAGCATTTCTAGCTGCGTATTTCCGTCGCGGCCGCGCTCGCGTGCGTCGGTCTCCATCAGCTTGAGCCTCATCATCATGTCGGCTTGCTGCATCTGCAGCTGCACGCTCATCAGCTTCACCATCCCCGCGGTCGCTTTCTCCATCTCGGATCCCCGACCGTGGGCCTCGTTGCCGTTCAGAGCGCGCATGGCCAGCGCGTAGAGGATCTTGTCTCCCAGA
>Ga0315547_1002086_pt1 | contig 14529 bp, 11 predicted proteins | sample SalMarSW160240MG_2_FD_202542 | JGI IMG/M metagenome (GOLD analysis project Ga0315547, IMG submission 202542) | Salt marsh sediment microbial communities from the Plum Island Ecosystem LTER, Massachusetts, United States - Salt Marsh Sediment SW1601-240 ... | reverse complement strand
TTGTTTGGGTGATATATGATATTAGTGACGACAACGTCAGAAATGCTGTAGCTAATCGATGTAAAGGTTATGGGTTATATAGGGTTCAGAAGAGCGCTTTCTTAGGTACATTGAACGCTAATCAGCAGGATTCTCTTGTTATTGAATGTCGTGATCTAATCGAGGAAACTGATTCAGTTTACGTTTTTCCTATGTGTAATACGTGTTTAAAACGAATAGACTTATTGGGAAAAGATTTTGACCTTGACCTTGTGAGGGATAAGCTTGGCGTCATGTTTATCTGAAGAGTCAATTACAATCAGCGATGTAATCGAGTATCTTTTCTGTCCCCGATTTACCTATTTTATGCACTGTTTGGGAATACCTCAACGTGAAGGACGATTAATCAAAGTGCAGAAGGGTAGAGCAATTCATAAAAGTAAAGAGAAAACAAACCTTGGATATCTGAGGAAACGATACGGAGTAACGGATAAACTCACTGGGATTTACCTGTCTTCAAAGAAACATCGGATTAGAGGGATTATGGATGAGGTGCTTTTTCTTGAGGATGGTTCAGCTGCTCCATTAGACTATAAATTCGCTAAATACCATAACCGCGTGTTTAAGACTCATAAATACCAATCTGTGTTGTATGGATTAATGATAGCCGAACACTTCAACCGTCCAGTTTATAGAGGTTATCTGTGTTATACCCGTAGCGGAAACAAGATTGTAGAGATAACGTTCAACGAGAAACTGTTTCAACAAGCAGAAGACATAATACAAAATATTTTTCACATTATTCAAAGGGAACAGTTCCCCGAAACAACAGGAAATAAGAAAAGATGCATTGATTGCTGCTACAGAAGAATCTGTCCACATTGATGCAAAAATTTTTAAACAATATTCGCTGTTATTAAAGGTATCATGATTGAAGCCATCTATAACGTTGGCGTTTATGCTCTAGATGACAAAGGCGCTAGTCTTGATGATGCTGAACAAGTAACTGAAATCTTATGCGAGGATCCAAAAAGTTCAGATCTTTATAAAACCATAATAACTGTAGAGCTTAACAAAAACAATGAAGGTACAACTTTTTTTCGAGTCAGCATAGATACATATGATCCAAAGAAGAAGTTTCGTTATCTTTACAGGCGCGGTGGTTCAAGTGGAGCAGACCTTTCACCAACCTGTAGATTAACAGAGCCTAAGAAAACATTTAAAGGAAAATTTCTCAAATGGTTCAATACCGACTTTTCTGATCCTTCATACGGGCTCACTGAAAAGGAACAGGCACTCCTAACTAACATTAAAGCGTGCATTCTATTAAACAGAAAGCAAATACTTGAAGGCATTACCGCCAAATATGAAGCGCTTAAAAAAGAGAGAGAAAGTGGAATAATTACAATAGTTCTTAATGATAATGGTGAAAAAAAATATCTTGGAGACCTTTCTGCGTTTAGGAAAATATTACATGTGAAAGGCTTGTCGAATTATTATCAAAAATTTAATAAAATTTCAAAATCTGAAAATAATGCCTGTGCTATTTGTAGAAAAAAAAGGTCAGAGGTATACGGTTTTGTCTCAACCTATAACTTCTACACTGTCGATAAGCCAGGTATGGTGTCTGGGGGCTTCGATCAAAGCAAGGCTTGGAAAAACTATCCAGTCTGCAGAGACTGCGCATTAACTCTTGAAGAAGGAAAAAGGTTCCTAGAGGAAAACTCCAAGTTTAGATTTTACGGTTTTGATTATCTGTTGATTCCAAAACCTCTTAATCCTGATGTAGATAGCGAAGTCTACGAAACACTACAAGATTATCACTCGGACCCGATTCATGGGGAAAGTGCGCAAATTCGCTTAACCGAGGACTATAAAAAACTACTAGGGGAAACAGAGAAAGAGATCCTTTATCATCTCTCAGATAAATCTAACACGTTCTACTGTAATATCCTAATTTATGCTGCTTCAAATAACGAGTTCAAGATTTTACGGTACATTGAAGATGTGTTCCCGCGTAGATTACGCGAACTCTTCGAAGCAAAAGAGTTTGTAGACCAAAATCCATATTTTAAATCATATAATGTCAAGATTTATGAGAAAGGAAAACCAACCGGAGAAAAACCACTCGAGTTTAACTTCGGTTCATTTTGGTATTTCTTCAGGAAACGAAAGGATGAAGACAAGAGTTCATATTTCCTTAATATAGTGGCTAAGGTTTTCCAGAACGAAAAAGTCAGCTACCGTTTCTTCCTCAATGGAGTAGTTAACCGTATGAGGAAACAGTTTGCACAGGGCTACAATACAAAAGAAGCGGGAATGAGAGGTCTCTGTTCTTTACTGTATCTACAGCGATTAGGCATTCTAGGTGATTATGATCATGGTGATAACATGAACGAAAATAAAATTCGTGAAATAATGAATGACCCCCAACATACAAGTAGCACACAAAAACTTGAAGCCGTCTTTGATGGGTTCCCTGAATTCTTCAACAGAAACTCTACGCGAGCAGTATTCATTGTAGGTGCTCTCGCACAGTTTCTACTGAATATCCAGTATACAGAAAGGGGCGCCACACCATTCAGGACAAAACTTCAGGGACTTCGGTTAGATCAAAGAAAAGTTTCAGCGCTTCTTCCGGACATACAGAACAAATTTGAAGAATACAACAAAAACTATTATAGAGAATTGGAGAAACTTGCTAGTGAGTACTTAATTCAGGCGAGCAGTGATTGGGGTCTCTCCAAAGATGAGGTCAGTTTCTATTTCGTGTTGGGAATGAATCTGGCTAGCTATTTAAAACAATCAAAAGAGGTGAAAGATGATGAGTGAAATAGTATCTAACAGATCCGAAATAGTGTTCCTATATGACGTCAAGTACAGTAATCCTAATGGTGATCCTCTGGATGAGAACAAGCCACGAATAGACGAAGAAACTATGCTAAATCTCGTTACAGATGTTCGACTAAAAAGAACAATCCGCGACTATCTACATGACTTCCTTAACAAAGAAATATTCATTTTAGGTGTGAAAAAAGATGACGGCAAACTAAAGACTAAAGAAGAACGCATGACCGATCTGAAAATTAACTCGGCGGACGACCTAATCAACAACTGCATAGACATTAGGTTATTTGGAGCGACAGCTGCTATTAAGAAGAACACTATTACGTTCACAGGACCCGTCCAGTTTAAGATAGGGCGATCGCTTCATAAAGTGCAGCTTAAATTCATTAAGGGCACTACAGTTTATCCATCAGGCAAAGGTAAAGATCAAGGTACTTTTACTGAAATGTATGTTCTTCCTTACAGTCTCATAGGGTTCTATGGAGTAATTAACGAGAACGCTGCCAAACACACTAAGCTTACAAATAATGATGTTGAACTGCTTATGGATGCCCTTTGGAACGGAACTAAAAACCTAATCAGCCGTTCTAAAGTTGGTCAGATGCCTAGGCTTCTCATGAAAGTAAACTACAAAGAAAAAAACTATCATATAGGCGACCTTAACGCTTTACTGGAACTCAAATCAGAAATTAGAGCTGAGGAACTCAGAGATGCCAAAGATTACGTTCTAGATGTAACAAAATTACTTGATACCCTGCATGCTAATAATGACAAAATAAAGGATATAGATTTGATGCTGGATAAACGAGTAACATTCAAACGGGAAAGCGAGCAAATCGATCTGGCAAAAGAGCTTGTTAAACACGGTTTAACAGTGAATCAGCTTGATCTCTAACTGTGATGTATAATGGATAGAGTTCTTGCTTTTGACCTCTGGGGAGACTACGCGCACTTTAGGAAACATTATACCACAACAAGCCCTCTCACCTTTTCTATACCTCCAAGAACAACTCTATGTGGGCTCTTAGCGGCAATCATCGGTCTAGATAAAACAGAGTATCTTCATTATTTTTCTGATAAAGACGCTTCAATAGCAGTGCAATTATTAAATGACGTGAAAAAGATCACGTTAGCTGAAAATCTCATCGATACAAAAAAATCAGGAAAAATGATGAACAAAATAAAACAAAGAACCCAGATTCGGTTTGAGCTTCTGAAAGACCCAAAATACAGGATTTTCGTTCATCATCGAGATGCATCAATTTACCGGAAACTCAAGGAAATGCTTGAAGCACATAAAACCGTTTACACTCCATGTCTAGCATTAAGCGAATTATTAGCCAACTTCAAGTACATAAAAGAGTACCGTGCAGAGAAAGTTGAAACTGATTCTGAAATGGAGATTTTAACTGCTTTGCCTAAAAAGAACTTGATAGAGCTAAGTTTTCAGGATGATTATGAGTATTTATCAGAGACTATGCCTAGGAACATGCTTCCAGATAGAACTGTCACGGAGTACATGCCTGTGATTTTTGAAAGAAAACATAAATCACTAAAAGCAAGGGTCAACCAATTCGTCCGACTTGAAAACGATGAAGCCATCACTTTCCTTTAATCTACTGGCTCGTCCAGATAAACAACTTCGAGACCATCTTCAAAGAGTCTCGGAACTATGCAGTAATCTGTGTATGGAACCTAAACTTAACCTTGAATCAATTAATCTTACGCAAGATAAACTTGCAAAAACTCTTGAAATGTTAGGGTGGTGCCATGACTTTGGAAAAGCAACAACTTTTTTTCAGGAATATATTCATGAAACAGATGAACAACAGAAAAGAAAGTTGAAAAACAGGAAAGAAACTCATCACGGTCTTATTTCCGCGGTGTTTACGTATTATGTTTTAAAAAGCCAGTATTACATGTCTGATTCTCCCCTCGATGAAGTCATGCCCCTCATAGGCTATTTGGTAGTAAAAAGGCATCATGGGAATCTAAAAAATATACGAGAGGAAATTAGAGACCTCATCCAAGACAGTAGCAAACAAGATATTTTGAAAAAGCAACTTGAGTCCATAACTGTTGAAACCGTAACTGAACTCTACAAAAATGTGTTTTCTGAGCAAACATTCATCACATTCAAAGAAGACTTAGATTCAATATTAGAGCAGATGACACGAAGCCGCAGAATCTTGTGGAAGTTCTTGAAAAAAGGCAACCTGTTTCCAGCGATTATAACCAGTTTCTGTTATTCAATTTTGCTGCAAGCAGACAAAGAGCATGCTTCAGGCATCACTGTGAAAAGGCATGAGCCAATTCCCGATAACATTGTAGACGTGTATCGGCAACTAAAAGACTTCAATAATCCAACCACGAAAATTAACAAAATAAGAAATAGCATATACAAAGAAACAACAAAATGTGTGGAATCGCTTGATCTTGACCAGAAGATATATTCTCTTAATGCTCCCACTGGAACAGGTAAAACGTTAACGGGATTAGCGTTTGCAAATAAACTTGCATCTAGACTTCGACGTGAACAGGGACTTGATCCCCGAATTTTTTATTGTATTTCATTCATTAGCATCATTGATCAAAACTATCAAGTGTTTGAGGAAGTCTTTGAAACAGTCATGGAAAAAAAACCTACTAATGATCTTCTTTTGAAGCATCATCACCTAGCGGACACACATTATTCTACGGATGAAAATGAGTTTGAACCCGAGGACGGTCTTTTTCTTGTTGAAGGATGGAATTCTGAGGTTATAGTTACAACATTTGTTCAACTTTTCCACACTTTATTCACAAACAGGAATCGGTCTCTACGGAAATATCATCGTTTAGCTAATTCAATTATAATACTTGATGAGGTCCAGTCACTTCCACATGAATATTGGTTATTACTTCGAGAATACCTGAAAACGTTATCAGCATTGTTTAACACATACTTTATTTTTATGACTGCTACTCAGCCACTCATTTTTCAGCCAGGAATTGAAATCAAAGAATTGTGTGCAAACAATGATCAGTATTTCCGTCAGTTTGATCGATTAGATCTTGTTCCATGCCTTGAACCTGTAACTCTAGATGTTTTTATGGAACAAGTATCAGTTGATATTAAAGCTAATCCTGAAAAAAGTTTTCTGATAATAATGAATACAATACGTAGCTCCCAGCAACTGTATCAACACCTTCAGAAAAGTGTATGTGAGGAAGAGCTTGTCTATTTATCAACTATGATTTTTCCTAAGGAAAGGCTTGATCGTATAACCAAGATATGTAAAAGAGGAAAAAGAAAGATTATTGTTAGTACGCAGCTTGTTGAAGCTGGCGTGGATCTTGATGTTGATGTTGTGTACCGCGATTTTGGTACGTTAGACTCTGTAGTGCAAGCTTCTGGTAGATGTAACAGAAACTTTAACGAAAAACGTGGTTTAGTTAAAGTCTTCAGGATACAAGATGACCGACGCTTCTTTTATAGCTATATTTATGGCGGGAACTCGATGCTTATCGATAAGACACTGCAGGTTCTTGAGGAAAAAACGATGATACCTGAATCTGGATTTAAAGAGGTAGTTGAGGACTATTACCAGTTAGTAAAGCACTCCATGAGCAATGATGAAGCAAACAAATTACTTGAAAATATTGCTCGACTTGAATTTGAAGAAATTCAACGTAACTTTAAACTTATAGCTGAAGACTACCCCAAGATCGATGTTTTCATCGAGTATGACGATGAAGCTGTTAAGGTATGGAAAGAGTTCCAGAGAATACAGGAAATTACCGATCATTCTGAGAAACGACGTGAATTCATGAGAATTAAGAAACAGTTAAGGGACTACATTATTTCTGTCCCGGAGAAATTTAAAGAAAATGCAGGCTACATGGATTTCATTGACATGGGTTATATCTCAAAGATGATGATTGAACAAACAGGAGTATATAACAAACAATTAGGGTTCCTAAAAGAACAAACAACAAATACGTTTTTTGCATAATATGGCACCTGTTTATAAGTGGTTCAATAAAAAGTGGTGGTGAAAAACATGACTCTTAAACAACCCCAAAAACGACTTAAAACCTCAAAAGAAGCCGAAAAAACGTGCTGTCGGAGGATGAAATCCATTAAAACAAGGATTGAAACTTAGTCCGGTTTTGGGTGGGAAATGTCCAGCGCGTAGTCGGAGGATGAAATCCATTAAAACAAGGATTGAAACGTTGACGGTGAATCATGTTTGATTTGGTGGGCTAAAGTCGGAGGATGAAATCCATTAAAACAAGGATTGAAACTTCTGTAAAGTCTAACTAGGACACATCGACAGTTTGGGTCGGAGGATGAAATCCATTAAAACAAGGATTGAAACGAAAGATGGTGGGAAAGACACATGAGTAGTATTCTTGTCGGAGGATGAAATCCATTAAAACAAGGATTGAAACTGATTATGGCGAAACAGAAGCCACAAACATAACCAAGTCGGAGGATGAAATCCATTAAAACAAGGATTGAAACTTCAGCAGCTTGTGATGACCGCTCGACTGCTACAAAGTCGGAGGATGAAATCCATTAAAACAAGGATTGAAACACCAAATAATTGTAACTAACAACTTAATCCCGAAAAAGTCGGAGGATGAAATCCATTAAAACAAGGATTGAAACTTGATTTGATAACCAACTTTGGCAAACAGTATGTTGAAGTCGGAGGATGAAATCCATTAAAACAAGGATTGAAACACCTTCATCTCATCAAGTAAACTGCATTGCGCGCGCAGTCGGAGGATGAAATCCATTAAAACAAGGATTGAAACGACCGTCTAGTGGTTTCCTCTGCATACGCCCACATGAGTCGGAGGATGAAATCCATTAAAACAAGGATTGAAACAGGTCTTACCTGACAACCAAGACCAAGTTATGAAGTTGTCGGAGGATGAAATCCATTAAAACAAGGATTGAAACGTTTAAAGTCTTCACTATCTGCTTCTGGAATATGATAGTCGGAGGATGAAATCCATTAAAACAAGGATTGAAACCCCATCCAAACCCATGCGTTACGCCGACTCCAAAAACGTCGGAGGATGAAATCCATTAAAACAAGGATTGAAACCAGCTTCTTCCGTGCGCCCTATTTTTGCTGCTACTTGTCGGAGGATGAAATCCATTAAAACAAGGATTGAAACCTTTTAACGCTGCTGGTGTTCATGACCGTATTGATACTGTCGGCGGCGGGTATAGTGTCGGAGGATGAAATCCATTAAAACAAGGATTGAAACCGAACACTAACCCCATGCACCAAACCCAACAAAGCAGTGTCGGAGGATGAAATCCATTAAAACAAGGATTGAAACTCAAAGAAACCAAAGAATGGTTGCAACAAAAACCCCAGTCGGAGGATGAAATCCATTAAAACAAGGATTGAAACTATCCTAGTTTGACATTCATAAGGCATGATGTAAAAGTCGGAGGATGAAATCCATTAAAACAAGGATTGAAACGTCGGTTGCATCGTCAAGTTGGGCAATTCAAAAGACGGTCGGAGGATGAAATCCATTAAAACAAGGATTGAAACCATAACCCATCTGACGTTATCGGCTTTGACATGTACGAAGTCGGAGGATGAAATCCATTAAAACAAGGATTGAAACACAAAATCCGTTGCTTTTCCTCAGCACTAATTCCAAGTCGGAGGATGAAATCCATTAAAACAAGGATTGAAACAGCCCCACATCAACCGTCTACTGGTCTTTGAAGCAAAGTCGGAGGATGAAATCCATTAAAACAAGGATTGAAACAATATTGAATAATCAGTTTGAGTAGACGCTCTTCTAAGTCGGAGGATGAAATCCATTAAAACAAGGATTGAAACCTAATACAGTAATCGGTGATGCGAAATGAAAGTAAGTCGGAGGATGAAATCCATTAAAACAAGGATTGAAACATATCGGCAATCAAGGCAAAAACGGACACAATCGACGTCGGAGGATGAAATCCATTAAAACAAGGATTGAAACAGAATTTTTCGTGCCAAACCGTGCCATTCTCCAAGATTGGTTGAAATCGCACTAAGGTAGAATTGAAATAATGCTTAGCCTGACGTCGTAGTGTTCTTTTGGGAGTGGGGTTTGTTCTAGATTTTTGTACTATCTGTTAGCTACCTATTGACGGGACTGAAATAAGCATTAAAATGCTTACACGGCAACTCCATCTTCAATAAACAATTTTGTTTTGGCGGTGCGTAGATACGAAGAAAAAAAATGAAGTCAAGGTGGTCGCAGAGATTCTGCGAGTGGCAGCCAAAGGCTCTAATGAAGGGGAGATCATGGACCGATGTAAATTGGATTCTATGTCGGTAGAGAACTATCTGTCAGCCTTGGCAGAATTAAGTTTGCTCACTGTGGACGATAACAATGAAATGTATTATCGAACAACTAAAAAGGGATTAGAATTCCTCAACACTTATCATCGGCTCAGATGGCTTCTGCTGGGCAAGGACAACGATTTCCTGTTGATGCGTCTTCTGGAACAGATGAAAAGAAAGGAGCAACATCCCTTCTACGTGAGCTAGAACTAACCTCATTTTCTCTGGGCTTCGACCATAGCTGCTATGAAACCGATGACACCAATGATTATGAGAAGATTAAAAATTGTTCTCCAACTTGGATTCTGTTGGAACCACTCTTCAATGGGAAAAGTGGCTGTTATGACAAGCCACGCTCCGTAAGCCACAATTAGAATACAGAAAGCAGCGGTTACGTATTTTGCAATTTTGTTCATTACCCGTCTAGCAGAACTTTGGTACTATTGGACGTAAAGTTTGTGAAATATGAGTCAATATTCCAAATTCGTGTCAACTAGAGGTTTCTTCTATCAGCTTTGACATATTACCGCTTTTGAAACAAGCGTTAAAGTTGCTTGAAGACCATTTTGTATGAGGTCTAGGTGCTGCTTTGATGACTGAGGAGAAAAAGGAGTTTGATGTTGTCGCCGACATCCTGCGGGTAGCTGCTTTGGGCTCCAAAGAATCTGAGATTATAGTTGGATGTGACCTAGACCAAAACAGCCTCGAAAAATACCTGCCAGTCATGATGCTTCTGAAGCTGGTAAGCGTAAAGAAAGAGAGCGAGAATTTTTATCGAACCACCAGCAAAGGACTGGAATTTCTACGTTTCTACCACGGTTTGCGATGGCTCCTATGGGGCAAAGACCTTGACTATGTTTTAGTTAAAATCATGAATAAGCTAAAAAAAGAAGAGAAGCCATACTACGTAAGGTAACAAAAACTGAAAATTTTCACAAAATCTTTTCCAAGAAAACTATTTTTTCTCAAAAAACTCTGCAAGCTTTCGGCTCTCTGACCTTCGCAGGATATCGGCACATTTCTTAGGTTCCAAGGCTTTGAATTCCAGTCCCAAACTGGTCAAGAGTGTCTGAACGCCTTTAGCTAAACGAGGAGCCACAAGGACGCCCCTAAGTTCTCTATGCGCCATGGTTTTCACGAAGTCAACATACTTCGCCAATTGTAACGCCGCATCCCTTCCAGCTGTTCTCCTTTTGAGTTCAACCACAACCAGCCTTCCGTTTCTGTCAACGCCATAGACATCCACAAACCCGGGTTCAACCTTCTTCTCGTACGATATAGGCTCGAAGCCCTCTTCCAGAAGGGATGGATCAAGCAGAATCGCCCTCTGCATGTCCGACTCGCTGGCGTGGAGAGAAAACTCTCCTCTGTCAATCAATCTCATGGCGGAAACGAGGTAGACCCTATCAACGGATATGTTAACCGACTCGGAGGGTTTACTGCGGATAGCCCGAACATGCAGAGTTTCTCCCTTTGCACGGGTTTGAAATAGGCATCCTGCGGGCTGCCAGTTGACAGGCTCGTATCCAAAGGGGCGGTGAACCAAAACTGAGCCATCCTCCTTGATCATAACAATGCGTTCTCCGGGTTCCAATTTTGAGCTTGCCCGCCCCTTGTAGTCTACCCAACAGTTGCCCACCAGAATCACAGCTTTCCGCTCCGAAACAGCAGCTTTGATGAACTCCGCTGCCCTCTCAACACTTGGATTCTCTAGACTAACCACGGGCTTCCGACTGGACACAATGACCGCCAACAATCTTTAGATAACAAACGGTTAGACCGTAAACTTATAGATTTAATAGAAGTTTAGGCGGTTAGACCGTTTAACAAGATTGTTCACATTTTCGTGTTAAAATATTTTACGGATAAAAACCAGAGTTTTGTTTATAGGTTTTATGAAATACCTAGAAAATGGCGTATCAATATTTCAATTATTGGAACAGATACTACTGCAATAGGGACAAGAATTGTTGCATATTTAATCCACGTAAGAAAACTTGATTGCTGTTTCATAACCTCTGCCTGTTGCTCCATAAACTTGTCTTGTCTACCCAGAACCTTATCATATGCTTCTCTAATTTCTTTCAAGCAATCAATACGGGTATTAATTTTATCTATTTCAGAAACTAGAACTTTCCATTCACCATAACTCTTAGTTCCGACAAGCTTACGAACTCCTGATAATTCAGATTCCATTTTCTCAATTTTCAGTTTATGTTCGTCAATGACCCTAAATTTTTTCAAAACCTCATTCATTTTGCTTGAAGTTTCTTCAAATCTAGCCCTAACCTTTTCTTCACTTATAGTTTCGACATCTTCTTTTAGACTTTCAGCAATTTCCTGTAATTCCATATGTTTCTCATTTTCAATCTCATGTGCTACAATGTCAAGTGTAATTTCCAGTAATTGATTTGCTTGTGCTATTGGATTTTCAGATGAATATGAAGTCCACATATAATTCTTTGGAGCTATAAACATCAACCCATCTGATGCCAGACTTTCCATTGTCTTTTTTGTCCAGTTTTCTAATTTGGTGGACCATTGGTATTCTTCGGTAATTCGTTCTAAGTAACTTTTCCGTTCATCTTTCGACTCGAATGTATTAATTGTTATCTCCAAATCCTCTCGATTTGGGTCATGTATAATTGACCAAATTGTTCCAAATTCACCAAAAGTATTGTATTCAATTTGACACGGGAAAAGTAAACTTAGGTCATATGAATGGTCCGCAACATCTTTTTGAAAGCCCACATCTAACTTGTTGAATTTATCCCTGTAATGAGCTATAGCTTTTTTCAAAGTTTCTGTTTTAGCTTCAGTATTACTCAAATTGTGCTCCGCCCCTCTAAACAATGAGCAAGTGAAATATTACTTGTTAGCAATATTTAATGGTTATATTTATTCATTTATGCCTTTTTCACATTTAGAAAGTCTTAGATGGAACTAGAGAAATTATGCAGAACTGATGGATACTGTCCAAAAATTTAATACCTGTGTTTCTTTTATCCAATCTTCAAACACACGCTTATGTTCCTTATGTAATTCTTCCTTGTTAGAAAATTCGATAATATATTCTCTCTTATGCTTTCCTTCTCGGTCCGTATATATTACTTTAAGTCTCCCCATGTTTTTCCCTGCCTATTTACAGTTGGGTCTTTTGCTTCTTATGATTTTCCGCCTTTTTTATTTATGACCTTAGACAGGGTTACAATGCAAACTTAATAACAACTTTGAACATTAAATAAAACTCATGAACCGAGAATATCTTGTGCCACTCATAATTTCTGTCATGACAATTATTGGCTTAATTTGGTTTTCTAGATACATAATTTTTGCTGATTACATTCAACATGAAACTGTCCAAATAATTGGGCAGATATTAATCGAAGCTAGTGTTACATTAATTGGTTTTTGGGGAGTAATTCTCGTTTATATTTTGAAGTCAACCCAATCGTTTAAGCAACAAAATGAAACACAGATGTTTGAAATCACTTCAAAACACGTTGAGTTGGCAGTTAAGAAGGAATTTGAAACCGAGGAAAAACAAAAAATTATTGAACTCCAACTGGAAAAATACAAAAAATGGTTAAGTTTACTTGAAAGAAATGTAACATGGGCAGACGATGGGATTCGAGCAATGTGCTACTGGGGAATGGGAGTTGTTGGAATTTTTGTTGTTTGCATTTTTTCTAGTTTAGCCCTGATGAGTGATAGTATGACGGCTAGTTTAGAGGTATCAGAATTTGTTGAAACTCTTGGACCGACTGGGTTACAAATGAGTCTTCCATTAATGCTATTTGCTTTTGGAATTATTCTTATTTTTATGGCTATACTTTTTATTGCTCCTGAAAAACCTAAACCAGAGTCTAACATGTGACATATACGATTTTTTAAAGAATGAAATCTTGTTTAAAAGGCACTTTATGAGCTAAGAAAAATCTATGAAGAAAAATAACACAAATCTTTTACTCAAAGTAAACCAATTATGATTCATGTCTGAGATTGAAAAAAAGGTTCTAAAAGCAATTAAAAAAACTGGATTGCCAACTGAAATAAAAACGACAAAAATGCTGGGTGAGTTTAAGTATTCGGTTTTTAACCAACACCCATATTTAGATAAAAATAAAAATAAAATAAGGACCTTAGACATTGTAGCTAAAAGGCACATCAAAAAAATCGATGTTCTGACTGGTTCTTGGCTTGAGTTGTTTATCGAATGCAAAAAATCTGCTAAGCAATCTTGGGTTTTTTATACCGAACCAGAACCCATTTCATTAACACTTATGAGTTTTATGAGACAACTATACGATTTTGATTATGAATATAATGATAAGCTTGTTAACCCACAAAATAAAAAATCAAACAAGCAAAAAACTTCAGACACCATTGACATTTTAAATAGAATTCCAACTAGATTTAAAAACATTGAATCCAAAATCGCTTTGTCTCAAGAGAATGTTTTCAACGATAGAGACGCATTTAGAGACGCACAAATGAAATTGTTAAATGCCATTTGGCATAGAGATGAAGAGTTCAAAGAAAATTGGTCACGTTACAAATTAACCCTAATACCCATAATTTTGTTCAGTGGTCACATCTTTGAATGCCATTATGAAAATGGTGAATTGATTACGCCAGAAATTGAATATACCCGATATTTAGCTCACAGTTTACCCCATCAACGATGTCCAATTCTGATTGATGTTATGACATTAGACTATTTTCCGAAATATCTGAAGCTAATTGAGAAAGAATTTTTTCATCATCAAAAAAAGCCTAGATAGAATATCCCCTTTTACACTTTAACGTATATGATACCCCATGAGATACGTTATATATGCAAGTATGTATGATTGTTCAATTTCATTCCCTTGATGTAACCTTATCATATGAACCTAACCCATCATATGATGAAATTGAACCATGTGATAACATGTAACTGCTTAACTAATTGATTGAGAAAAAAAGAGGGTCTTGTGCGATTTTACTTCTTAGTGTTACCACGACCTTTTCCAGAGGACTTTCCTGTTGTGCTCGGATAGAGCGGGTTTCCTTTACCGCCGCCTTTGCCGCCACCTTTACCACCTTTTCCCATTTTGTCACCTAATATATTAATACACAAGATATTAAATATAAGCGTTGTCTTTAATCACATGATTAATTAATTCAAGAACGTGTTAAAGTCACCCATAAACCAAAAATTTAGGTGTGATTGTGGTCGTGTGCCTCTCTCTGTATATACAATCGTTCCGAAAGTATCTCCTTGTTACTTTCTACACTCTTCTTTATGAAGAGCGAACACAGATAAAACTTCTGAGAAGCATGCAAGAATGGAAAGAAAAGCGTAGTAATA
>Ga0315547_1002084_pt1 | contig 14544 bp, 24 predicted proteins | sample SalMarSW160240MG_2_FD_202542 | JGI IMG/M metagenome (GOLD analysis project Ga0315547, IMG submission 202542) | Salt marsh sediment microbial communities from the Plum Island Ecosystem LTER, Massachusetts, United States - Salt Marsh Sediment SW1601-240 ... | reverse complement strand
GGGGCATACCTGCAAGGGGCAGACCTGCAAGGGGCATACCTGCAAGGGGCATACCTGCAAGGGGCATACCTGCAAGGGGCATACCTGCAACGGGCAGACCTGCAACGGGCAAACCTTGATTATTCTTGCTGGCCTCTATGGTGTGGGTCAATGAACGTTAAAGTCGATAAGCGAATAGCTCAACAGTTGGCAGCTCATTTCTGTGTTATTGATTGTGATGACCCTGATTATCAGAAAGCAAGGGCATTGATATTGGAGTATGCGAAGGGGAGCCATCGAGCTATTGATTTGGGTTTAGCAAAAGGAGACCACGATGCAGATTAAAACAGCTATCTGTAAATGTGGCAATGAGTACGAGCCTATCTTTGCTCGTGTCTTTGGCAGAGATATTCAGATAACTTATATGTGCGATGAGTGCCGGAAACGTGAGCTTGCGGATTATGAAGCAAAACAAGAGGCTCAGTTGACCGCTGAGATAGCCCACAAGAGAAGGCAGTGGAGAGAGAGCTGCGGGATACCACCAAAGTTTATGACCTCTGAGTTCGGCAACTTTGATACCGGCCGGCCCGGGAATGTCAGGAAGATTCATAAAGCATTCCTGGACTATGCTGAGAACTATCCCCTTAATAACCCTATAGGTTATCAATCTATTCTGGTATTCGGCGACAACGGACTTGGTAAGAGTCACCTGGCCTGTGCTGTCGGTCATCATATCCTCAACCGGTGGAACGGCGAAAACATAACTAATCCCATACTCTTTGTCAGCGAGCCAGATATGCTCAATTCCATTCAGGCCACATTCAACTATGACTATGAGGAAAAGCAGTACCGCGAGAGTGCTGACGATATTATCAGGCGAATGACTAGTGTGAGGCTCTTAATTCTGGATGAGATAGGCAAGGAAAAGCGGTCGGACCCCAAGTTCGTGCAGAGGACACTATTCAGGATTATTGATGCCAGGTACAAGTATCAACTGCCGATGGTACTGACAACTAATCTCAATCTTGAACAACTTGAGAGATACCTGAGTGCGAACAGTGATGAGGTTGGCTCATTCGATAGGCTGTGGGAGATGTGCGGGAACTTCTGGAAGATTGAGGGTAAGAGCTACAGGAGGAAAGAAGATGATGGCTGAATCAAACGAAATAGAGAGAGTCAGGGAGGAGATAATACACGAACTATTTAGGGACTTCGGTGCAAATAAATCTAGTCCAATTGAAGAACCCACAGGAGACCGATACGATTTCTTGGCTGAAGTTGCCCGTCAAATCCTCAAGATAGAAGGATTGGCGGTTCTGGCAGATAATCAGGAGTTGCCATTTATATCTCTCGAAGAAGCTGAGGAGCATGACGCTAAGTGGTCACTAAGCAATTTCACAGATAGCCTTCAAGAGTTTGGCAGGAAGAAACAGAAGTCCATGAAGAATGCTGGCTGGAGGAAAGTAGTTGATGGCTGAAAAGGCGATAACGGAACGGCAATTTGAGGCTCAGGTCAAGGATTTAGCCAAGATTTATGGCTGGCTATACTATCATACTTGGCGGTCAGTCCACTCAGTTGCTGGCTTTCCTGATGATGTTCTGGTAAGGGAACGAGTCATATATGCTGAGTTGAAATCAGAGACTGGGCAGCCTACACCGGAGCAATACTTCTGGCTACTTGCCTTAACTGAAGCTGGTCAGGAATGTTATCTCTGGAGGCCTAGCGACCTTGAAACTGAGATATTAAATGTTTTGAAAGGAGAATAGCTTGCTGGTATCCAGTTGGATAAATATCGGTACGTTGGATAATCCGAGCCAGCAAGCCTGCCAGCTACAGCTTAGGCTTGAGAGGATTGTTGTATAGCAGTCGGCTGGCAGGTAAGGGGTGAGACTAGTTGAGCTTTCTCGTTAGCCTCACCCCTACCACAAAGGAGGAGAAATGACAATAGAGATGTGGATTTTACTAGCAGTCCTAATAGTCGGTGTAGTTGGCATGGGCACTGTTATCGCTAATCTTCTTATCGCAGCACTTGTAGCAAAGCTATACACTGAATATTGGAAGGATATAACAATAAAAAGGCGGTATGAGAAGGAGGGAGAAAATAATGGATGATTTGTTGCTGAATGATGAATACCAAGAAGCTGTTTATTATGCGGAATTGGGTAGCCCAATAAAGGGGAGGAAAGCTATTGATAAGCTACTAGCCAAAGCACGCCCCCGTATTTACCAAGAAGGGTATGAAGCTGGTTATCAAAAGGGGCAAGAGCACTCTATTGGGACTGAAGCAGAAATCAGGCAGAATGAGAGGGAGAGGATAATCAAGTGGGGGATAGAACCGTGCCCTCACTGGAAAGATGTTTCAGAAAAGGTAATCAAGCGTGATTGTAGCTTGTGCTGGCAAGCCCTGAAAGAACAGACAGAACAGGAAGAGGTGAGAAATGAACAGGACACAGATTGAATGGGTGCAGAATCCTGATGGTACACAGGGATACACTTGGAATCCTATACCACATTGGGATGGTTATTTTGCTTGCAAAGAAGGGCTGATAGCGTCAGTGAAACGGGGTAAGTTCAGGATTATGTCGTCCATTAAGGCAAAGGACGGTCATCTTTATATATTTCTTTACAACAACGGCGTGATGGTCAAACAGTGGGTTCACAGGCTTATCTTGATGACCTTCTCTCGCCAACCGTCTGACAATGAGGAAGGGCGTCATCTTAATGGTGACCCTGGTGATAATAGCATTAAGAATCTGAAGTGGGGAACTAAGGCAGAAAACCAGAGTGACCGTATTCGCCATGGCACTAGTAATCGGGGGGAACGCTCTGGCAGTGCCAAACTCACCGAAGTTCAAGTATTAGAGATAAGGCAGCGTGTAGGGAAAGAAACATTACGCAGTCTTGCTAAAGAATATGGTGTATCCCATACAGCCATCAGACGGGCAGCTATAGGGATGAAATGGAGTTATCTATGAATCGCACGAGTATCGAGTGGGTTCGCAATCCAGATGGTAGTCCTGGATATACATTCAACCCAATCACGGGATGTATCAATCATACCAATGGATTATGCAAAGGTGGTGGCTTCCCCTGCTATGCCTATAGGCTGGCGAATGGGAGATTAAAACAAAGGTATCTGGCGAATCTTAATACTGCTCCCGTTGCTAACCCCGACTCTTTTCAGCAAGCCAATGATGCCCTTAATGACCCCTTTTATCCACGCTTCTGGTCGGATAGGTGCAATAGGATTGATATGGGACCAGTGGGGAAACCAAAGGGCATATTCGTCTGTGATATGAGCGATTTATTCGGTATTGGTATCCCCGAAGAGTGGACACACAGAGTATTGGATAGATGCAAGGATATGCCGCACCATCGCTTCTACCTACTCACCAAGCAGCCCCAGAACCTCATCAAGTGGAGTCCGTTTCCCTCGAACTGCTGGGTCGGGGTGACGGCTACTAATCAGAAGGCACACAATGAGGCAGTTGTAGTCTTAGCATATATCGAAGCAAATACCAAATTCATATCCCACGAGCCATTGTTAGAGCACATATCACTTCATTCCCCCTACTCTCCTGAAGGTGCTTATGATTGGGATATTCTGGGGGCACAGACACGACCGACATTGTATCCCCGGATAGAGTGGGTAGAAGAGGTTGTTGAGGCTGCGGATAAGGCTGACATACCTGTTTTTCAGAAAGACAACTTAAAGCCCTTACTGGGTAATAATTTACGACAGGAGTTACCGCAGTGAAGAAGACGGATTTAGCCTATACAGCAGGAATTATGGACGGTGAAGGGTCAATCGGTATAGCACGGCATAAGAGCAAAAGCTGTAAGCGTGGCTATACACTAGAGCTAAGTGTTCAAGTAACAAGTTCAGACGAATGGTTATGCCAATGGTTAAAATTTGCCTTTGGTGGAAGCCTGAGCCACTCAATAAACAATGCTGGTAATCCTATGTGGCATTGGATAATTGTAGCTCGCAAAGCTAGTGAGTTCCTTAAAGCGATATCTCCGTATTTGAGATTAAAGCGACCCCAAGCTGAAATAGCAATACAGTTTCAAGATGCAAAACGCCATAGACAAAGTAAAACCGATGAGGAAGCGGCAATTGAGGAAGCACAGAGAATCGTTCTTCAACAGATGCATGGCTGGAGAAACGATAAAGATGATAGACAGGAGATGCCTGAGAGATGACAGGATTGACTAAAGTTTATTTAGAGAAGGAGGCAAAGCATCTTCTTAAGCTTTGGTGCAGAGAACATAAAGCACGAATCGCTCACTACTTTTCCTGTTCTCTGTGGACATACGGTGAAGTACCGTTCTGGGCTTTAGTGGTGCGATTATGGGGTTTTGAATCGCCCTTTGCAGGAATATATGGGTTCCATATCTATGAGGATAGTCGAGTCCAGTTGATAGGGAGATTACCTGAACAAACTGAGGTGAGAGATGAGAATACTGGGATTTAGTAAGAAATGGGATAAGCTCAAACAAAAGGAATTCACTACCTTCCGCTTTCCCCGAAGGGATAAGGACTGGTTTATAGGGGAGCAAGTTCAGATAGTCTATAAGCCTAGAACTAGGGGGCGTGAGATACTGGGGATAGCGGAGATTACAGATAGTGACCCTAAATACCTTTGCATTATCACAGATTATGAGGCGAAGCAAGATGGATTTAAGAATTGGAGGGAAATGCTTGATTGGATGATGAAGAGATACGAATTCAAAAAACTGAGGGAGTCCAAAATGAACAAACTAACCTTGAGGTGGATAGATGAGAACTAGAGAAGTTTTGCGTAGAGTAAGAAAATTCACGGATTATTACGGCTTTGACATTCCTGAAGCACCTGAATTGAAGACTAAGCAGGATTGTAAAGAAGCTCTTCTAAACCACAAGAGGTGGCTTGAAGAGGCTCTTACAGATGCCCTTACTGGGGTTGACTCTTTCATTAAAGAACTTGGTATTGAATGGATAGATACATAATTCAACAGGAGCTTCCAGAGGTGAGAGATGGAAAATAAACCTTTGAACTATATGGCTATTGATAAGGACGGTAGATTTGTGGCAGTGATTACCGCCAGACACCCAAAGGAAGTTGCCAAAGAGGTTGGCAAGTGGATACGACAGGGATTATCTGTTGAACGCTGTGACGATGATTATGTGAGAAAACACTTTGGCGACAAAATCAGAGAACCCATAGCAGAGAGGTGAGAGATGAGAGCATTAAGTATTAAACCGCCCTGGGCATATTACATAATTTACGGTATTCCCTATGGCATTCCAGTGGACAATGAGGACGGGAGTACCAGAATTGAGATGGCTGGCAAAGTCATTATCAAAAATATAGAGAACCGAAATTGGGCAGTACCGAAGTGGTTTACCTTGCCCCAGAGAATATGTGTCCACGTGAGCAAGCGGGAAGACGACATTGATAGTGTTATGGATTTTACAGTTGGCAAATTAAAGCTGCCAGCATACTCAATAATAATGTCCTACTCCAAGAGGCTGCCGAGGGGTGCCATTATCGGCGAAGTGGACATAGTTGATTGCGTGACTGAGAGTAAGTCCCCCTGGTTTATCGGCAAATATGGCTACGTTCTGGCTAACCCCATAGCGTATGAAACCCCAATACCTTATAAGGGTAAACTGGGATTCTTTGAGGTGGATAGATGACTCCAAGAGCAGCAGATGGCCTACATGAGAAATATCGCTTCCCAATTCCCCCGCCAGAGCCCGGAATGGTCAGGGTCAGCATATTTGGCGAGTCAATTAAAATCTGGCCTCTGCATTGTACTCGCAACTGGAGGTGCCAGCAGTGTTACATAGAGGGCAAGCTACAGTGTGACCCTAGATTCTGGGGTGAGGGCTCAGAGGACTTACACGGTTTAGTGTGGAGACAGTGTATCCGGTGTGGCAAGTGGTTCCAGGCCGAGGCTTCAGACTTAAAGCGTGGTCGCGGGATGGTCTGCTCAACCAGGTGTGCTGCCATATTAAAGCTGAGGTTCGGGTTTCTTCACGGACGCAGAAGGGCAGGCCGACTGGTCCCGTGTGATAACTGCGGTAAGCTGGTCTACAAATGTAATTTCAAGTTACGCAGGAATAAGCATAATTTCTGCTGTGACCCCTGCAAAGGCCAACATTTCGGCAGGACCTATGGGTTCAATTCTGATTACAGAAAGAGCAAGGAGCTGGTGGCTGTTGGATGAGTAGTAAAGAGCTTTTATCTGAATATGGAGTAAGAGGCGGGAATTCCCACAAACATAAGTGGACTGACGAGGAGCGGGATATAGTTCGCCGTGATTATGATGGGCATAATAGGACGGCTCATTTAATTGCCATGAAACTATCCTATATGACTGGAGATAAAATCACCTTTAATGCTGTAAAAGGGCAGGCTGCTAAAATGGGTATTCTCACGGACAAGAGCCCTGACTGGACAGATAGGGAAGTCGAAGCTCTGCAAGAAATGATTACTCAATATGCTCCAGCGAAAATAGCGAAAAGATTACATAGGTCTGTCAATGCAGTAGTGGTTAAGTCTAAGAGGTTAGGCTTGAGTAGACGATTTCGGGATGGTTGGTACACCAAAAGGGACGTTGCTGAGATATTGGGAGTAGACCACAAGAAGATACAGAAATACATGGACAGCGGTGACTTGAAGGCATCATATCATACCGATATTAAGCCAAAGAAGAATAATGGAGCTTGCTGGCATATCGAACAGGATGATTTGAGAAGATTCATAGTCAGTAAGGCAGGAGATTTTCAGGGTAGGAATGTTGATTTGACAATTATTGTATGGTTGTTAGCAGAGCTGATATAGAGTTTAGCAAATGACAGAAAAGCTGGTATGGTACTCACCCGGTGAGGTTAGGTTTACATTTGATCAGGTCATGTGGCTACTGGAACACTGGGATATGCTCAGTACCGGCAGGTGGCCGCCGAACCCCAAAGAAACAGGATACACAGATGCTCCGCTAAGGGGTAAAGGCGGAACCAAGCGTGCCCCCTTCATTAACGCAATTGAGGTTGTCGCGGAGCTATCAGCGAGATTGAGCAGGTGCGGTAAGGACGGTCAATTGGTGATACTGGTATACGGCAAAGGCTGGGAGGACTACCTGGTAGCCGACCTTCTTGAGTGGGATATTCGCAAACTCAGATGGCACCTGAAGAAGTCTCTGGCTTACTGTGTGGGCTGGAGACGCCGGGCTTGCAGCTATCAGGACTTTATAGGACACAGGAGAAAGGAGGCTCAGATTGGCTCTAACTAAAGAAAAAGCAAGAATCTATCAGGAGGCATTAAATCAATGGGGTGAAGATTCTCAAATAAATATGGCAATAGAGGAGATGGCTGAACTTATCTCAGCACTGCAACATTATCGACGTTTAGAGAAGTGGGGACATAAAGCTACACTAGGAGATATAGCTGAGGAGGTTGCAGACGTAGAAATAATGATGGAACAGATAAGATTCATGTTCGGGCTGGATAGTCTACATATATTCGAGATTAAAGAGAAGAAACTGACTAGGGTCAAGGAGTTACTTAATATGTGAATAATTTAATAAAGGAGGCTCAGGTTGGACAAGCTAACAGATAAGGAACTGGAGATATTGAAGCTGCTCTCTGAAGGTTGGACTATTAAAGAGATTAGCAAAGAGTTGTGCTGCTCCTATTCAGCCATAGATAATCGCAGAAGCAGAATGTTTGATAAACTCAAGGCAGTGAGCAACTCTCATGCAGTGGCTATTGCCTTCAGAGAGGGGATATTGGAATAAAGCAAAAAGTCTCACTCAGTCATCAATGAGACTGGCAACACGTATCAGTTGAAGTAATTTGGGGTTTTTGATTAAACGGTGGAGTGCCATATGACAACTAAAACATAACCATATCCCATTATTGGGGTTATTGGAATGATGATAACTTATTACTCCCTTAGGTTTCCGCCCACAAGCTTGGCACCTTTCATCTTCAGGGTAATGTTTGTTCGTGACTAGAATATCCTTTTTACTATCCTGGTAGTGGATAAGTCTGTTACGTTTCCAATTGCGTATTTGTTCTTTGTGCGTTTCATTATAAATACGCTGATATAATTTCCTTTCCTCCCGATGTGTTTCATAGTAGTTTTGAGTATATTCAGACATACTTAAATTATAAGGTGAAAATGATAAAAAGTCAAGAATTTTATGCATAATATAGTATTTTTTGGGGGGGTATTGACAAGGTGTAGTCTCATGTGGTATATTGACATTGGCGGGTACTTTACGCCCGCTAACTCTTTATAGGATAGTTTTTAGCCCGACTAAGGGCGTATGGAAAAACTTTGGCTTTGGCGGTGTGCCGGACGCTGGTGAGACTCCAGCAAGCTATAAGCCGAAACACCGCCTCCACGCTCTGATAGGTTCCCTCCTAAACGAGCAAATTGATCACTGGTAATCGACCGCCAGTGGTCAAGCTATTTTCAGGGGTTCATTGCGAACCCCTTTTTTATTTGAGTAAATAAAGGAGTTGACTATTGTCTAAAAAGGAGAAGACAGCGAAGAAGGAATCTATACTATTACGAGCTAATCCTAAATGTAGGGTTTGCTGGGGGCGTGGATGGGTGAGAGTACATAATCCAGTAAATAATACTAAAGAGGTCAGACCTTGTAGTTGTGTCAGGGCTAAGGTGGATGAATGGCCTGAACCAGATGCAACGATAATGCAAGGTATTTATTGAGTCATGTCGGGTAGGACAAACACAGGCAGGTGGAGAAGAGATGAGGAAACGGCTAACACAAAAGCAGGAGACATTCTGCTTAAAATACTTTGAACTGGGGAACGCTAGTGAGGCTGCTCGCATAGCCCTTTATTCACCCAGGACTGCTGCTGTAATAGGCAGAGAAAACTTACTTAAACCTCAGATAATAGAGCGGATAGACCAGCTACGCCAATTAGCTGAGGATGCTTCTATTGCTACAGTGGTTGAGAGGAAACAGAGGCTTACTGAGATTGCCCGGGCGAACATACCTGATTATGTTGATGATGTCAGTATCAGGGTAGACAAGGAGTCCCCCAATGTTGGGGCGGTATCTGAAATCACCACCAGAACCAGGGTATATCGCAATGAGCCAGTAGTCATTACCAATCTCAAGCTCCATAATCCAATTCAGGCCATAGCCGAACTAAACAAGATGGAACGCATTTATGAGCCTGATGGAGCTACAGTTAATGTGGACAATCGGAAGGTAGAGATAAATATTGGAGACCCTAAAGAAAAACTCCTTAGCCTCCTCGCTCGCCTTGCTACCAGAGCAGGAGAGACAGAAGGCGATAAAAGCCCTGAGCCAGAAGGAAGCTGAATCTCTTCTGTATGATTGGGCATTTTGGGCTAGACCTAAACAACTCCCACCTGATTGGGATTGGTATATATGGCTAATCCTCTCAGGGCGTGGATTTGATAAAACCCGAACAGCGAATGAACTGGTCATAAAGTGGGCGAGCGAAGGCTATAGTCCCATAGCTTTGATAGGGCAGACTAAGGCAGATGTTAGGGACACGATAATTGAATTAGGCGATTCGGCTCTCCTGAGCATAAGCCCCCCTTGGTTTTACCCTGAATATGAGCCATCTAAAAGGCGTTTGACATGGCCTAATGGAGTTGTGGGAATCGTTTACTCAGGGGACGAGCCAGACCAGTTGAGAGGTCCACAGCATACTAAAGCATCAGTGGATGAATTAAGCAAGTTCAAGTATCCGCAGGAGACTTGGGATAATTTGATGCTTGGGCTAAGGATAGGTGATAACCCACAGGCTATTGTCGCAACAACTCCCAGACCCATTGGGATAATTAAGAAATTACTCCAAGATGGAAGAGTAGCAATTACTAGGGGTCACACATTAGAAAATAGAGTCAATCTCGCCTCCCCATTCTTAAAGTATATCTTAGATAGATATGAAGGCACTAGATTAGGAAGGCAAGAATTGGCGGGTGAGGTACTAGACGATAATCCTGACGCATTATGGAAGCGGTCACTCATTGATGATAGCAGGACTACAGAGTACCCTGATTTGATAAGGGTAGTTGTGGGTGTTGACCCTCCAGGTGGTGTTACCGAATGTGGGATTGTTGTGGTTGGCATTGCTAATATAAATGGGCAAGTACATGGCTTTGTATTGGAAGACCGTAGCCTCCATGCCTCTCCTGATGGATGGGCGGGGGAGGTACTCACTGGGTATAATCGCAATAAGGCTGATAGGGTAGTGGGTGAAGCTAATTTTGGTGGTGATATGGTTGAGAATACTATAATTCAGGCAGCCAAATCACGCAATCAATATGTTAGCTATAAGAGTGTTCATGCCAGTCGTGGTAAAGCAGTGAGGGCAGAGCCAGCAGTTGCCTTGTATGAGCAAGGTAGGATACATCATGTCGGTGAGTTCTCCCAGCTTGAAGATGAAATGTGTGAATGGATACCAGGTGAGTCGAGGGAATCACCTAATCGTGTTGATGCTCTAGTTTGGGCGATAACTGAGCTAATGCTGGAGAAGCCAGAACCGCAGGAAAGGATAGTAACCTACGATGCGATGGCTGAGGTCAGGGATTTGGAGTTAGCATGACAGATAAAGATGCAATTGTACTGCGAGAGAATGCCCCTAGAGATGAGCTGCAAGTGCTTATCATGGAAGCGACAAAGGCTGTTGAGGATGACCTTGCCCTTGAGGATACGGGCTGGATTAACCTCAGTGGCACAACCAGCGATATTATCTCAGCAGCAGACAAGATTAACAATGTTAAGCTATCCCGCCTGTATGCTGCCAAAGACCCATTAGGGAAACAGGCTATCAGGCTATGGACTGATTATACATTCGGCACCGGCATGACCTGGAGTGTTGATGATAGAAATGCAGAGGGCAAGAAGGCTAAGGGGATTCTAGAGGAGTTCTGGAATGCTAAGGCCAATCGGAATATACTCGGAGCGATAGGTCAGAGGGTATCCTCCAATAAGTTGCTGGTAGACGGCGTGATATATTTCGCTATCTTCCTCGGTCAACCATGTACAATCAGGCGTATTGACCCACTGGAGATAACCGAGATAATCACCGACCCTGACGACAAAGAGGACGTGAAGTTCTACAAGCGGGAATGGTCGGACCAGCAGGCTACCCCACATACTGACTATTACCGCAGTACAGACAATATCAAGGGTCAGGCTGCCAAAGATTTTAAGGGTGCTACAATAAAGGACAGTGAGAAAGCCCTGATTTACCGCTTAGAGTACAATGATGGGAACCCCCTGCTACTCCCTGCTCTATTGTGGATGAAGTACCACACCAGGTTCCTTGCCAGCCGTATAGCCATTATGCTGGCACTGGCTAAGTTTGCGTGGAAGCAGAAGGTAAAAGGCGGTCAGGCGGCAGTAGATGCTATTAAGGCTAAGACCCACGATAAGGACATACCCGCTGGTTCCACTGAAATTGAGAATGAGGGCATAGACACCACACCGATTAAGACGGAGACCGGTGCTTCTGCTGCCTACCAGGACGGGCGTATGCTCAAACTACAGATAGCGGCAGCTGTGGGTATACCTGAGCAATACTTCGGGGATATATCAATCGGCAATCTGGCAACAGCAAAGACGGTAGAACTCCCCATGATGAAGATGTTTCAGTCCTATCAGCAGGTCTGGAATAGTGCCTATCAGGATATAGACGAGCTTATCCTGGAGCATAATGGTGCTAATGCTGATATTCACATTGACAGGGACTTCCCTAAGATAGCACCGTCAGATGTAGTCCAGATAGCACAGGCTCTTGTCCAGATACTCACAGTAATGCCTGAGTTGGGGTCAGCCGCCGATGTTCAGCAGATAGCACTCATGGCACTGGGAGTCAATGACCCTGCTGACGTGCTGGAGGAACTGGCGAAGGAACCAGGGGAGACGCAGGAACACGCAATAGCCCAATTAACTAAGGCAATAAGGCAATTAAAGGAGAGCTTGAAAAAGGAGACGCAGGGATGACGAATAAAGTAATAGGGATTACTGGAGAGGAAATCAAGAAGGGGGATTGGATGATACGTGGGGAGGATGGGAAATACTATAAACTGAGAACCAAAAAGGTAAGGGCATGCCCAATACTTTTAGCGGGGGCTGAACCTGTCGCTAATAGTTTCTTTGAAGAAAGCACCTGTGCAGATGAGAGTGTTTTAGAGGAAAGGATAAAGTTGTTTAATGAAAGGTATGGATGTAAAGGGGAAATGTGTGAATGGTATGAGAGGGGTTGCCCTGCACATCCCACTTTTATTAGGCGACATGGAGTATAATGCCGGCAGATACCAGGGTTAAAGCATGGTGCTATCTCTGCAAGCAATATGTACCAGTAATACCAGGAAGAGTCAATCATCCTGACTTTGGCGTTATGCCATCTAATGTCTGTTCTATATGCGGACACGCCATAGGTACAAACTGGAAAGAAAGGAATAACAAATGAATTGCCCAAAATGCGGACAACCGATGGTAAGGGTAAGGAAAGATATAGAAACTGGGGACACAGTGTGGAAGTGTAAGTCACCTGGTTGTCGTGGCTACGAATGTGATGAAAAGGAGTCAGATAAATGACATGTGAAAAGTGTGGAGATAGGGGATACATAGAGCACGAGCATGGACTGGTCAATGTGCTCTGTGACTGCGAGGCCGGCAGGAAGATGAGAGAAAAGCTGGGGATTCCCAGTGAGGATAATATAGATGACAACACAACTGATGACGGAGTTGGACAGCCTGCTGGAGATAGTGGAAGCGAGACTACCGGCAAACCCAAACAGCATAAAAAATCTAAAGCTCGCAAATCAGCTAGAACGAGAGCTGGCTAAATACTTCAAATCACTGGAGCAGGCTTTCAGCTATAGCAGGCTTGAGTCGCTATACAACAAGCACGTCAAAGAGAGTCTGGGTTCTGACACTGAGGATATGCTTGACCCTCTGCTGGCTGCATTGACCGATAGCCTGACTCATGGCGTAAACGGTCATGTAGCAACAATCTATATATCGGGTTCAGCAGAGATGATAAGTTGGGCTGGATTGCCCTATGAAGGTCCCCCTATCCAGCAGGCTATTGAGTGGGCTGAAAAGCACTGTGCTGAGTTAGTCAAGGGAATGAATGAGGAGTCTAAACGCCAGCTTGCAAAGATTATCAGTGACGGCATCAAGAATAAAAGAGGAATACCCGGACTCGCCCGTGATATAAGAAAGTCCTTCAGTGATATGTCCAGATACCGGTCAAGGATGATAGCTAGAACAGAAACAAATAATGCCCTCAGCAAAGCCTTCATGGACAGGGCTAAGGATATGGGGATAGAAGGCAGAGAGGTGGTGAGGGGTAGTGATTATGATTGTGATATATGCGGAGAAAATGCTGGTGCCGGCTGCGTCCCCTTAAACCAGGCATTCCCCAGTGGACACACAGAGCCTGCATTCCACCCCAACTGCCTATTGCCGGAGAATGAAGCCTTACCTTTAGGCTTAATAGCTATGACTAGAGCTTACTATAGCGGACAAGCCATTGAGATGAAGACTCGGAGTGGTAATAAGCTCACCGTCACCCCCAATCATCCTATACTCACACCGTTTGGATTTATTAGTGCGGATAAACTTAATGAAGGAGATTATATAATTAGCTGCCCCGATAGTAAGAGGGTGATTTCTGCCATTAACCCAGATTATGACTATATTCCAGCCGCTATTGAGGAGATATGGGGATCTCTTACTCTCTCGTCTAGCGTGTCTAAGGGTAGTATGGAAGTTTCCCCCATAGATTTCCACGGCGATGCGAGGTTCTTCTATGGCAATGTCAATATTATAAATTCCAATCGCTTTTTGATGGGTGGTGTTAATAATTCCCCTATTCCGGAGCATATCAGCGAAAAGGAACTCAGTTTTGGAGGTTCCAAGGCATTTCCCTTCTCTTGTTTTAGCTCTTTGTTCGAGTTCAGCAATAGGAACCTTTCTACCCCTGACAGCTTCATGGGCAGCGGAGGAACGAGCTTGCTTCTCCATAGGAGACAATTTGCTCATCACAAGAAGGTTAGCTTGGCTTGCATTCCTAGGTTGAACACCAGCTTTCAGGAGCCTATTCCTAATGCCGTTGCGGTCAATACTATACCGTTTACTAAGGGACAGCTCGGATTCTCCAGACAAATACCGATTGACAATATCAGCATCGGGGATTATACGGTAAAGTCTATTCTCGCGGGAGACACCATTCCTTTCCAAAATACGATAGAGGGTTGTTTTGCCTATACCGAACTCGCTAATCAGTTTATTGGTGGATTCACCAGACTTATAACGGTGGATGAGCTCATTGGTGTTAAGAGATTCTATTATAGTGGACATGTTTATAACCTCCAATCTATAGAACAATTATACATCGCCAATAACATAGTTGTCAAGAACTGTGCTTGTGCCCTTGCCCCTTGCAGGTTGAGCAGGTAAGTAGTATTATGTCTGATAATGATAAAAAGGAACAGGAACTGGTCAATAGGGTAAAGACTATTGACTGGTCAGAATATATAGATTATGGCTCGGT
>Ga0315547_1002083_pt1 | contig 14547 bp, 9 predicted proteins | sample SalMarSW160240MG_2_FD_202542 | JGI IMG/M metagenome (GOLD analysis project Ga0315547, IMG submission 202542) | Salt marsh sediment microbial communities from the Plum Island Ecosystem LTER, Massachusetts, United States - Salt Marsh Sediment SW1601-240 ... | reverse complement strand
TTCATCTCCCAAAGTCACCTCCAAGAGACGTCGGATATACTATGCGGGCATACAGTCAATTCCCGCAACCGGACTTACACCGGCTAGACACGCGGCCCTATGGGCTGCGAACGAAGAGCACGAAGGAGGACGAAGCGCTTAATAATTGAACTGCCCCGCCGCAAGCGGTCGGGGTATTAATAGCATCACGTCACACCGGCGAAGGCCGGTGTCCACGAACGAACCACTGGATTCCGGCATGCGCCGGAATGACGCTATTCGCAGCAAGCTGCGAGGAATCCAACCCACAGAGATTTAAACCCATTAGAAATCCTGTTTTTACCCTGCTTTCATTCTTCGTGCTCTTCGTGTCCTTCGTGGTGAATTCTTTTTGGCGCCTGTCCCGTGCGAACATACGGGAGGCCATCACGCCATGCCTTGAACCATTGCGATCTTACAGGGTCCGCAGATCCGTTTGATTGCTCTAACCCCAGCATCTCGATAGAATCATATTCAGGAGGTTTTATGAATGGTCGTGGAGACCGAACGAGAGGATGATGGTCGCTGGATCGCGCAGATCCCTTCTCGTCTTGGTTGGCCCGATTTTGCATTCGCGTTTCACGATCGGGAAGAAATTGGTCCCCGTATGCTTGCGCGTATCGCTAAACAAACTGGGCTGATACCAGGGGACTTGAAATAGCCCCAAAATAAACTGCCCCACCGCAAGCAGTCGGGGTATTAATAGCATCACGTCACACCGGCGAAAGCCGGTGTCCACGAACGAACCACTGGATTCCGGCATACGCCGGAATGACGACATTCGCAGCAAGCTACAGTCGTAGCAAGCTACGGGGAATCCAGCCCGCAGAGATTGAACAATCGCGTTCAACGAACTCGGGTCTCGTCACAATACGTATAGAGGGAGGATCACGATGATCAAGGCAGAACACGAGCAGGAATTGATGGTGCGGTTGAAGGACGGGGAGGAGTTGATCGCTTCCTTAAAGGGTCTCTCGCTCGATTCAGGGGTTCTCCTGAACGGGGTAGGTATGCTGCGCGACCTCGAACTCGGCTACTGGAACGGGACGAGCTACGAGATCATGCTGATCGACGAGCCGGTGGAGCTTCTATCTCTCCAAGGAAACTTCGCATGCAAGGATGAAGAGAGGATCGTCCACTGTCACGCCACAGTCGCCAAACACGGTGGAGCCGCCTTTGGCGGGCACGTGCTCAAGGCTACGGTGCACAATACCGCGGAGATCTTCATCCGCAAGCTCATCGCGATCACCCTCGAACGAAAGATGGAAGAGACAGGGCTTGCCGGACTCTATCCCCGTTAGCCGAAGCGCGTCTCTCCCCGCAGGCCGTTTAAGAAGTCGTGTCCGCTCACCCGTGGTCGGGATTCATGTTGCACTTCCATGATTTCGATCAGGTCGTCACCAGTGCCAACGAGGAGGCGTCCCGTCTCCTTGAGGGTGATCTTTCCGGGGTGAACATCACCGCACCCGATTCCGGTCACGAGCGTGCGATGAACCTTCACTGTCTCCTCACCTAGGAGGGCAAATGCACCCGGATATGGATTCATCCCTCGTACCCGGTTATGGATTTCCTGTGCTGTCTGTGTCCAGTCGATCTTCCCGTCTTCGCGGCAAAGCTTGGGCGCTAGCGAGGCTTCATCTTCGTTCTGTGCGGTTGGCACCAGGGTCTTATCCTCAATCCCGCTTAGGGTTTCGATTATGACCTTCGCCCCAAGAGTAGCCAGGCGATCGTGCAACTCCCCTGCAGTCTCGTCCTTCCCGATCGCAAGTGGCTCTTTCATGAGGACCTTCCCGGTATCCATCCCTTTGTCGATTAAGAAGGTGGTGATCCCGGTCTCCTGTTCACCATTGATGATCGCCCAGTTGATCGGCGCTGCGCCGCGGTAACAAGGAAGGAGCGAGGCGTGGATGTTGATCGTCCCCAATGGAGGGAGAGAGAAGACAGCCTTCCTGAGAAGCTGGCCATAGGAGGCAACGACAATAGCATCAGGAGCGGCATTCTCCAGGAGATCAAGCCCATCAGGGCTGCTGATTCGTTCCGGCTGAGCCACCTTGAGCCCGAGCTCGCTCGCTGCCACCTTGATCGCAGGCGGGCACAACCGGCGCTTACGTCCGGCGGGGCGATCCGGTTGGGTGATGACGAGCGCGACATCGTGAGCTTCAGCAAGGGCACAAAGGGCCGGACAAGCAAAGGCTGAGGTGCCAAGGAAGACGAGCCTCATGCGTCTTTCTCCTTCTGCTTACGACGATACTCTTTAAGCAGGCTGCGCCGTCGCGCCGGGCTTAGGTAGTCGATGAATAAGACGCCGTTTAGGTGATCAATCTCGTGTTGGATCACCCGTGCCATCAGTCCCTCGCCTTCAATGTCGATCGTCTTCTCATCGAGGGTGACCCCTCGAAGGTGTGCTCGCAGCTTGCGAGTAATATCGGCGTCGACCCCAGGGATGCTCAGGCACCCCTCTAAGATCTCCTCGGATTCTGGCGAGGTTTCGATGATCTCCGGGTTGATCAGAACATGGAACTTCCCGTCGAGGTCAAGGACGATGATCCGCTTGGAGACACCGATCTGTGGAGCGGCGATCCCGATTCCGTTGGCACGGAGCATCGCTTCCACCATCTTCTCCGCTATTTGTTTCGTCGCTGAGTCGATCTTCGTGATTGGATCGGCTGTACGACGGAGGACAGAATCCCCGTAGGTCCTGATTTCAATCGACATTCCCCTTGCCTCCCGCAGCATATAATTATATAGTAACCCTCGATATGCCACAAGAGAACGAGGATATGACGATCCGAATCGAGAAGGTCTTGAAGCTCGAAGGCGCGCGCGGGTACAACGACGACGCGGTCACTTGTGGGTTGGAGGCGTTCATCCAGCAAAACCTCCCCGATGCCCTCTCGCTCGTTGCTGGTTATGCGCAGAGCGGCCCCTTCGACCGCCAGAAGGCCATCTCCCTCCTCCACGACCACCTCGCCGGGGTTGATAGTGGGGAAGAACCTGTTGACGATGGGAATCCCCCCGGGACGAGTCCCACCGGGGCGAGCCCCGCCGACCTCCTCCTCCTGGTCCGTTATGCTAAGGGGGTGGGGGAGAAGCGGGCCGCACGCCTGCACAAACTCGGGATCGACACGATTGAGGATCTTCTCACCTACCTCCCGCGCCGCATTGAGGATCGCTCTCATTTTGCTTCCATTGGGGCGCTACGGCGCAATCAGGAGGTTGCTGTGCGGGCGGCGATCCTCGCCGTCGACCAGATCCGTACGAGCGAGCGCACTACCCTTGTCAAGGCAGCGGTAGGGGACGGGACCGGCTTTCTCTATGCAACCTGGTTCAACCAACCCTGGCTCGCCAAGCAGCTCCCCCGCGGGGAGACGATCGACCTCTTCGGTAAGGTGGAGATAAGCTACGGTAAGCTTCAGATGACCTCGCCGGTGTGGGAGCCGGCCGGGGAGGGGATGGAGATAGGGAGGCTGGTTCCGATCTACTCGGTCACGGAAGGGGTGAGCGACCGCTCCCTTCGTGCACTGATCGCGCGCAATTTCACTCTCTACAAGGGAGTGTTCTGTGATACCCTCCCCGACCAGGTGCGCGAGCGGCACCACCTGCTCGCAAAGTCTGACGCCATCGGTTCGCTCCACTCTCCTTCAAGCCCGGAGACGTTCGAGAAGGCCCGCCGCAGCCTCGCCTTCGAGGAGCTCTTCCTCCTTCAACTTGGCATAGCGCAGGGATCGTGCGGAAACCCGGGGACGTCCCACGCGGGCTCTGGCAAGATCGTCGATTCGTTCCTCGCGCAGCTCCCGTTTCGCCTGACGGTCTCCCAGCAGGGGGCGCTGCGGGAGATCCTCGCCGATCTGCACGCGCCGACGCGGATGATGCGTCTGTTACAGGGGGATGTCGGGTCTGGAAAGACGATCGTCGCTCTGGTCGTTGCCCTCTCCGCAATCGAGGCGGGGTATCAAGTGGCACTGATGGTTCCGACGGAGATCCTTGCCGAGCAGCATTCCAGGAGGATTTCGGAATTGCTCGCCGGCCTTCCCGTTCGCGTCGCTCTCCTCACCGGGGGAAAGAAGGACAAGGAGGCAGTGAAGGAGGAGGTTGCCGCGGGGAGGATCGATCTCCTTGTGGGGACGCACGCTCTCATCCAGGAAGACGTCTCCTTTCACGCGTTGGGCCTGGTAATCATCGACGAGCAACACCGCTTCGGTGTGGTACAACGCTCGTTAATCGAGGAGAAGGGGGAGATGGTCGACCTCCTCGTAATGAGCGCGACCCCTATCCCCCGCACGATTGCTCTCACCCTGTACGGAGAGTTCGACGTTTCGCTGATCGGCGAGATGCCGTTGGGAAAGAAGGAGATCCACACCATCTGGGTGTCGGAGAGCCGACGTTCCGAGGTCTACACCGAGGTCGGTCGACTCCTAGAAGCAGGAGAGAAGGGGTACGTCATCCTCCCATTGGTCGATGAATCGGAGAAGATTGACCTGAAGGCCGCTATTCAGGTCGCTCAGGAGCTCACCGCAGCCTTCCCATCCTTTGGGGTCGGCCTGATCCATGGACGACTCTCCCCAGCGGAGAAGAATGGGGTGATGGAGGGGTTCCAGGATGGAAGGATTCACCTTCTTGTTGCAACCACCGTGGTCGAGGTGGGTATCGATGTCCTCGATGCGAGCTTCATGGTGATCGAGCATGCAGAGCGGTTCGGCCTCTCTCAACTTCACCAGCTACGCGGCCGTATCGGCCGTTCCGGACAGAAGGCGACCTGCTTTGCGATCGCGCAGGCGAAGACCGATGAGGCGAAGCAGCGCCTTTCCGCATTTTCAGCTCACCTCGACGGATTCAGAATCGCCGAGGAGGATCTCCTTATTCGGGGGCCGGGGGATCTTCTGGGAACGCGTCAGCACGGCTTCTTGAGCCAACTTCACGCGGTCGATCTGATTCGCGATATCGATATTATGGGGGAGGCACGGAAGGAAGCGCGGGCCCTCGCGGAGAATACGCTCCCTCCCGCTCTGGAGGACGAGATCGAGCGGCGCTTCGGCGAGGTCCTCAAGTGGCTGCACGTCTGATAAGGGTTCCTCACGACATTCTTTGCGTTCTTGACTTTCTCTCTTAACAATCCGACTTACCGCTGCGTAATGGAGGCTGACCTACTCGCCGATTCCACTAGGCTGGCATCATACGACCAGGCTATATTGTTCGGATGCAAAAACAAGACACGCCCCCTTATAGCCCAGAACAGCAGAAGCGATACGGTTCAACGGGAGATGGTCACCAATCCATGTATCTATCCTTGCACTCGTACTCGACGCCGACACCGCGTTCGATGAGGCTTTGTATGTCGGTCATCGCCCGGGAGCCGGGCGTAAGATCAAGGTAGTTATAACGTAAATCTACAGAACTACCTGGGCCAAGCCCACCAGCCTGATTGTTTACGACAAGCGGTGAGATATCGCTGATTCGGTTGTGAGATAGTCTGAGGTTGTGGAAACCGGTGAGCCTCTCAAGCGGTGAGATGTCGCTGATCTGGTTGTCATTAAGAGAGAGGACCCGCAGACTACTGAGATCCGCCAGGGATGAGATACTGCCGATCTGGTTCTCTCCAAGATCAAGCTGTTCCAAGTTAACGATGACTCTCAGTGGTGAGAGATCTCTGATCCCGTTACTCCCAAGATCGAGCACCTCCAGCTCGGAAAGGTTCGCTAGCGATGCGATATCGACGATCCGATTCCCCATAAGATCAAGAAGCCTCAAGTTAACGAGGTTCGCCAACGGTGTTATGTCGTTTAGCTGATTAGCCTCTAAATGCAGCATCTCAAGAGCAGGAAGGCTCGCAAGCGGAAAGATGTCGGAAATCTGATTCCTCGCAAGGTCAAGTGCCTTCAGTGCAGTAAGGTTTGCCAAGGGATAAATGTTAGTGATCTTGTTGGATCTGAGGGACAGAACCTTCAGCTCGGTGAGTAAAGCAAGGGGGGTGATATCACCGATCACATTGGACGCAAGGTCGAGCCTCTGCAGGCAGACAAGGTTCGCAAGCCCCGAGATATCAGTGGCTCTATTCCCCCTCAGGTAGAGCTCTTCCAGATCGGTGAGGTCCGCTAGTGGTGCAATATCGCCAATCAAGTTGTGCGCGATATCAAGGATTCGTAAAGCGGTGAGTCTTGCTAGTGGTGAGATGTCACTGAGCGAGTTCTCCCCAAGGCAGAGCACTTCCAGTCTCCTGAGATCCGCCAGCGGTGAGATGTCGTCAATTGAGTTTTCCGAAAGGGTTAGCTCTTTTAGGTTCGCGAGATGCATAATCGGTGAGAGGTCACTTATTCGGTTACGCCAAAGGGCGAGTTTCTCTAGGTTGGCGAGATTCGCAAGGGGAGAAATATCGCTGATCGAGCCGCACGCCATCTCAAGAATCCGCAGGTTCGTGAGATTTCTTACCGCCGCAATATTCTTTATCTGGTTATGCGTTAGATTCAAGGAAACAAGATCGGTGAGGTTCGCCAACGGGTAGATGTACCAAATCCGGTTTCCGCTAAGGTCAAGCTCTCTTAGATGGCCAAGCGTGGCCAAAGGGGAGATATCCTGGATCAGGTTGATCTCAAGATGGAGCACCCGCAACGCAGTGAGATCCGCAAGTGGAGAAATGTCGCTGATTTGATTTTCCCCAAGATCGAGGCTTTGCAGGTTGACCGCATACTCCAAACCAGAAAGATCGGTGATTCCCCGGGCGGCGGCATTAAGCTCAATCAAACGGGTCATATCGTCTGCGGTAATAGATCCCTCGTGATTCTTTAACGCCGCGCGCACCGCCATCTCCAAGTTGGGGTCGGCAAAATGCACCACTTGAGCTTGGACCGCCACGGAACAAACGAAGATAATGAGAAGTGGGAGAAAAAGGCTCCTCAGAGATCTCGGCCTTGGCTTTTTGAATTGCATGCTTCCTCCTTAGTCTTGTTTATTCCCCGTCGACAGCCCCCTGGCCTTTTTCTTTTGCCTCTTCTTAGCGTTCTCCTTCCTGAAATTGTCAAAGAAGAAACAATGATCAATTTAGCCCCTTTTACCGCATTTGTCTGTCAGCTAGCCGACAAAAAAGTGTCGTCTAGGCGACATGTGACACAACCAGCAATTTTTACATCATTGCTTCACGGATTGAGGATTCTCGCCACCATTGCGCACATAGCAAGTGTCGCAGATACACATCCTCCACCCAATCTATCTGCTGATGCGTTTTCCAACGATAGAGCGCAACAGCTGGAGATTACTTATGCCTACGTAGGTTGAATAGAAGTCAGCCGGGCTGGCAGTAGGCGAGCTCCCCGCAACGGCCCACGCGTATCCATACGCCTCCTGGCAGGAAATGATGAACGACATGCATTTACCTACACCAAGATCGCCCAATGATCCTAGCGTCATCAACGCCTCAATTGCTGAATGAGTCGATAGAAGATCGGCTCCAGAACTATCAGGGTAGGCCTCGAATCCACCCGTCTGTACTACTTGTAATGACATGATCACGGTTTTGATGTCCTGTTCGCTCATCCATTGATTATCTAGAATCCGTTGAACGAAGATCAGGTACCGCACGGATTGCATGCGAGGCGCAGTAGAAATAGCCATGGCTAACGCTTCCGCTCTCTCGCGGAGAAGCTCGTCAAGAGACGGAGGCACCGGTAGGGAGAACTCTGCAAGCAAAGGTATGACCCAGTATTCATCTTGACAGTCCCCCGCGCAAGCCTCTACGATCTTAGGACGCAGCATATAGGAAAGCTTGGCCGTGCTCTCCCCAAGCCTCTCCGCAAGTTTGGCAGCCCAGAACAGGTCATGAACGCTAGCGCGTGGGTCTTCAAGAATACTGTACGCAAATGCAAGTATTTTTCTGTTGTTATAGGCTTTCCAGCCGGCACTCCTAGCAATGACGAGACCGAAGTAGGTGAAATCCGCTTCGGGAACCGCGATAGTACATGAACTCCAACCCTTCTCTATCCTATACCTTCCTACTGTTTCAAGAAGGAGTGCTCGATATGGATAGAGGAGTTGCGCGCGCGTGAACAGCCGGACTGTTGGCCAAGTCATCACCGGGTCTAGCCTGCCTGCCCAACCACTGCGCCATCCGTAGCCCCCAAGCCCCGAAATCTCCGGAGTGATGCGTTGCACTAGACATTCCTGCAGGCCAGGCAAAGACGGTATTTCATCGGCGTCGATAATCCCCACCGCTTCGGCTGCATCCAGTAGCTTGTTTATTCTCGACGCCCCGAGAAAGCCAGTGGGAACAGCATGAATTTCGGCCAGATAGCACGTTAGTGCCACCTTGCCGTCCTCGGGAAAACCATGTGGATCGAGTGATGCGTAGAGAGCCAACGCCGCCCACAGCTCGTAAGCATCATTCTTGCCCGAATTCTGCCGTTCACCAGTGAGGGAGCTGAGCCTCTCATCCACCAGGCTAGCCACCCGTTCCGTGGCCCTGCCAAGCGCTGAGTTCACCTGATCGAACGATCCAACGCCCAGCAACCGCAGGATTGTCACTGCCAAAGCAGTGCAGCCTACGTTATTTCGTAGATTATTCTCAATAGTACGGTCATAATGGAACAGACCGTCCTTTCCCTGCAGTTGCAGTACAAACTGCACCGTCTTGCCTGGCTGTTCGGGCGGTATTCCTAGAAGGTTGAGAGCAGTAACCGCCCACAAGGTCTCAAATACTAAAGGCGCGTTTTCACTAGGGTCATCGTAAGCCCCCTGCTCATTCAAAAGAGAGTTGATCCAGTCTCCGATCGGTTGGACATGTTCAATTCGTACCCCTATATAGTGGAGAATATGCACTGATCCGTAAATTGCATACAGCTTTGGCGCGCTGATCTGCTCCGAGCCCAGGTCGCCGAATCCTGCAAACTCGTCGCTCTCTGAATAGGATACACTCAGCCATTTGTGTAGGTTTTCTAGCCACTCCGCACGTTCATCATGAGATGAGGCATACGCAGAGCGCATCGGACCTTGTTGTGCGAGAAGCAATATCCCGAATATGATCCCAATCAATATTGCTTTCAATATCGGCCTCTGCCGCATACCTCACCTCCTAGCACCTCCAGACGCCTGCTGGACCTCAAGGCAGGCTATCCCTGCTCTTTACTTCCTAAAACGCCACGCTCACTCCATCGGTAGCATTGGCGCTGACCCAGGTATAATCAGAGGAGAAGTAGTGACTTCCATTAGAGCTTTGTCGCACACTCGTCAGACCAATCCAAGACTGCCCTCTGATCCCGCTATAGATGTGCCTAAGTTTCCACGCTGTCCCCGAATCGTCCTCACCGGACCAAGCCACAGTATTCCCCGTGCTGGAAAACCCGGGGGGGTAAGATACGTATACCGATATTCCATTGAAAGTCCAGCCCTCGTCTAGCCTGATCACGTCTGAGTAGAGCTGCGGTTCTGTTCCCCACCAAGCAGTGTTTGATTCCCCTTCCACTTCTGCCCAATACGGGAGCGTCCAAGCATCGTAACGCACAGTGGAACTAAACCACGTCTCGACGTAGCTATTCCCGTAATCTGTCGTCTGGCTATCAGATAGGTACTTGGTTCCCCGGGATGCTGCTGACGAATCGCCAGCCCGAGGAAACGCACCCCTTGGTGTGAGCACTGTGTCTGTCTTGTCACCGCCATACGCGACGAGGGCGTTTCCGGGCAAGACATAGATAATCCTTTCCTCTACACGAGCCCACGCGCTGGGGCTCACTGCAATTGTAGCAAACAACCCAACCAACAGAAACATCATCCACCATCTCACGCTTATCACCTCCTACAAGGCTTATACTCGCTTTTGGTGTATCTGTCTGTCAGCTAGCTGACAAAAAAGTGTCGTCTAGGCGCCAAACGGCGAGAGAAAGCAAATAAGCTCAGCCTTTTCAGCAGCATGGGACATCTGTCACCCCTGCTCGCGCAGACCCTCCACATCAGTCAGAGTAATCGTGTGCCGTGTTAGCTGGATCACTCCTCTCTCCACAAACCTGTGTAGTTCTTGGCTCACTGCCTGACGGCTGCATCCTACCATTTCTGCAATATCCTGTGCGGAGAGTGGAAGGTCTATCCTCAGGCCTTTTCCGCAGTGCACTCCGTGCTCTTCTCCTAACTCCAAAAGCATTCTGCTGAGACGCTCCTCCACGCTACCATAAGCCAGGTCGGCCATGCGCCGAAGAAGCCGCTTTCCTTCTTGGGCAAACCGACGGTCGATCTCTAAGCCTAGCTCAGGGTTCCGCCGGATGAATGTTGTGGCTTGAGTCTTGTCGATGATACTGACCACGGAAGGGCCTACGGATACGGCAGAAAGCGCGTGCTCTTGTGAGGCAATCCCCGCAAGGAGCTCCCCCGGGGAGCAGAATCTAAGGAGGAGTTTCTTGTCTCTCTGAGCCCTGTAAAGCAGTTTCGCTCGGCCTTGACACAGGATGTATGCCCCGAGTGCCTGCTCGCCCTGGTGGAAGATGGTCTCATCGGTCCCGCAAGGGAACTGGTGCATCATCCGCCCTATCTTACGGCGATCGTTTCCGTTGAGTATTGAAAGCACACAAGCGCTCCGAGCCAGACAATTTACGCACTTACCTTCAGAAGTCTCTCCTTTGATCATCGGATTCGACATAAGTATAGCAATGCGTCATGTTTTCGCAAGAAAGGGTCTTTGGCTCGCCTTATGGCAATGTGAAACAGCTATCAGGGATCAGCCTCGGCATGCGACCCTCACGAGCAACTGAGTCGACCGCGTGCACAACCAAAATCTCCTTTGCTGACCGCTGGCTGTCGCTTCAAGCTGATGGCTGTATGCTGAAAAGAAAAAACCAGGCAACGACCTACTCTCCCAACCCCTCGCAAGGTTAGTACCATCGGCGCAGGAAGGCTTAACTACCGTGTTCGGTATGGGAACGGGTGTTTCCCCTCCGCTATCTGTCACCTGGAATCTCTACAATCTTTCTTGACAAGTGAACAGAGTGTGTACCATACAAGCATTCGGCCAATTAGTACCGCTCGGCTGAACGCATTACTGCGCTTACACCTGCGGCCTATCAACCTCCTAGTCTCGGAGGGGCCTAATATGGAGACCTCGTCTTGAGGACGGCTTCGTGCTTAGATGCCTTCAGCTCTTATCCAAAACTGAACTTAGCTACCCAGCGATGCCCCTGGCGGGACAACTGGTACACCATCGGTTCAGCTATCTCGGTCCTCTCGTACTAGAGATAGTCCCTCTCAAGTCTCCCACGCCCACGGTGGATAGAGACCGACCTGTCTCACGACGGTCTGAACCCAGCTCGCGTACCCTTTTAACCGGCGAACAGCCGGACCCTTGGGACCTGATTCAGCCCCAGGATAGGATGAGCCGACATCGAGGTGCCGATCCTGGTCGTCGATGTGAACTCTTGGACCAGACTAGCCTGTTATCCCCGGGGTAACTTTTGTCCGATGAGCAGTGGCCATTCCACAAAGTGCCACTGGGTCACTAGGACCTGCTTTCGCACCTGCTCGACTTGTAGGTCTCGCAGTCAAGCCTCCTTATACCCTTACACTCAATGGCTGATCACCAACCAGCCTGAGGAGACCTTTGCGCACCTCCGTTACTCTTTAGGAGGTGACCGCCCCAGTCAAACTACCCGCTTAACACGGTCCCGCGACCGCTGCTAACGGCCAACGGTTAGAGACTCAACATCCGCAGGGTGGTATTCCAAGGATGGCTCCACCGAGGCTAGCGCCCCAGCTTCATCGCCTCCCACCTATCCTACACAACGAATGCTAAAACTCAATGCCAAGTTATAGTAAAGCTCCACGGGGTCTTTTTGTCCAGCCGCGGGTCACAGGCGTTTACACCTGTGTTTCAATTTCACCGAGCATTCAGTCAAGACAGCGCCCAAGTCGTTGGACCTTTCATGCGGGTCAGAACTTACCTGACAAGGAACTTCGCTACCTTAGGACGGTTATAGTTACCGCCGCCCTTCACTGGGGCTTCAGTTCGGCGCTTTCACGCCTCCCCTTAACCTTCCAGCAGTGGGCAGGTTTCAGACTCTATACATCCTCTTTCGAGTTAGCAGAGTCCTGTGTTTTTGATAAACAGTCGCTCAGGCCGATTCTCTGCGGCCACCACAAGGGTGGCACCCCTTATCCCAAAGTTACGGGGTCATTTTGCCGAGTTCCTTAACTGAATTTCACTCGTCCACCTTAGTATTCTCTACTCGCCTACCTGTGTCGGTTTATGGTACGGACTCTTTCTTGCTCGCTAGAGGATTTTCTTGCCCGATGACCCCTTCTCCCTTCGCCCTGAAGCGGGCTCGCCATCACACCTCGACTTAAACGGGGAAACGGATTTACCTATCCCCCCTACCTTAGTGCTTGGACACGCTATTCCGTCAGCGTGCGGAGAGGGCCCTTCGGGGTCCCCCCTTCGCTCAAATGCAAAATTAGAGGCGCAGGAATATTAACCTGCTGTCCATCGCTTACCCCTTTCGGGTTCAACTTAGGTTCCGCCTAACCCTGGGAGGACAAGCCTTCCCCAGGAAACCTTAGGCATTCGGTGGCAATGATTCTCACATTGCTCGCGCTACTCATGCCGGCATTCTCTCTTCCGTCTCGTCCACCAAGCCTTCCAGCTCAGCTTCAGCCGTTAACGGAATGCTCCCCTACCGATAACCACCTCAAAGGTGGCATCCCGCAGCTTCGGTACCAAACTTAGCCCCGTTAAATTTTCGGCGCATCGCCGTTAGACTGGTGAGCTATTACGCACTCTTTAAAGGGTGGCTGCTTCTAAGCCAACCTTCCAGCTGTTTCGACAACAACACTTCCTTTCCCACTTAGTTTGGATTTGGGGACCTTAGCTGGCGGTCTGGGTTGTTTCCCTCTTGAGCGCGGAGGTTATCCCCCGCGTTCTGACTCCCGTGAAACGATCTGCTGGTATTCGGAGTTTGCTTAGGGTCGAGAGTTACCCCCCTTCCCCGATCAGTGCTCTACCCCCAACAGTCTATCACACGAGGCTAGCCCTAAAGCTATTTCGGGGAGAGCCAGATATCACCAAGTTCGATTGGTTTTTCGCCCCTAACCACAGGTCATCCCCTAGCTTTTCAACGCTAGTGGGTTCGGTCCTTCATGTACGGTCAAGTACACTTCAACCTGCCCATGGCTAGTTCACTTGGCTTCGGGTCTACATCATGTGACTTACGCCCTATTCAGACTCGCTTTCGCTGCGGCTACACCTCACTCGGCTTAACCTTGCCACATAACGTAACTCGCCGGCTCATACTACAATAGGCATGCGGTCACACCTCAAAAGTGCCTAAAAGGCGATATTGTAGGTGCTCCCACTGTCTGTAAGCAAATGGTTTCAAGTTCTATTTCACTCCCCTCCCGGGGTGCTTTTCACCTTTCCCTCGCGGTACTAGTTCACTATCGGTCAGTTGAGAATATTTAGCCTTGGAAGGTGGTCCTCCCAGCTTCACGTCGGATTTCACGTGTCCGGCGTTACTTAAGTCAACACACCAGAGTAGCTTGGCCTTTCGTCTACGGGACTATCACCCTCTGCGGTCGTCCTTTCCAGAGACTTTGCGGACTGTTCGACTAGACCTTACTTGTAACTCTGCCCACCTCTGCATCGGTGAGATGACATTGACTTACAACCCCGAACGAACAACGAATGCAGTCTTACACTCGCTCGGTTTAGGCTGTTCCCGTTTCGCTCGCCGCTACTCAGGGAATCTCGCTTGATTTCTTTTCCTCCGGTTACTGAGATGTTTCACTTCGCCGGGTTCGCTGAGCGCACCTACTTAAGGTTTCAGTACGCTCTACTATGGTTTCGCCATAGTGGGCACTCCCATTCAGAAATCTCCGGATCAAAGCCTGCTTAGCGGCTCCCCGAAGCTTATCGCAGCTAGCCACGTCCTTCATCGCTTTCAACTGCCAAGGTGTCCACCATTTGCCCTTACTGCGCTTGTATGATACACACTCTATTCACTTGTCAAAGACCCTCTGCGCGCTTTCGCGCGCAAGCAAACATTGTAACATCCCCCGTGTAGTCTGTCAACTCTACGGGAGACGCGACAGAGGAAACTTTATCCAAGAAAGGCTCGCTTGTCAAATCAGCGAAAATCGCGGGATTAAGAGATTTTTCTCGATCAAGCCCCTTTTTCTAACAGTAGAAGCCGCTCCTTCAAGCGCAATCCGCCCCCGAACCCCACGAGAGAGCCGTTCTTCCCGATGACGCGATGGCAAGGAACGATAATAGGAAGCGGGTTCGCTCCGATTGCCGCTCCAACGGCACGCGCCGCCCGCGGCCTCCCTACAGCGGCCGCGATCTCACCGTAAGAGCGCGTCTCACCGTAGGGGATGTTCAGAAGCTCGTTCCAAACCTCTATTTGAAAGGGAGTTCCCCGCATGTCGAGGGGAGAAGAGAAGGACTTCCGGTCTCCATTCAGGTACTCCTCGATTTCCTGGCGTGCCAGATCCTGGTTTACCGCAGCAGTCTTCGTTCCACCTTGGACGATCTCCACGCCGAGTCGCTCGCTGAGCTCGGAGAGAGAGGTC
>Ga0315547_1002082_pt1 | contig 14551 bp, 13 predicted proteins | sample SalMarSW160240MG_2_FD_202542 | JGI IMG/M metagenome (GOLD analysis project Ga0315547, IMG submission 202542) | Salt marsh sediment microbial communities from the Plum Island Ecosystem LTER, Massachusetts, United States - Salt Marsh Sediment SW1601-240 ... | reverse complement strand
TCCCAATCCCGCTAATGCGAGACCAGTGGCTTTAATCTTCTAAAAATAGAATATCCAGTGAGCTTCCCCGATCAATTAATCAGGGTCGGGATTACAGCAGCAGTCTTCTGCAGCGGCCTCTCACCGCTTTCCCTTAACTCGAAGTAATATACTGTAGGTTTTAGTAACAAATTGCCTTTCTACTTGTCAATGTTTTTATTCCAAATTATGTAGTTGAAGGAAGGAAGGCATTGAAAAACTTGTAAGTAGTTGATCGTACTCATTCCAAACTTTTTAACTTATCAAACACCTTACGCCCCCTGTAGTGGCATGGTAGTTTTTGAAGGGAAGGGCAGCCAGGACCTTCCCTTTTTCCTCATAGTGGCTATTTCTTTAAATTGTAGTTGAATGTAATGGTTCTGTGCTTGCCTAACCAATTTTTTTCTAAAATAACCTAAGATTTCCTAACATAAAAAATAAAAAAATATATTTTGATTTTGCGTACTTAGATGATTTCACTAGATTTTCTGAAACTGCTGTTTTTGAGCGAAACATCTAATGAAAATATCAAGCAATCTTTCGGTTTTTTCAGCTTGTTTAATCTCTAAAAATATTGGACTCTTTATGAAAAAGGGTATAAATAGTATATAAAATAGCCACCGTAGCTCAGATGGCAGAGCACCTCACTCGTAATGAGGATGTCGGCGGTTCGACCCCGCCCGGTGGCTCCAAAACCCTTTCTGAATCCCTCAAAGGCCCATATTGGGAGGAATTATTGCCATAAAGGGGGTGACCATCTGTTTGTATAACCATTATAGGACCAGCATCCGGGCAATCCATTATTTAATTGGAATTTAGGATCCTCTATCCATTGGTGCATAAGTTCATTGGCCCTGTTTATTTCCCTAAACCTATCACCATCGCCGCCTTTATCAGGATGATAAACTTTTGCCATTCCCCTGTAGGCTTTTTTTATCTCCCTGGCATAGTCTCCAAACACTAATGTTTTCATATGTATATTAAGATGTTTAAGGCCCTTTTTCTGATCAGTGGATAGTTTTGGTATTTTTTTTGTATTAGGTTTAATTGAATCAGGGTCGATACTATGCTCAACATTTTCTTCAAGAATAGACTGGGATGCAAAACTACGAGAGATTCGCCTGCTTCTTTTTTTATACCACTCCTTGCCAGCTTCAAGCGTTAATTCTTTAAGTGTGTTAGCAGGAGAGTAACCTGATTTTCTCTTATAGACAAACCTTGATATTCTATTTGACCAGGCAGGCATCACATCAAGGGCAACAAAATGTTCGGTAAATGAAAAGGCTGCATATCGTGTATTGAGGGTTTGAAGTAATCCCTTAGACAAAGAAAGAGACCATATTAGTTTCTGCCTGCATTGCTTTGAACAATACCTTCTTCCTGGTTTAATATCATAAGTTCCACAAGCAAGGCATCTCCTTATCCTTTTTTCAGGAGAAGAGGAAGATATTTGTTTTTTGTGCATCTTTAATCTTTTAATAAACAACATTAATGGATCTATATGTAAGGTATTGACGATATTCTAGATTGACTTTAAATACTATCATAAGAAGTAGGCTTAGTAAAAGTTAAAATTGCTACTAAAAATTGCTACTATCTTGACATTTTAGGCATTTGTATTTAAATATTAGAAATTTTCCAAAACTGAACTTTACTAGGCAGTAATCTTTATTTGTATTTAAGTTGACTTTGATAGTTTAATTTAAGTATTGTAATAATAGTTAATTAACATTAATAAGGGTTAGTTATAATGTTTCATCCTTTTGCAAGCGATATTGTCCAGATGGTATTTAATGCTGGCCCAGTGGTAAAATTTGTTCTCTTACTCCTCTTCTTTTTTTCTCTCTCTTCGTGGGCTATAATTTTCATGAAATTAAGATTACTTAAGAAGTTCAAAGATGAAAATGAGAGATTTTTAGAACTTTTCTCCTCCAGTCGAGAGATAAGCAAGGTATATTTGCAGAGTAAGATATTCAATTTCAGTCCCTTAGCCAAGATATTCAGGGCTGGTTACGCAGAGTTTAACCGATCTAAGATGCTCCAAGGTAATCCTGATGAAGATAAGGTTCTTCAATCACACCAACAGATTGTGGACCATGTGCACAGGGTCGCTAATAAGATCTTGTTTACTCAAAGCTTTCATTTGGAAAGAGGGCTAACCTTCCTGGCAACTACTGGAAATGCATCCCCTTTTATCGGGCTGTTTGGAACTGTCTGGGGTATAATGACTTCATTCAGGTCTATAGGCATGAAAGGTTCTGCTAGTTTGGCAGTCGTGGCTCCTGGTATAGCTGAGGCACTCATTGCTACGGCAGCAGGACTGGCAGCAGCTATACCGGCAGTTGTGGCATTCAATTATTTTAGCCGCAGGACAAGAATATCTCAAACGGAGATGGGGAATTTTATCTCTGACTTTGTAGGTTCATTGGGTAAAGGGTTAACAAGAAGAACCTTAGCTGATAAGTCAAGAAGCGAACAGTAATGGATTTAGGAGAAGGCAGACAGGGTTTGATATCAGATATCAATGTAACACCGCTCGTTGATGTTATGTTGGTGCTGCTCATTATATTTATGGCAACAGCGCCTATGATGATTCATGGTGTCAAGGTAAGCCTTCCCATAACGGAAAGTAAAAGCATAAAGAGCAAAGAAGATCCTTTAATATTATCTATAACCAAAAAAAGGCTCATTTTTATTGAAAACTATAATGTTGAATTTAAATCTCTTAAGGGAAAATTAAAAAAAATATTCGCTAATAGAGCAGGAAAGGAAATCCTCTTGCAGGCTGATAAAGATGTGCCCTATGGCTTTGTAATGAAGGTTATGTCTCAGGTTAAAGAGGCTGGAATTACCAAAGTGGGAATGATAACCGAGCCTTTGCATAAATGACAGCCACGTGGTTTATGGTTAATCCAGGATTTAAGGAAGAGAAATGGGTCAGGATGATGACCCTATCTATCTGTTTTCATTTGGTGATATTTTCTACGTTTCTCTTCATTCCACAAACAAAAATCCACTTTCCATCTATTGAGGAGAGAGTATATCATGTTGAGTTAGTGGGGCCTCCATTAGGAGCTGGAAGCAGGTTCAAGAAAAGTGGTACAATAAGTAAAGGCAATAGAAAAGCAAAATCTTCCATATTAAAGACAAGGACCCGACGGATAGCTCTTAAGAAAAAAAAGATTGCTACTGTTTTGTCAAAAAGAGTTTCTTCAAAGCCTATAGCCAGAAAAAGGAAGAAGGATTTTTCTGCTTCGGAGCTTGTTGATAGGGCTATATCTAAGATAGAAAGAAGTGTAAAAGAAGAGAAGACAGATCATCTCGAAAGAGCCCTATCTCAAATAGAAAGAAAAGTAAAAAAGGGTAATGCAGGCCAATCAGAAGAGACCATAGGCAAGTATGAAGGAAACATCGAAACCCTTTCCAAAGGAGGAGGGGTTGGGATGTTTGGAATGTCTTCAGGTATAGGCAAAGGTATTCAGCTTTATCAAATAGAGATTGAAGATGCTATTAAAAATAATTGGTCTTACCCAGTTGCCCTTATTAATATAAAAAGCAAAAAAGCCCCTGAAGCAATTATTATAGTTACTGTAAGAAGTGACGGAAAGATTTTAAAAGCCTGGTTTAGGAAGAAATCTAACAACCCTCTCTTTGATGATTCGGTGCTAAAGGCTGTTGAGAAATCAGACCCTCTCCCTAAATTTCCACCTGGCTACCTGAAGAGTTATGATGAAGTTGAAATCAATTTTAGCCTCAAAGACCTTATTGAACAATAGAGCTATTTTTCTGATACTTATATGGATTTTGGTTCTATTTGTAGGTATTATTTTCCAAAAAAAGGAGGCGGAGGCAAGGCTTTACATAGACATAACTTCTCCTTCAATGAGGAAGATATCTATTGCTATACCTGATTTTAAGTATTTAAATAAAGAAAACGAACATCCAGATCTAGGAAGCAAACTTGCCGGAATTATATCCAACGATTTTGATCTCAGTGGTTATTTTAGGCCACTGGATAAGGATTCCTTTATTGAAGGCCCAAAGGCTGGAATTACAGGTGGTACCATCAATTTTAAGGATTGGTCTGTAATTGGGGCTACACTCCTCTTAAAAGGTGGTTATAGTTGTATAGGTAAGCAGCTAAAAGTTGAGGTAAGATTATTTGATGTTTTCTCTGGCAGACAACTTTATGGGAAAAGGGCATTGGGATTAGTTGAGCATTCAAGATATTTAATGCATCGCCTCGGGAACGATATTATTCTTACATTGACCGGGCATTCTGGACTATTTTTAACCAAGTTAGCATTTGTTGGAACCTCTTCTGGACATAAAGAAATTTACATGTCTGACTATGATGGACATAATCTTGAGCAAATAACTCAGTATAATACTATTACCATGTCACCAAGATTGTCTCCCTTAGGAGACAAGATGATTTATACCTCTTTTCGTAATTCAAAAACAATGCTTTTTATTCGTGATATGATCAAGAAATCAGTAACAAAGATCTCAGATAGAAAAGGGCTGAATATTGCTGCTACCTGGAGACCAAACGGAAAAGAGCTTGCCCTGACACTTACAATAAGTGGAAATCCAGACATTTATTTAATTGATCTAACAGGCAAAATATTGAGGAGGCTAACGAGAAATTGGGGGATTGATGTCTCGCCAGCTTTTTCACCTGATGGTAATAAAATGGCTTTTGTTTCTAATAGGTCAGGTTCGCCTCAGTTATATGTCCTTGACCTTATTACTAACCAGGTAGAAAGATTAATATATGAAGGTAACTATAATACCTCACCAGCCTGGTCAAAGCTTGACAGGATAGCTTTTACTGGTTCAGCAGATGGTCATTTTGATATATATACTATTTCACCAGACGGAAAGGATCTTTATCGTGTAACTCAAGGCCAAGGCAACAATGAGGATCCGTGTTGGTCTCCAGATGGTCGGTATATTGCCTTTAGTTCGAACAGGTTAGGTGGCAATCACCATATTTTTATTGCTAATGCCAACGGCGAAAACCAAAGACAAATAACATTTTTCAAAGGTAATCAACTATCTCCTTCATGGGCCCAGAATTCTCGATGAATAATATTTTTTGTTAAAGACATATTATTTCATATTTAAGTGCTTGAATTTCCAAATGAGAAATGATAGGTATTCAAGAATATAAAGAGTGAGGTATCATTTATTATAAACTTAAACCAAAAATAAGGAGGTAAAAGGTTATGAAGAGGAATCTAATAATTTCAGTACTTGCGGTTTTTGCATTCTCATCCATTTTTTTTCTGTCCTCATGTGCTAAAAAGAAGCTGATAACAGAAGAGAAGCAGATTAAAGCTCCTGCTAAGGTAGCAAAAGTTGAGAAAGAAGAGCCGACAGCCAAAGAGATCAAGGAGACAGAAGAAGCTAAGAGAGCAGAGAAGGCCAAGCTTGAGAAGCTTAAGGAATTGGAGATGATTAAGAAAAGAGAAGCCGAGGCAAAGTTCAGTCACGAAAGAAGAGTTGCAAAATTTGAGGCAGAGTCAATCTATTTTGATTTTGATAAGTCTTTTATTAGATTAGAAGATAGGAATGTGCTTAAGAAGAAGGCGGAATTCATGAAAGATAACACAAATATCCGTATAATGATTGAGGGGAACTGCGATGAAAGAGGTACAAACGAATACAACCTCGCTTTGGGAGAAAGAAGGGCCAATAGCGCAGCAAAATTTTTGATCTCTCTTGGAATTTCTCCTGATAGGATAGAGACTATAAGCTATGGCGAGGAGAGACCTCTTGCCTTAGGTCATGGAGAAGCAGCATGGGCCCAGAATAGAAGCGACGATTTTGTAGTTATATCCAAATAAGTTTCCAAGACGTAGGAATACAAGGCAGAATTTTAAGCATAAAAGAAGTGGTCTTTTCCACCTAAAATATTCTTGCCCAACTATTGTATTAAGCATAAGAGAAACTTGATGCCACTTTAGATTTTATTGATTTTAGTGGTTAGGTAAAGAAGTAAAGGTATGGCTGGCACACCTATAAAATTTTTTATTATCCTTTCAGTGCTTATTTTTTCTCTAACTTCCTGCGCCCATCAGAAGGACATAATTTATCTTAATAATCAGCTTAATTCCCTTTATCGAAAATCAAAGAAAGATGAGAAAAGATTTGAGGAATCCCTAATAAAACTAGAAGAAGAAATTAAAGCGAACGAATCTGTGCAGAAGGAAATAGATAAAAGCTTGAATGAGGATCAGGAGTCTATACGCGTACACCTTGCCGAAATTGAAGCAGACCTCTTGGAAATAAAAGATAATATTCAAGGATTAACTGGCAAGATAGCAGAGAATAGTTATTTGTTGAAAGGAACCATAGAGGAAGATACCACTAAAAATGATACTATGATATCCAAGATGGTGGAACTTTCCTCTGTGGTTGATGAGCTAAAACCAAGGATAGAGAGGATCGAGAGTTCGTTACGCTTTAAACCTTCTGCTAATAAAAGAACGGCTGGCCCAGAAAAGACCTTGCCTGTTAAGGAGACTATACAAAAAGAGATTTCTTCACCACAGGGAAAGGAACTAACAGAATTAGAAACGTATAATAGGGTATTGGGATACTATAGGGATGATCGGTATGAAGAAGCAATGGCAGGGTTTAAAAACTTTCTCAAGCTATATCCCAAATCTAAGCTAGCAGATAATGCCTATTTTTGGATCGGTGAGTGTTACAGGGCCTTAACAAAGTATGAAGAAGCGATTTTGGCTTATCAAAAGGTCATTAATGGCTATCCAAAGGGAAATAAGGTTCCTGCAGCTATGTTACAACAGGCACTCACATTCTATAAAATAAATGACAGGACAACTGCCAATCTCGTATTTAAGAAACTGGCTAAAAATTTTCCAAAGACTAAAGAGGCTGAGATCGCAAGAAAAAGACTTAGAAAAAAATAAAAGTTAAAAATGAGCTAAGATCCCCAAAGCCAGCCTTGGAGCTAGGATCTTTAATTAGCCTCCTAAACTCATGGGCCAGGGTTAATGTGTTGTTTTGCTATAGCTGAAGCTATAGAGGTATTTTATAATTCCAAACACTTCTGGCAATGGCAACGTTAATCACGATAAGCCAGATATGGCTTTCTTGATTCAAGGAAACCTTCCAGTTCTTTTGAGCAACTCTTCAAGAGTTGCTCAATTTTTTTTCCTGCCTCTAAAGCGAGCCTTATTGAAGAATCTCCGAAAATAAGGTCTATTGGGAGTTTATTAAACTCATATTCATAAGGGGGTTGCTTCCAGGTAAACTTATCTCTATAAGTTTCTAGAGTTATTCTTAGCAGGGCAAGTGATGTCCGGTATGGTCTATAAATTTTAGGATTTATTACATGAATCATAAATCCGCCACAAAGCTTTGCCTTCCATTTGTTGAATGTAGGCCTAAAATAATATTCTTGAAGATAACATCCTTTAATGTCTTTCAATGCTAACCCTTTTTTAATTTTAGAGGGATTTATAAAGGGTGCGCCAAATATCTCGAATGGACGACATGTCCCCCTACCTTCTGATACATTTGTGCCCTCCCAGATGACCTGCCCTGGGTACACTAAGGCAGTTTCAAAAAGAGGCATATTTGGTGAAGGCATAATCCATCTTAACCTTGTGTCTTTCCATAACATGTGCCGATGCCAGCCCTTTAGAGGGAGCACAGTGATGTCACAGCCAACCTTAAAGAGATCATTAAAGAGGTGTGCCAGTTCTCCGATTGTCATTCCATGGCGCATAGGAAGGGCGAATGGCCCTATAAGAGAATAAAATTCGGGTCGCAAAAGATTTCCTTCTACTATTATTCCACCTAAAGGATTAGGTCTATCTAAGATAAGAACCCTTTTTCCTGCCTTGGCGACCTCTCTAAGACATGAGAGCATAGTGCTAATAAAGGTATATACTCTTGTTCCGACATCCTGTAGATCTATGATAAGGAGATCTATAGTATCGAGGATATCAGACAGCTTACCTGTTTTGTTTCCATAGAGACTGAATACCGGGATATGTAGATCAGGATCAAAATAGTCTTCTGTCTCAACCATATTGTCCTGATCTTCGCCTCTGAATCCATGTTGGGGACCGAAAAGTACCCTGAGATGCCCTGGAAGAAGAGCGGAAATTACATCTTTTGCATTTTTCAGATTATGATCTATAGATGCTTGATTACTTAATAGCCCTAAAGATTGACCCTTACATCTTCTCCAATATTTTCCCTCAAATTGATCCAAGCCTGTTGCAACCATTGCCATTATTCCCTCTTTGATTAATCATTACTACAATACACACATTGTGTCACCATATACTATTTAGTATCATGCATATCTTCATATACAATACTCCTATATGCAGCTTACCCCTTGAGAAGCACACCTATTCATTGATATAATCCATTGTGTGAGAACAGTGATACATCACACAAAAGACATGAAAAACACCAATAGTTCCTATAAAGAATTCGTTTCATGGCTATTCGGCCTTCAGAAGTATGGGATTAAATGAGGCATTGCTGATCCTCTGTGGCCTGACAAACTCGAGAAGGTTTCTTCACATCCCACCATTATTCTTGACGGTGCACATAATCCTTCTGCCATGAGATCACTGGCACAGGCAATCGGTAATGATTTTGATTTCAAAAGACTTATTGTGGTTGTAGGTATTATGGAAGATAAGGATATTAAACATATCCTTGCTGAGATTGTACCGCTGGGACACAGGGTAATCTACACTCGACCAGCCTATTACAGGGCAGCCAATCCCCAGCATGTAATGGATGTGGCTAAAAAATCTAGAAAAGATGGGAGGTCCACGTTCCTTTCTCAACAGCTATTGAGAGGGCCAGGGATTTGGCTGATAAAAAGGATCGGATATTGATTACTGGGTCTCTTTTTACCGTTGGTGAGGCAAAATCATATTTTGCCCCTCTACACTTCCCACGTGAGGATGTTTTAACATTTATACAGATTTCACGGAAATTTAAAAGAGGGCCTTTTAAAAATTTTCTGTGATACGAGCATAAACCTTTTCCGCAAGCCTTTTTGAAAGATTTGAAATCGCATCCCGTCTGTTTTGTTCTGTTTCCAGCTTGTCCGTTACTACATCATATTCTTCATAATCAGAAAGACCCTTTATAGACCGTACTACTTTGCCACTATGTGATGTTAATTTCAAAGTTACTGTTACTGTAACACGTCTTTCGGAGGACGTTTGTGGATCTATATGGGTGATAGTTTCAATAGTCATGGATTTAATAACGCCAGAAAGAATACTATCAGCCTCGTCTTTGCTTGACAAAACAGCTATATCGTGCCTTGTAACCTCATAGATAAGGTCATTTGTAATCGTATTCTCTATGCCAGCTTCAGAGGTATGGTTTTTAAGGATTGGAATGCATACACTTTTTATGCCCGCAGGAAAGCTCCCACTGCCTGCAAATCTGTAACCACAGGCTGAAAGAGATATACACAAGAGAAAAATTGTTAAAATAGTATTTCTTTTTAATATCAATAGTATACTCCCTTCTTAATCTACAAGGTATTGTCATACAGTTGTCAATTTATTTAAAGACAAAGTCTACACAATTTGAGTTGCTACTTGTAATGCCTTTTGCATAGACATTTACTTTATAGATGTACCTGTTGCCTTTCTCCAGAGTTTCATTGTAAATGATTTTGTCTTTATCCAAACCTCCTGAATTTTTCAATTCAATTGGTATATCGGCAACACGAGTAAAGAGCACTGGGCAACTCTTGCAGCCGGGTTCTGAAAGCAGTGTTTTTGATCTATACACGAAAAAACCCTCGGCACCTGATGAAATAAGCTCTTTTTGTGGTGGAATGGCCCAGGTCAGTGTGAGACTGTCTCCCTCAATATCTCCGGTTAAATTTTTTACTGTTGGAGGGGTTATCTGTCGGGGCGGGACAGGAGGACCCTTTTTGCCACACCCAAACAATATATAAGAAAAACAAATCAGGATCAAAAATTGCAAAAACAGAATTGTGCTAAAAGCTTTATTCATTTCTACCTTATTTATGATAGCATGTTCCGAGTTTTATCATCCCTTTTGTGTTATCAGTCTTCAGTCTTTTCCTGCCCAAACTGCCTGCCAATTTCTCCAAGTCCGTAGAGGTTAAGCATAAATGCATAGGTTTTTTCATCTTCATTATCAAAATAGTTGAAATCAATTCCCCAGCACTGTGCTCTATACATAACACCCAAGCCTGTCTTAATGTCCTGGCTATCATACAGGTTACTCTCATATTGCGCGTATGCTGCGATTTTATCTGTTATTCGTAAAAAAAGATGATAATAGATTGATTCGCTTGAATCTCGTTCATACCTGTGCTCAACATACAATTTATCCCCACGATTATCCCATAAACTTAGTCTAATATTATGTGAATCATACTCTCTTTCATAATAATTCCATGTTGCATCGGCATTTATGGAGAAATATTTTCCAGGAACAACTTCTATCTCTCCATATATTGGAGAAAACGGTTCTGGGTTATCTGTGTCCTCTCTTGTTTCCTCTATATTATAACTCTGTGCAAGCTTGAAGCGGCAGAACTGTAGGTATGTATACTCTGGAAGCACATCGCTTTCATTTTTAAAAGGTGCATCTGATTTTTCCCTTTTTCCTTTCAGCTTAGCTGTAAATGTGTTGGTAATAGAATATATCAACAGGTTTGTTTGTCCAGTCCGGCCCACTGGGTATTCATCCTTTGCTTTTTCCTCTGGTATGTAATAATACACAATCTGCGGGTTGATAGTATGTTTGATTCGGTCAATTCTTTTCCCTTTCATATTGAACACCTTATAGATATCCGTTTGCAAGTCTAGCTTAAAATCATAGAGCTCTCTGTTATATGTTCCTTCTCCAGATGAACTTTTATATTTATTTATATCCCATACCGTTTCTCGAATGCCAAGAGATGTCTCGAAAGATAGATAATTTTTAAGGCTTAATGGCAGATAAATTTTTGGATAAACCTCGGCGCGTTGAGTCTTTGTGGAGAGTCTGCTGTAACTATATAAGTATTCTGAATTTAAGTCATAATAGAATGGGGTATTGAAAATTTTCTGTTTTGAGCCTGTAAATGTGATGCGTGGCAAGTGAAGCAAGGGTGAATATGTTTCAAATTGGCGCCTTTTTATGACACTATCGTACCAGCGTGTCTCCCCGTAAAGGCTAAACTGGGACCAGCTCTTTGTTAAAGAAAGGCTGTTAACCCTTGTTGTATCATCATATTCGTCTATCCCTCTGCCGAAGTTTTTCTCAAAATTTTTCTTTGTTTTGTCAAATCCTGTGTATCCGCCTTGGAATTCGTGAAGGTAATCCTGGTCACTTACAAAATCTGCATCAAGTTTTAGAGAGAAATCAAATGGCATTGACTGATCAAGCTTCACCCTAAACCAGTACCGATCAGAATTGGGCCGAAGCACATTATCCTCCTCATACCCCCATTTTTCACTTGAATCACCTGTACCATCATCTACCTTCTTGTCATTTAAAAAGTCGAACATCATGGTTCCTTTTGAATTCTCGCCTAAGACATAACGGTATTCCAATCCATATTTTTCTCCACGCTCTGTCATATAGTGTAGATAGAATGTGGCATCTGAATTTTCGTTTATGGCCCAGTAAAAAGGTTGGTTAAACTCTACGCCTTTTCGATCTGAATACCCAATTTGCGGAGCCAGTAAGCCTGATTGGCGTTGTGACTTTACAGGAAAGACAAGAAAAGGTGTATATAAAACAGGAACTTTTTTTGTCCATAGAGTAGCATGCTTTACAAAACCGTAACCTTCTATCGTAACTTTAAGATTTCTTCCGGTTATCTTCCATGCCGGTTTGTCGCTGTCACATGTTGTAATGCTGGCTTTGTCGACAGTATATGAATCTTTGCCAATTTTTTGAATTTTATCGCCTTTTATATAAAAATGGTTTTCTTTAATAAAAATGGTTCCATTATACACCGTACCGGTCTCTGACTCTAAATTCATTTCAATGCTTGTTCCAGTCAGGGTATCTTCTCCTGCTGTCATGATCACATGGCCTTTTGCATATACCTTCATAGTTTTTTGATCAAAACGGACAAAATCAGCAGTAAGTTTTTTATCCCCTTTTGTTATAAGTATATTACCTTTTCCAATATAGTAGCCAGCTTTATCGTCATAATTTATTTGGTCGGCAACAAGATGCCATGGTTTTTCAGAATCATCATCGAGTAATCTATCGCTATCCTCCGCTAAAGCATAACCAAGGATTGAAGGCAGAATGAGAAGAGTAAGGAATAGGCAGTAGATAGTGTTGTAAATGTTACGGAAAGATCCTGAAAACAGGATGCAGGGTTTAGTCCATCTGTAAACAAAATGGTGGCATTTATCCCGCGGTTTATTCTGAAACATTAAGCCCTGTTTTTGAAATATTAGCGTCTAAACTTGACTAACTCGTAAAAAGTCTTTTGCGGGGGATTTTGGCCACTTTTGGAAAAAGATTCATAAAATACTGAGCGGAAAAATTCCAAACTGTTTAAGCCCTTTAGGCCGAGTTTTTAGAATTTAGCGAAGCATTTCATGAATCCCAAAATGGGCATCATGAGCGAGGAAAAGGACTTTTTACGAAAACATTATCTTTTAATTCGCAATGTCTGTATTCGTTTTCTTACGATTTTTATCTATTTTGTGCCATTTAATAATAAAACTGACTTAGTTGAAAAAGTCAAGATGTAGTTGTGAAAATAGCTCCCTTGAGAACAATGGAAGTTGATATATTAAAGTTGTTTGTCTTATTTAAACAATACAACATGGAGAACAGCTAATAAAACAGTTTTTTGCTCCAGGAGTTGGTGGACTATAGCTTTTTTACAAAAAATTTGGATGGATGCAAGGGAACAATGCTTTGCTTTAGACTTTTAGTCTTGGGTGAATTATGTAATATTAAGCTTGAATTCGCCGGAAAATTACTTACGCTGTTTTCCCTTTTTAGGTCTAAAACAAAGCAAGACCAAACCCAAGATACACATAATGATAGAAAGAGCTTGCCCCATGGTTATAAAGGAAAAGATAAGGCCAAGCTGTGGATCTGGTTCTCGGAAGAACTCGATAAAAAAACGGAAGATGCTATAAAGGATGAGAAATAAACAGAAAAGTGTTCCTTTTTTAAAATGGAAATCCTTTATCCACCACAGAACTATAAACAGGAGAATCCCTTCAAGGAACAACTCGTACAATTGAGAGGGATGCCTTGGAAGAACTCCACCTGATGGAAAGATCATGCCCCAGGGGAGATTAGTGACTCTACCATAGAGCTCTGCATTAATAAAGTTACCTAGCCTTCCAAGGCCTAACCCAATAGGAGCAGTGACAGAAAGAAGATCAGCAAATTCCCAGAAACTGGCTTTGTGTTTTTTTACGAAAATGAGGCCAGAGAAGATAATGCCTATTAATCCGCCATGAAAGGACATTCCTCCTTCCCATATGGCAAATAGTTTTAATGGATGACTGAGATAAAAAGGAAGATTGTAAAAAACAACATAGCCGAGACGTGCGCCAATAATAAGGCCGATTATCAGAAATAAAAAAAGATCATTTACAGTGTTTATGTCGATATTTAACCTTTTTTTTCTTATTTGATATTTTACTAGAAAATAAGAGGCCAGAAAGGCAAGAATATACATGACTCCATACCAACGTATCTGAAGGGGGCCAATTTTTATTATTGTTGGATTTATGTTTGGATAATGCAACATTATGGGTATAAATTATATGTGTAAAAGAGTCTAAGGTTGCTGAATTAAATCATTGTATCTTTAGCTCACCTGCAATTTTATGTACGTATAAGGTATTTATTTAACATAATAGACATAATAGACAAGAGAAAAATCTAACATTGAGAGTTGAGAAATTGTTGCTGGGTAATTGTTAAAGGTTTCGTGTACTTGATGCCTTATCCCACGTTAGCATATGATCCCGATGTAGTGCTTAAGTGTTATTCATAGAAAAAATGTTCCGTTCAACATGAATATGGCATAGGAGGCACTTATTAAGAAAATGGATATTAGAAGGGGAGAGACGATAGAACTGAGTGTGGAGAAGGTTGTTTACGGCGGGAGAGGGCTTGCACATCTGAATAACGTGGCAATTTTTGTGGCCAACACTGTCCCGGGTGACAGGGTTATTGCAAAAGTTGTAAAAACTAAAAAAAATTTTGCAGAGGCACGGATTTTAGAAGTGATAGAGGCATCACCCCATAGAATTATTGCCCCTTGTCCTTACAGCCCTTTTTGTGGTGGTTGTACCTGGCAATGCATTGAGTATGAAAAGCAGCTGGAATATAAGCATGCCCTTGTAATGGAATTGCTGAATCATATTGGTATGACAACTGATTTTACAATGCATCCACCTTTAGCATCTCCACAGATATTTGAGTATAGAAATAAAATGGAATTCTCTTTTTCAGATAAAAAGTGGTTGTTGCCGAAAGAGAGAGATGAAAAGAAGGACAA
>Ga0315547_1002081_pt1 | contig 14554 bp, 16 predicted proteins | sample SalMarSW160240MG_2_FD_202542 | JGI IMG/M metagenome (GOLD analysis project Ga0315547, IMG submission 202542) | Salt marsh sediment microbial communities from the Plum Island Ecosystem LTER, Massachusetts, United States - Salt Marsh Sediment SW1601-240 ... | reverse complement strand
ATGATCCTGGGTCTCTTTTTAAATTTAAAGCAATTTTAACACGATAAGGATCTATTATTATTAGATTTCAATTTATCTTTATTAAATGATATCCTTCGCTTGAGGACGCTATAGCATATTCATCTATCAAAGTTGCAATGCCTCAAACTGGCTGCCCCGGGTTGCAGAATTTCGAACCAGATTATAAAGGAAATAATTAATTTGAAAAAGATATTTGGGACATTTCTTAACCAATCTTTGGTACAGCTTTTAAGTTAGTGTCTAAATCAATCTCTTAATGGGTACCAAGCTCACTCATTACCTGCTCTTGAGTCATACCTGGCCTAAGCCTGGAATCATAAAGCAAACTAATAATTTTACAGTCTACAGGTGAGTAGTTTATAATATCAGTCCAACCTTGATAAAAAATACTATCTTTATAACGATATGAATCTTTCATTATGCCAAGACTCTGTGTTAGTTCCTCCCGTATCAAGTGCGAGCGTTCTTGCTGATTTACTCCATCTACAGCAATAAGGATTTTTGCTTTATAAATAGCTTCGTTAGAATCCCACCATGCCATAAAAAATCCCATGTTTCCAGGTACATAGCTGGGTAATATTGATGCGAATTGGTCTACAATAGTAAAGTAGATATCAATATTTTGATCATTAGTAACAATATCAAGAGAAATACCACTTATTAATGAGTTTAGTTCAGTAATGACTTGGTTTAGAGAATCTAAATCTTCACTTGTTGGTGTTCCATTTATTTTTATTTTAATATTATTTGTCCATTTATGTATTATAGGTTGTGATGCTCCATATTCACAACCAAGTGCTATCTCAAGAAAATATTCTAACTCTTCCTCACTGTAAGAATTTGTTTTTCCTCCAACTGTATTTTGACTATTACACCCCCAGCTAAGATCTATTGAAGCTTCATCATATCCTTCTGAATTGGTTGCAGTAGCAACAAGTGTATATATCTCGCTTGGGTCATATAGATTGGCCTGTGCAATAGTATCTCCAAAAGAATTTTCACTGTCATCTTTTGACCATTCTATAACAGGGGTGGGATTACCTGTAACAATAGCCTTTACCCTCCAGTAACATATGCTGTCAGCAAGAGTAGGCCCTTCATATATCTCCAGTTTAATGGTTGGTGCCTTTTTATCCTCTTCAGCTGCTTCTTCAGCTTGTTCTTCGGTTTCTTCCTCTTCTTCCTCGGCTTTCTCTTCCTGCTCAATATCTATTTCCTCTTCAGTGGCTTTCGTACACTGATTACACATGGCAGCAGTAGTAAATAAAAATATTGAAGCTAAAACAGCTATAATAATATACAATTTATTATTTTTTCTCATAATGTATATAAATAAGTATTGTCCTTAATAATTATTGTACTTATTCTACAGAATTTTATAATAAACAGAAATATTTCTAATTTTATCACCAACTTGATGTATATATTTAATAGTCCCAGATACTTGCTAAAGAAGGCTTTGATAATAATAGAATTTTAGCTGGGAAAACCATTTAGGCATAGTTTTCGAAAAACAATGGTGGAGGAAATAAGAATTATAAATTCTTCTTCTTACAGGCGTGGATTGTATTTGGTAAAATGATTGAGATAGTTTGAAAGCGTTTAGTTTGGCTGCCCCGGGTTGCGAAATTTCGAACCATTTTTTAAGAGAATTAATTAATTTGAAAGACCATTTTAATAGCTGGGCAAAATAAATGTCTTCTTTGGCTGGCCATAGCGAACGAAGTTAGAACCGCAATCATAGCACTAAAAGGTGATATTTTTTTACCAGAATTGGTTTCTTAAGGTAAATACCCTTTTTATATCTTTAAATTATTAATAATAAAGATTATTATCATAAATATGAAATATCTGGTTGTATTAAATCCAAGTGCTGCAAAGGGTGCAGCTTTAAAAAACCAAACAAAAATTGAAAAACTATTAGAGGAGTATTTGTCAGATTATTCACTGATAGTTTCAGCCAAACCTGGTGATCCTACTATCCTGGCCCAGGAGGCTGCAGAAAAAGACTATGATGTGGTCGTTGCCGTAGGCGGTGACGGCACTTCAAATGAGATAATTAACGGCCTGATGGCATCTAAACTTGAAGGTAAGAAAATCCCAAAGCTGGCAGTGATCCCCGCAGGGCGGGGTAATGATTTTGCTGCTAGTATGGGGATTCCTGCAGAGCTTGAAGATGCTGTAAAAGCAATTGCAACTGGAAAAACGAGAACCATTGATGTGGGGCAAGTCTTTGGAGGGTATTATCCTCAGGGGAAATTCTTTGGGAATGGAATTGGTATTGGCTTTGATACCGTCGTGGGTTTTGAAGCAGCAAAATTACCTGCCTTCCTCTCAGGAGTGCCGGGTTATTTGATTGCTGCGATAAAAACGATATTTTTGTATTTCAAAGCTCCAACATTGAGGGTCAAACTTGATAATGAGACTTTTGAACAACAATGTCTGATCATATCAGTGATGAATGGGTGGCGGATGGGCACTTCATTCAAAATGACTCCCTTATCGAAACCTGATGACGGATTGTTTAGTTTAATGATCGTTGATCAGATAAGCAGAATTGGTGCTGTCAAATTGATGACCAAAATTATGGCTGGAACACAAGAAGGTCATCCTTTTGTTAAAATGCCATTGACTAGCAGTATTGAAATCACCGCGTTGGAAGGAAGTCTTCCAGTGCATGCTGATGGAGAAACGATTTGTGAAAAGGGAGATTGTTTGTCTGCAAAAATATTCACAAAGCAGATTGATTTAATAGTTGGAGGCTGATAATTAATGATTAAACTTCTAACCAACCTTGTTATGAGGTTTATATTAATTGTGATATGCAATGTAAATAAAAAAGCATTGAAGGCTGTGCCGTGTCAGGGTCCAATGATATTGATTGGTAATCATATAAACTTTTTAGACGTGCTTGTAGCTTTGACCTTTTCATACCCTCGTAAGATCTTTTTTTTGGTTAAAAAGGAGACATTTGAGACCCCCTTTTTAAGATTCATATTTAATACTTGGGGGTCCATTCCGGTTGATCGAGGTACTGCTGATTTTCAAGCTTTAAACAAAGCAGCCGACGTTCTCAATCAGGGACATTTTTTTGCAATTGCACCTGAGGGAACACGCACAAACGATGGGCGGTTGATCCAGGCACACGCCGGCGTGGTGGTCATTGCCTTGAAAAGTGAAGCTACGATTATGCCTATTGTTCAATATGGTGGGGAAAAGTTTTCTGATAACATCAAAAAGCTGCGCAGAACAAAGATCACAATACAGGTTGGCGCGCCATTCATGATTTGCCCAAGTAGCACCTATCCAGATAAAGAAGAACGCCAGTTGATTGCAGATGAGATAATGTATCAAATGGCAGAGCTCTTACCAGCAGAGTACCGAGGATATTATTCAGATTTGAGTAAAACTACGACAAATTATTTAAATTTCGATGTACCGATGATCAAATCAATTCACCAACCTTGGTGATCGACAAAGATTTATTAATGGCACTCCAGAAGTCAAAAGGACTATTTTACAGGCTTTGGGGACCGATATTACTCTATTTAATGGCAAAATACAGATAAAACCAGAAAAATGGCTTGTTCCTATAGCCGAAAATTATCTTGAACTTCAAAAGCGATATACAATGTTAGAACCAGAAAAAGGCCACCATAATGAGGGTAATGCAATGGCTTTTAGTAGGCATTCGCTCGGATTGGCTGCCCCAAGTGGCGAAATTTCGAACCAATTTTTAAAAAAATTAATTAACTTGAAAGATTTTTTAATAGCTATGTAAAATAGATGTCTGCTTTGGCTGGCCACTGTACGCAATGTTAGAACCAGTATTATTGATTTAGGGAAAGATATTTTTATATCAGAGTTAGTTTCTTGGAATTTATTTTCTTTTCTTATACTTCTTACTTTTTTTTGAAATAATAAGTTCTAAAATGATAAATTATATTAATATCTCTAATTAAAGGTGCAGATTCCAATGAATATATGGGAAAAATATAATACACCTTTCTGGATACTGCTCGGTATGTCTATATATGTTTTTGTATTAATAGTGGCATATATTGTTTTAAAGTTTGCTTTTGGTAAAAAATTGGGTAATCTTGGGCTGTGGCTAACTTATTTTACCTGGGCAATTCCATTCTGGCTTTTGGGTGAGATTACTGCTTACCCGAGAAAGAGAAAAAAGTGGCTTATAAGAAGTGGCTTAAAAGAAGGTCACTCATATCTTGAAGAGGGTATTGGAATAGGGACTTCACCTATTTTAGCTTCAAAGATAGTGGGAGATAATGGAGTGGTGTATGCATTGGATAATCATCCGATGCAAATAGCAATGCTACAACTGAGATCTAAAATAAGAAGGATAAAAAATATTAGACTTATTTTATCTGATGCAAGTAAAACTGGTCTGGAAGATAATAGCATAGATACTATTTTTATCTGTGATGCATTTGATGAATTTCCGGATAAGAAGAAAACTACAATAGAGCTTTACAGAATATTAAAACCTTGAGGGAATTTAACTATTCTGTCGGAGGCAGTAAGGTATGCAAATCAAGCTCAAAGAATTATAGAATCTACAAATCTTTTTAAATTAATTGAATGGGATAAAAAATTTATTCAGTTTAAAAAGGAAAGGTAAAATAGTATTTCATAACTTATAGGAAGACTCCTTTAATATTAGACTGGCTGCCCCGAGTAGCGAAATTTCGAACCAGATTTTAAAAGAAATAATTAAGCTAAACAGTATATTATAGATTTCGAGTATTATAAATTTTTATGAACCCAAACATTATTTCAATACAGTAAAAAATGTTGATAAGATACATATCAGACAACGATGGCTTTATTATTCTAATCTTAACAACACACTAAAAAAGTTCAATATATCTGTGATTTTTTATGTTTTAAAGCGACTAACCTTTATAAAGAATAAAAACCATGCAAAAAGACCAAAACAAATTTATAAAAATGGTTAATGAAAATAAGGCAATAATAAAAAAAGTATGCTTTGTATATACAAACAACATAGATGATCAACTTGATTTAAAACAGGAAATCATAATACAGCTATGGAAAGCGTATCCAAAGTTTAATCATCGCTCAAAACTAAGTACTTGGATTTATAGAATAGCTCTGAATACTGCTATTTCAAATTTTAGAAAAGCAAAGAGGGAAGTACCGTGCAATGAACTAAAACCAAATGATTATCAAATTACGGGAATAGAAAATGATTTTGAAATGAAGGAAAACATCATTAAAATATACCGGTTAATTTATCAATTAAATGATTTAGACAAAGCAATTATTCTCTTATATCTTGACGGCCAATCCTATAGTGTAATAGCAGGTATTGTCGGTATTTCCGAAACGAATGTCGCAACAAAGATCAGCAGGATTAAATCAAAACTCAAAGATCAATTTAATAAAAATAAAGAGTAAACAAAGGAGAATTTGATATAAATGGAAAAAGAAGATTTAAAAAATATCTGGAATAAATATAACAGCAAACTTGAAGAAATAAGAGTTATTGATGAAAAGTTACTTAAACATACATTCAGGCATAGGTCAAATGGAGCTATTGACCGAATGCTAAGATGGGAGTACTTCAGCTTAATTGAATTTATAGTTTTTTTATTTTTAATGTTTGCGGCAACATATAAATTTTTGAATGATTGGAGATTCTTGTTTTCAGGAATATTTATCATGCTTTTTTTTATCTACTGTATAATAGTTAATGTCTTTTCCATAAAGCAATTAAATGACATTCAATTATTTTCACAGAGCATAGTGGATATTAAACAGAGATTACTTATGCACAAAAAACTAGACAAACGATTTACGAAAATATTTATGTTTTTAATTCCTCCGGTAATTATTACTTTTATTCCTTTGGGAGTAAAATTTATTTTGAATATTAGTCTTTATGATTATCCACTTTTTTTTCTTATATTGTCCCTAATTGTAGTAATATTTTCCTACATAATTTTCTTCATTTCAAATAGAATAATTTTTTCCAGGGAACTTAAGATTATTGAGAGCAGCTTAAAGGAATTGGAAAAATTTAGGGAAGAATAATTAAAAGCAAGATAACATTTCAAATATATACACTGAATTTATTTTAATTAGAGAGAGTGTATAGTTCTTTGTGATGATTGGTATGGCTGAGCATTATGGTCAAGATTTAAAATGATACAAATGAGACAGTATAAAAAAGGGAGTCTAACTTGGAAGGAAATAGTTTTGTATATAAACTCAAATGCATAAATAATAACCTTTTTTAAGTCAATAAGCTGTGTTATATGCTCGCTGATTTTTGTTAATCTGAGTTTTAACCCACCAAAGACCTGGATACACTGGATGGTATGGGATATATATCCCCAAACTAAGAAAATTGCTAAAAATAGCATACCTGAAGGAGCAGTAGAGGAAGAAATATTTTTAGGAAGATCCAGATGTATGAGGCAGTTTCCCCCTTTGGGTAGAACCGTTACCTTTTCAAACTATATGCCTAGATACCAGATTTAATCTTAAACCAGTTACAAAACCTAAATATATTCAGAAGTTAATAAAGGATCATATATTAGAAAGCGCACAGTTAATTGGACTTTATAAACGTGAGTAGTGTTACATCACACTTGTAATATTAATTAAAAAATCTGGAAATTTCTATTTCATCAAGAACGATTAATTATAAGTAGAATAAAACTATTTTTTATGGGGTTCAAATAACTTTGAAATGTTTTTGAGTGTGATAAGATAATAAATGATATATTAAATTAAAGAAAGATACAGTATTGAAAGTGTTAATAATCTATCATTCAGAACACCATGGCAATACCAAAAAGATAGCAAAAGCAATGGCAGAAAAAATCAATGCAGATATTTTGAAAGCAGCTGATGTCAAACTCAATAAATTTAAAGGATATGATATTGTGGGCTTTGGGTCAGGAGTTTACAATGGAAAATTACATAAAGAACTTTCAGAAATTTTAAGCAAACTATCTCAACAAGAAGATAAAAAGGCTTTTATATTTTCCACAACAGGCTCTAAAACATACAGCTCTATGGCACATGAACGGTTTAGACCAATGCTTGAAGAAAAAGGTTTTGAGATAATTGGAGAATTCTCCTGTCTTGGTTTTGATACTGCTCTAACCAAGGAAGGGATTAATAAGGGCAGACCAAATAAACAGGATATTAAAGATGCAGAAGACTTTATTGTAAATATTATTAAAAAATAATGATAATAAGCTCAAAAAGATGTATATCGGTGTAGATGGATGTAGGGCTGGATGGTTTTTAGTCAGCTTAGATAATAAAAATGAATTTAAAATAGATATCCTTTCAGATATACATGCTTTATGGGATACATATTCTTGTTCAAGTTCCATGCTTATAGACATACCAATAGGTCTCCCAGGAGGAAATATCACCAATAGAAAATGCGACCTGGAAGCCAGAAAGATCCTGGGACTCAAAAAGGGGTCCTGTGTATTCCCTGCTCCATGCCGCCCGGCAGTATATGCCAAGAATTACAGAAAGGCAAATAATCTGAACAGGAAAATAATAGGAAAAGGATTATCCTATCAAGTATGGAATATTATTCCTAAAATAAGGGAGACTGATGTATTAGTAACAGGTGACAGTAATGCACGTAAAGTAATCAGAGAATCCCATCCTGAAATCTGTTTCTGGTCCATGGCTGGCAAAGTAATGACATACTCTAAAAAAACAACAGGTGGCATAAGGGAAAGATTAAAAATTTTAAAATCGGTCTATAGCAGGTCTGAAGATATTTTTAATTATGCACTGGAAAAATATAAAAGAAAATATCTGGCAAGAGATGATATATTAGATGCCATATCTTTGGCAGTCACTGCCAAGGAAGGAGTTTGGTATCTGATTTCCATCCCACATGATCCTCAGTTTGATCTAAAAGGGATACAGATGGAAATAGTTTACAGGAAATGGAGAAATATTAGTTATCATGTATAAAAATTTTTTTATTACTGGTTATCCGAGAAGTGGAAAAACCACTATTTTCAATGATATTGTAACTAACCTTAAAAAAAACCTCTCTAAATTACCTATATATGGATTTATTACCAAAGAGATCAGAAAAAAAGGAATTCGTGTTGGCTTCAGCATAGAGAATTTTTATGGTGAAAAAGGGATTCTTTCACATATCGATCATAAGGACGGTCCCAGGGTAGGAAAATATGGGGTTGATTTAAGAGATCTAGAAAAGGTGGGAGTAAATACCTTACGTAATGCTCTAAGAAAACCTGAAGCTAAGATAATCGTCATAGATGAGATTGGAAAGATGGAGCTTTTCCACCCTGAGTTTTTAGAAATTTTAGATAGAATCATAACTTCTGATAAAATGGTACTGGCAACTATCTCTTATAAAATGACTGAACTTCTGACAAAATTTAAAAATAGAAGGGATACCTGTGTTTTTAATTTAGAAAATGCCCCAAAAGATAGCATAGAAAGAGAAGAATTAAAGGAGAAAATATTAAAAATCATTTTAAAAAATTATATCCCCCAGAAATAATCAATTACTCAAAATTAATATCCATAGACTAATATATATAATCTTTATTATATGTTCACTTATTTGAGTTCTCTGTGATATGAACCCCAAAACCTGGAAACAAAGTTAATTAAGTTAAAACCAGCTGATGAGACTCATTTTCCTTTCTTTTATTAATTATTATATTTTCAAATTCTTCAGGTAGCATATAGCCAAGTGAAGAATGCAGTCTTTTCTTGTTGCAAACTTCTTCTATAAAATATGGAATTCTATCTTTAACTTCCTTATATGTCTCATATGAAAATGACCTTTCCCTCAAAAACTAGTCCAAGTTGAAAGTTAGAACCGCTATATTGAGCTTAAATGAGGATATTTTTATACCAGAATTAACTGGTTGAGCTAAAAATATATTTTTCTTATAATGAATTAGCGTGCTTAAAAAATATTGAAGGATGATTGATGAAGAGAAAAAAAATACTATCTTGGGAGATGTTTGGAATTCTTTTTATAGTTTTGATTGGTGCATTACTACATTTTACTTTTGAACTAAGTGGTGAATGGACACCGATGGCTATTATAAGCGGGGTAAATGAAAGCACCTGGGAACATTTCAAAATAGGTTTCTGGCCAGCTTTTGCTTGGGGTATAATTGAATTCTTTATATTCGGAAGAAAAGTCAAGAATTTCTTCTTTGCAAAAGGTATTTCATTTCTGGTTATTCCTGCTGTAATTTCTGCTCTTTTTTATGGGTATACTCTCATATTTAAGATAGAGAGCCTTGCTATAGATATAGTAATATTCATCATTGCCATAGCTGTTGCACAGATAGTGAGCTACAGGTTAATGCTAATGAAGGAAAGAAAGTTATACCTTAATATTATTGGTGGGGTAATAATAATTGTAAATATAGTTCTTTTTAGCCTTCTTAGTTTTTTCCCTCCGGTATGTCCTATCTTTAAGGACCCCGTTACAGGTGGATATGGGATTGTAGAACATTACCATTAGGGTTGGGTAAAAATCAAATTAGATAATCTTGCCCTATTATATCTCTGAAGCAGTATGCAAGGTATATTGGCAATAAGTGCATAGGCAATCATTATTATACCAGCCAACCATATATTCCAGAGGAAAAAAATTGGAGCAGGTAAAATTGTAAGCCAATGAGTGAGTTCCGCCCTTTTAGTTTCATAAAAAAAAGTTTTAAGATACTTAGGGTCACTACTTTTCAGATTCTTCTTGGGAAACCCTCGTTTGAAAAGTCCTCCGCCATCCGGGACTACACCTTTCCATTTTTTAACTTTAAAGACTCTTTTATATATCTTTCCCCTATATTCCCAATATCTAATCCTAAACCACCACAAGTCTCTTTCAAAGAAGGAAATAGGTATCTTTACACATAGATAAGACATACCTATATGAATCACTAACCATACTACAATGTCTAAAGATATTATCCAAAAATGTGAAAGTTGAAATACAGGAATCTCTGCCTCCTCCATTTATGTTTTTATTTCTCTGTCTTTCCAGGTAACTCTTTTTCTAAATAAGGTTAAGATCAAAGAGTAAAAAAATACTATTACAAAAAAAGCCAATGGTATTGGATAAAATACAAAAGCCCAAATACTGAAGTTGCCTATCCTATAGGACATCCAATATATTTGAGCTATAAATGCAATATAAAAAACTGCAGCAATTATAATAATATTAGGGATAAAAGGAGATAAGCCATCGGCAAGTAGATTTAATGGAAATATAGCCCCTACAATCCAGGCAATCACCATTATAAAAATAGGTATTGAAGTTGATTTAGCCCCGTTTCCAAAACTTTTAGACCATCCATTGATCATTTCCATTGGACCACCTGGGTACATTCTATAATTAATTGTACCTTTACCTCCTAAACAAAATACAGGGATCTTATTTTCTATAAATTTCTTGCCTATTTCGATATCCTCCATTACCTTACCTTTTATACTTTTATGACCATTAATTTTAAAATAGTCTTCTCTTTTACATATCAGGCAAGGGCCAAAAGCACCTATAGGATTTATTCTGGTTTGAAAAGGGGTAAATACGCCCATTCCAGCAAACGAAATTATATTAAAAAAAAGTGATAGATTTTCATAGAGTTTCTTTATCTTGTGATATGGTTGAAGGGAAATTACTCCCTGATGTCTTTTCAAACAAGACAATATATTTTCAATACCATTATTCTTAAGCGCAGTATCTGCGTCTAAAAAGATAAAGTAATCTCCGGTGGCAGCTTTGGCTCCATTATAGCAAGCCCAGGATTTTCCTACCCAGCCCTTAGGTAAATTTTTTAAGCTGATAACTTTTACATTATGTTTTCTTCCTATTACAGGAGTTTTATCTGTGGAACTATCATCTACCAATATTATTTCTTTTACTTTTACAGTTTGGTTATTAAGAGAATTAAATAAGTTATCAAGATTTTTCTCTTCATTTCGGGCAGGGACTATAACTGAAATAGAAAGATTACTTTTCTTTCTACTATCTTTGGGTCCATTACACTTTGGAATTTTCCAAAGTGTAAAGAAACCAAACAGCCAGAATACTGCATGTACTGTTATATTTATATAGTTCATACAATATTATATTTTTAAACAGGTCGTAGCGTTCCTGCAAATATTAACCAGGCCAAAAGAGATTTTGCCACAAGGCTAAGTACTATATAGGTTCTCTCCCCGTAAAGGTAATCACGCCATCTGCCAACCCTTTTATATTGCAGGACCATATTAATCGGAAAAAGATTAAACAGGACAAAGTAAGTACCGAATATAGCATAGACGAACCATGGAATTTGCTCAATTACTCCTGGGGTCTTTACTGCTGAACCCAAAAAGTAAAGAAGGATGACTACCCAGGGGATAACTCCTGAAAAACTACCTATTATAAAAGCTGTCCAGTTAGTCTTTTCAGTAGTCTGGTTGTGAATCTCCATCATAAGGCCCAAAAGATTCATAGTAGCATTAAGTCCCACAATAGCTACTATGGTACCTATATCCTTAGCTCCAAAAAGCATAGATATAAGGACTATCATAACTGATGAACTCAAAGCATATTCAAACCACCTAAAATAATTGATTCCCTTTTGTAGTCTTGAATTGTAGAAATTGTTTATTCTGGGAAGAACTACCAGGAAATGGGCTATAGCAGATAAAAATAGAAAGATTGAGACAACTACTCCAATTGGTATGGAGCCTATCACTTCCGAGTCTAAAAACAGTCTTAGTTTTTCAGTATCAAAAGATTGGAAGTAATACGTCACTGTTAGTGTGAAATCTTTAATATTGGTAATAATAAGTCCCATAACCAGCATCAGCGTACCCTGGATGAAATGCAGTACCGCCATAACACCATTGAATTTACGAAGATATGGGAATGTGATTTTTCTTTCAGCCATTTTTATCTCCTTAAAATGTTTTTAAAAGGTATTATTTATAAATTATATAGGAATTTTATAAATAAGACACCTATAACACATTTATCTTAAGTGGCTGCCCCGGGTTGCGAAATTTCGAACCAATTTTTAAAAGAATTAATTAATTTAAAAGAGTATTTTAATAGCTAGAAAAGTAACTATCCTCTTTGGCTGGCCACTGTACGCAATGTTAGAACCGCAATAATGGCTTCAGATGAGGATATTTTTATACCTGAGTTGAGTTAATAATTCTCTTGGCAAATTAAAACATTCTGAAATTTCTTCTTCTTATTTAATCATTTATATGTTTAAACAATAAACATTCACAACCCTAATCTGGCATTGGAATTGTACCAATCTGTTGAAGTATTACAATAATAAAAACGTACAATACAAATAAAATCCCAATAGACCCTAATATTATTCCAGCTATATCCAAACCTTTTCCTTTATTACTTCTCAATCCTGTTTTAATTCTCATTAAATCAATACCACCACACACAATTGCAGCTGCGGTCAGACTCAAGGAAACAGCAATATAAGAATATATAATTACTGTAACAAAATTATGAAAATAAGCTTCATACGGTGATGCTGGGTCTGTGATAAAAGGAATAATAGGGGTATATATATAAGGCAGTACGCCAGTAACTAAAGCTGTTGTAGTTAGTCTTCTAAATTTTTCTGATTTACTTTTACTATTCATTATAACCTCCACATATTGTCAAAGAATTTAAATCTTCTTCTGTATTCATTATATTCTACTAAGGAGAATTGTTTATTAGAAAAATATTACAAATATATTGTAATTTAAAATTATAATAATTACGAAAATGATTAAGATTTATACGACACATTTGTCTTAATTGGCTGCCCCGAGTTGCGAAATTTCGAACCAATTTTTAAAGGAAATAATTAATTTAAAAAACCTATTTAAGGCTTAGATAATGAATATTTAGTTGGGGACAGTAGACAATGCTTGCACCAAATTATTAAGCTTAAATGAGGATATTTTTATACCCGAACTGTATTTTTGCTATAAATAATATAATACCAACATTTTTAATTTTTCAGTAATTTTGCTAAAATCAACATTTTAATTTAAAAATATTTGGAGGTAAATAAATGGATATTTGGAAATATTATGATATTACTCATAAAAAACACATAATCTGTAATCCCATGAGTAAAGATAAAATTGATATATTTTTTTCATTGTTAAATTTAAAGCAAGGCTCCAAAATCCTGGACATTGGTTGTGGCAAAGGGGAACTCCTAATCCGTTTAGCTGAATTATTTGGTATTTCTGGTACAGGAGTAGATATTTCACCCTATTTTATAAAAGACTGCAAAAAGAGAAAAAGTAAAAGAATTCCTGATTCTGATATTAAATTCTTTGAAATGGATGGCTCGGAATATAAGTCTAAAGAAAACGAATTATTTGACCTAACTATGTGTATTGGGGCAAGCTTTGTTTATAATGGATTTACAGGAACAGTTAAAACACTAAAGAAGATGACAAAACCAAATGGGCTGATTATTATTGGAGAGCCCTATTGGATAAAAGAACCAGCCGGTAAATACCTTGAGATAAGCGGAATTAAAAAAGAAGATTACAATTCTCATTTTAAAAATATAGATACCGGCCAGGGAGAAGGACTGGATTGTATATATACACTTGTAAGTAACCACGATGATTGGGACCACTATGAAACTCTGCAATGGTGGGCAGCGTACGATTATATAACCACAAATACTGATGACCCTGATAATTCTGAGCTAATGGAAAGAATAAAGAAAGCACAAATGGAATATCTATTGTATGGTAGAGACACTCTTGGCTGGGCAATATATGTTTTTAAAAATAGTGTTTAATCTTCTAAACTATCTGGTATCCGCTTTAGCTTCAAACTGGCTGCCCCGGGCTGCGAAATTTCGAACCATTTTTTAAGAGAATTAATTAATTTGAAAGACCATTTTAATAGCTGGGCAACATAAATGTCTTCTTTGGCTGGGGATATTGAACACATTTAGAACTGAATATTATTATGATATTGTGGATTTATCTTCAAAAATAAACTTATTAAACACTCCATTTGGATTGGCTTCATGATATTAATTAGGATAGGTGCATATCAAATCTTTTTGATCTCATTTTAAAGGCCTCAGCTGTTAATCAAAAATTTTCTATGGAAGGAATATTTAAAATTTATAGATGAAAAGAACTAATATTTTATATTAAAACTATTTTAGATTTGTTATATTTAAGCATTCTAAAATAGATTTATATAAGTAAATTCAGGAAAATATATATATAGATTAAATGGAACTAGCAACCCAAATAATAATATACATTCTGATAGGTCTTTTTTCAGGTTTTATGAGTGGTGTGTTTGGAATTGGTGGTGGAACTGTAAGAATACCTCTACTTAATCTTGCAGGCTTACCTTTGCTGAGCGCCTATGGAATTAATTTTCTTGTAATTCCTTTTTCATCTTCTGTAGGTGCTATAACCCAGAGAAAAAACATTGCAAAAGAGATAGTTGTCTATGCCA
>Ga0315547_1002080_pt1 | contig 14557 bp, 15 predicted proteins | sample SalMarSW160240MG_2_FD_202542 | JGI IMG/M metagenome (GOLD analysis project Ga0315547, IMG submission 202542) | Salt marsh sediment microbial communities from the Plum Island Ecosystem LTER, Massachusetts, United States - Salt Marsh Sediment SW1601-240 ... | reverse complement strand
AGATGATGACCCCTTATTCGGCTCCCCGGCAGTGAATTTTACTTCGGGGCTTCTTGACCAGGATATTTTAGAGGTCTTCACCTCCCCACCCCTGCCCGACGGCGAATATTACTGGCATGTGAGGTCCACCGACCGTTTTGACGCCGAGGGCCTCTGGGCAGATGGCAGCTTAACCCCTGGAGAACCAGCCTTCTGGCTGGACACCTCACCAGCACCACCACCCGGCGGGGCGGTGGGCGGAACGGTCTACCCCATAGATAAGGCGGCTATCCTGCTGCCCTGGCTCGGCTTAAGTATATTCCTGATTCTGGCCGCCGGCGGCTTGATTTTAGTAAGGCGTCGAGCCAGGTAGACCACTGGTAACAAGGGCAAAGCCTTCCGCCTGGTGACAGATGTGCGCTCCCTCCTGTTGACAGTTGACATTTGCCACTTGGTGAATTACACTCCTACTAACAAAACCATACTCATGCTAACCAAAGCACACTTTTACTCACCATTGTCGGGAGGTACACAAAACGGTAAAGGGACTGGCTCTGGCAATAGCCATACTAACGCTTACCGCCCTGCTGCTCTCCGGGCTGCCTACTCAGCTGGCTAAAGCCAGCCCCGACTGGTGGGATCCGGCGTGGAGCTGCCGAAAGGCGATAACGGTTACCGAATTATCGGGGTCGGCGTTAACCGATTATCAGGTCAAAATCGATGTAAGCCATGAATCCGCAATGCGGGGCGATTTCGGCGACCTGAGATTTACCAGCGCCGGTGGCTCACCGCTGGACTACTGGGTAGAAGCCAAGACGGATGATTCTTTAGCCACTGTCTGGGTCGAGGTCGATGCCATTACCGCCTCCGATGATACCACCATATATATGTACTACGGGAATCCGGCTGCGGGCAGTGAGAGCAATGGGGCAAATACCTTTGACTTCTTTGACGATTTTAGCGGCGACCTGAGCCAGTGGGAAAGTCAGTCTACATCCGGTGTCTATCCTGGAATAGAAAGCGGTTATCTTCGCTGCGGCGGGGGGGCAACCGGCTCACCTTATGGCTGGACATGCCTCGGGTCTGAGCCTACTTATACCGGTTTTCAGGATAATGCCGTTGAATTCCGCTACAGGGTTGACTCCAACGCAATTTGTGAGGTGAGCTTCCGCGGAGATTATGACAGCGACACCGGCTATAAGGGGCGGAGCGACCAGAGGTCAGGGGAAGGCCAGTCATTTCTAAAGCCGCCCTATACGGTAGGAGGATGGAACTTCATAATCAGCGGAGACGGCGACCGGCCGTCTGTTGATGTCTGGTACCGGGGAACCATAACTGCTTCCGGTTCAACCTTCAATCTTTATCGAGATAGCGTATTAAAACGAACTGCTTCAGACATCGAATACAGTGGACCGGGTCAGATTTCACTTCAAAATCACTATGGTGACTATACTGACTATGACTGGGTTGCCGTAAGAGAATTTACCGCCCCGGAGCCCACCTGCTCCGTTGGCGACGAGGAGTGCAATTCAGCCCCCGACCCGCCCGGCGGGCTGGGTCCCACCAAGTATGTAGACGGCAGCTGGGTGGACGATAGTACCCCCACCCTGGAATTTGTCCAATACGACCCTGACGGCGATGATATCCAATACACCATCCAGATAGATGATGAGCCCGATTTCTTAGACCCGCTGGTGGTGAACGAAACCTCAGGGCTGAGTTCCCACCCGGGGGAAGATAGCTTCACTTCTCCAGCCCTCCCTGAAGGCGACTATTACTGGCGGGTGATGTCCACCGACGAGCATAGCTTCCAAAGCGATTGGGCGCTGGCTAACGGCGGGAATGTAGCCTTCCGCCTGAACACCACCACCGAGGCCAGCTGGACTCCTAAGGATAAATACCGCGCCAACGAGGATGTTCACGTCAGCGGCAGTGGTTTCCCGCCGAATTCTCCCGTGGATGTCTATGTGGTGGGAGATTATCACTGGTATGATGGAAACCTCATTCCACCAGATTCAGGTACCATTTTTGCCCAGAAGACCTTTACCACCGATGACGAGGGAGAAATTGAGAACCAGGTAATCTGGGAAGCCCCGCTTGAGATAGGCGAATACGATATAGTCTTCGATGCCGACCGTAATGGAGTCTACGATGAGATTCCGGATTTAGTTTACGACCCCAACCACCCCGGATTCACCGTGGTAAAGTATACGGTGGGCGGGGAGGTCCACCCCACAAATAAGATAGATATACTGCTGCCCGGGCGCGGCTCGGGTATTATAGTCCTGATTCTGGCCACCGGCGGCTTGATTTTAGCAAGACGAGCCGGTAGGCTAAGATAGTTGTGAAGCGGTATCTAGCTATGGCCCTGGCGGTGGGCACCCTGGCCCTGCCGGGGCTGATTTTAGCCGCCGGCTGCCCGCCACCACACCCCGATTCCGGCTTAAAAGCCGCCATCGTTGACCAGCTTGCCGTCCTGGAGCCGAACCAGGCCTTTATCGACCGGGCCACCGCCGAGCTTGAGGCCTGCGGCTTTGAGGTGGATGTCTACTCCGGGGAGGAGGTCAGCGTCAAGCTCTACCAGAGGCTGCCCAAATACGGCTATGAGCTGATAATCTTCCGCGCCCACGCCGGGCTGCTCAAGGCGGAGGAGGGTTCGGAGGTGGTGGGGGTTAAGCAAGCCACCTACCTGTTTACCGCCGAGGAATACCAGCAGACCAGATACGTCCGCGAGCAGCTGGACGACCAGATACTGCCGGCGGAGATGGTAGCCGACTTTCCCCTCGTCTTCGCCGTCAACTCCAAGTTTGTCCTAGAGAAAATGCCGGGGAGCCTTGATAACACGGTGATAATAATGATGGGCTGCTCCTGCTTCTACCTTGAGGACATGGCCGCCGCCTTTACCCTGAAGGGGGCGTCAACCTACCTGGGCTGGGACGGCAGTGTGGGCCTGGACTATGTTGACCGGGCCGCCGCCGAGCTTATTACCAGCCTGTGTACCGAAGGCATGACGGTGGAAGGGGCGGTGGCCGGGACCATGGCCGGGATAGGGCCCGACCCGGACTGGGGCGCCGGGCTTAAATTCTACCCCCCGAAAAGCGGCGGGCAGACTATCATGGAGCTGATAGGGACAAGGGGCGGGGAATAAAAGCCGTTTTTCCCCTGAACAAAGCGCCTTTTTGGCTGAATTTTCTTTCTGGTTATGTTAAAATAACATAAAATCATCCGTGCAGCGAGGAGGAGCGGTGAAAGAAGCTATTGATAAATTCCTGAACTACCTGAAGGTGGAGAAGGGCTTTTCCCAGAACACCATAGTAGCCTACCAGAACGACCTGTACCAGCTGGTCGGCTTCCTGGAAGAGGCGGCCAAGGGGGGCACTATCCTACCGTGGACGGCCTTTGACCGGCAGTCCGTCTTAAGCTACCTGACCAACCTCAAGGAGAGGCGGTACGCCGCCACCACCGTCGCCCGCAAGGTGGCCGCTATTAAATCCTTCTTCAGCTTTCTGGTGGCGGAGGGGCTGGTAAAGGACAACCCGACTCGGGACGTGCCTTCGCCCAGGGTGGGCAAGTCGCTGCCCAAGCCAATCTCAATCACCCAGGCCCGCCAGCTACTGGAAGAAACGGAGAAGCGGGCCACGCCCGAAGCCAAGAGAGATAAAGCCATGCTGCAGCTACTCTACGCCAGCGGCATGAGGGTAAGCGAACTGGTCTCGCTGAACCTGAACGACGTGGATACCGATGGCGGCTACGTGCGCTGCTTCGGCAAGGGGGGCAAAGAGCGGCTCATCCCCATCCACAGCCAGGCGGTGGCGGCGCTTAAAGACTACATGAGCCAGGGTCGCCCCAGGATGAAAGCCAGCGAGGGGGACGAGGCCCTGTTCCTTAACCGGCGCGGGGAGAGGCTGACCCGGCAGGGGCTGTGGCAGATAATAAAGGGCTACGCCAAAGCGGCCAAGCTGGGGATTGAGATTACCCCCCATACGCTGCGGCACAGCTTTGCCACCCACATGCTGAGCGGCGGGGCCGACCTGAGGTCGGTGCAGGAGCTGCTGGGGCACGCCAATATCTCCACCACGCAGGTCTATACCCACCTGACCACGGAACACATCCGGCGCGCCTATGAAAAATCTCACCCGAGGGCTAAGTAGGAGGTAGCAGATGGCGGGTAAATCAAAGCAGGGCAAACACCTGCCGCGGAGCAAGAGAAAGGGCAAGAAGACTTTTACCGCACCGGCAACTCAAGCACCAATAACGGCTCAAAGCACTAAGCCGACTTCCGCGGCTGAGAAGCCAGCGCCCCCGGCACTAAAGCCGAAGTCCCCGGTTATGGCAGCCCGGGCTTCCAACGTGGCCGCCGAACTGCGCCGAATCGGCATCGTGGCGGGGATAATAATAGTTATTCTGATAATACTAGCCCTGATTTTCGCTTGAATCTTATCCCGGCGGTGGGTGGCTATTATGGACTTTGAAGCGGCCAGGGCTGAGTTAGTCGAGCAACTTAGCACCGAGATTAAGAATAAGCGGGTACTGGCGGCCATGCGCCATATCCCCAGGGAACTCTTCGTGCCCGCGGAAAGCCGTCACCTTGCCTACGCCGATAAACCGCTGCCTATCGGCTACGGGCAGACAATCTCCCAACCGTTTATTATCGCCCTTATGACCGAGGCGCTGGAGCTTAGCGGCAGGGAGAAGGTGCTGGAGATAGGCACCGGCAGCGGCTACCAGGCGGCTATCCTGGCCGAGCTGGCCGGCAAGGTGATTACCACCGAGCGGGTTAAGCCCCTGGCCGAGATGGCTGAGATACTGCTGGACAGGCTGGGCTATACCAACATCGAGGTGCACCCGGCCGAGGAGACACTGGGCTGGCTGCGTGAAGCCCCCTACGACGCCATCATGGTTACCGCGGCTGCTCCCAAGGTGCCGTCCGACCTCATCGCCCAGCTGGCTATCGGGGGGCGGCTGGTGATTCCGGTCGGCTCCCGCTATGTCCAGGAGCTGTGCAGGATCAGCCGGGGCCGGAAGAAGAATAAAGTTGAAAACCTGGGCGGCTGCCGCTTCGTTTCTCTAATCGGCAGGGGCGCCTGGGAAGAGGAATAGAAAGGAAAAAAGATGGAATTAATGGAAGCAATCGAGGGCAGGAGGAGCATCCGCAGATATACGTCCAGGGCGGTTGACGATAAGACGCTGGAGATTGTCCTGGAAGCCGCCCACCAGGCGCCGTCCTGGGCTAACACCCAGTGCTGGCGGTTTATCGTGGTGCGGGACAGTAAGCTAAAGAATAAGCTGGCCGATACCGGAATTGCGGTGGCCACAGGCAAACCCAACCGGGGCGCCGAGGCGATGAGGGTCACCCCGATTGCCATTGTCGTCTGCGCCGAGTTGAAAAAGGCGGGCTATTCCTTAGGTGAGCCGATGGGGCCGGTCACCGATAAGGGCGACTGGTACATGTACGACGTCGCCCTGGCCATGCAGAACCTGACGCTGGCCGCCCACGGGCTGGGTCTGGGCACGGTGCATATCGGCGCTTTCGACGCTCTTAAGGCAGCCGAGATTCTGGGAGTACCCGAAGGGTTTGCCGTCGTCTCCGTGACCCCGCTGGGCTACCCCGATGAAGAACCCAAAGCCAGGCCGAGGAAAGAGCTGGCCGAAATCGTTTTCTATGATAAGTTCGGCGGTGAAAAAGGCTAAGCCGGCATGAGATACAGATGGTGGATTATTATCGCCATCGCTTTATTTGCTATTGGCATTGCCTTCGGTCTGGCTGACCCGCTTAATATCGCCAGCCTGTTTTCCGACGAGCTTATCGGCCTGGAAGAGCTGGGCGGAATACTGGCCCCGTTTACCTTCTCCATGTTTATATTTATCTTTCTCAAGAATGTTGTCGCCCTGCTTTTCAGCTTCATCTTCAGCCCGATTTTCGCTATAATACCTGTGGCCACGCTGCTTCTCAACGGCTGGATTGTGGGGCTGGTATCAACTATGGTCATGGAGCAGGAGTCCCTGGGCTTCGTCCTGGCCGGACTGCTGCCCCACGGCGTTATCGAGCTATCCGCCCTGTTCATCGGTGAGGCGGCGGCGCTCAGCTTCGGCATTATGGCGGTAATCGCCCTGTTCAACAAAAAGAAGCGGGGGCTGTTTCTGCCCAGCCTGAAGCAGAACCTGAGGTATCTGACCCTGGCCGTGGCTTTAATGCTGCCGGCGGCGGCTATTGAGACTTTCCTCACGCCGCTGCTGGTAGGCTATTAACGACAAGGAGGAAACACTATGAACGAGCTTGGTCTGGTCGCTCCCTTCTGGGTAATCGTGCTGATATGGCTGGCTAAAGTGGTGGTGCTGGCCTTTATCTCGGGGCTGCTGGCCCTCCTCGGCCTGCGGGTGTTTGACGCCTTCACCCCCCACATCCCCCACCGCGAGCGCATCGGGGAGGACCCGGTGGCTACCGGACTTTTTATCGGCGGCTTCTTTATCCTCATCGGGCTAGTTATCCACGGCGCCATCACGGCACTTACCGCCGTCACCGCCCCTATAGTATTTTACATCTTTGACTTCAGGACCTGGGGGATACTGGCGATAAGCTTCGTGGTGAGCCTGTTTATCGGGGTAGCTCTGTTCTACATCATGGACAAGCTGACGCCCCGGATACCCTTTGCCAGCATCAAGAACAGCCCGGTGGCGGTGGGGATACACGTCTTCGGTTACCTGGTCTTCTTCGGCCTGATTCTCCACGCCGCCCTGACGGGACCACTATGAGAAAGATATGAGAAAAATTGTTATTTTAGTCGGCTTGAGCTTGATACTGGTAGCCGGCCTGGCCACCGCCGGCTATGCCTGGGCGTCCCCATCCGAAAGCTTCAGCGAGATAAACGGCGATGTCTTCGACGACTGGGAGATATGCCGCACCCGGGCCTTCGGCACTGAAGGCTTCTACCAGCTAACCGAGACCACCTTCCGCCCGGTGATAGCCTTCGAGAGCCTGGGGAAGAACGCGGATCAAGCCTACCGCCTGGGGAAGCAGTTTGCCGACGAGTACCCCGACCGTACCCGGAGGGCGGAGGCGATATTCAGCTTCGTGCGGGACCGTGTCAGGTACACCAGCGACATCGACCAGTTCGACCACGAGGAGTTTGCCCAGAACGCCGACGAGCTGGCGGCCATCATTGAGGGGGGCAGGGCCGGCTACGGTGACTGCGAGGACAGCGCCGTTCTGCTGGCGGTGATGTATAAAGGGGCAGGCTACCGCTCGGCGATAGTAATCGGTGAGGAGCACACCGCCGCCATGGTCTACCTGCCCGACTACGATAAGGCACCGGTAATTTTCGAGGTGAACGGGGAGCCGGGCTGGGTCTGGGCGGAGGCTACCGGCAGGAATAACCCGCTGGGCTGGACGGCCAAGGAGTATCTCGATGTCAAGCTGGCGGCCTATGAAATAACCGGGGGAGAGATAGTTAACGAGGAACCGACGGCGCCTCCCCTGACTGCCGTTTCCCAGACCGGAGGCGGCGGGGGTGGGGGAGGTTTTCCCACTCGCTATTCCTTCTTCGGCATAATTATCCTGCTGTGGTTCATTCCCTCACTGTTTAGAAAAAGAAAGCGCCGCCGTGTTCGCTAGTTCTTAACTTGCCGTATCAGCCACCTCCGAGTATAATAATAGCTTGTTGGATTAAGACAGAGAGTAGGTGCCCATATGCAAAAACAGGGACCGGAGAATATACGCAATGTCGTTTTGCTGTCACACAGCGGCGCCGGTAAGACCTCGGCCGCCGAGGCCATGTTGTTTACCGCCGGGGTCATCAAGCGGCTGGGCAAGACTGATGACGGAACTACCACCTCGGACTATGAGCCCGATGAGGTAAAGCGCCAGATAAGCATAAACCTGTCTATTCTCCCCTGTCAGTGGCAGGATACCAAGATTAACCTGCTGGATACCCCCGGCTACGCCGACTTCATCGGCGAGGTCAAGGCGGCGATAAGGGTGGCCGAGGGGGCGGTAATTATGGTCTGCGCCGCCTCCGGGGTGGAGGTGGGCACCGAACAGGCGTGGGGCTACTGCGAGCAGGCGGAACTGCCCCGCCTTATCTTTATCAACAAGATGGACCGGGAGAACGCCGACTTCAATAAAACGGTGGGGCAGCTACAGGCCAAATTCGGCCCCGGATGCCTGCCGGCGCAGCTACCTATAGGCGCTCAAGCCAGCTTCGAGGGCGTGGTTGACCTGCTGACCATGAAGGCCTACACCGGCACCGAGGGAAAAGAGGCGGAGATCCCCGAATCGCTTAAGAGCCAGGCCGACTCCTACCGTGAGAAGCTGATAGAAGCCGCCGCCGAGGCCGATGACAAGCTCATCGAGAAGTACCTGGAGGGCGGCGAGCTCAGCCAGGAAGAGCTCAGCAAGGGCCTGCGGCAGGCGGTGGTAAGCGGCAAGGTGGTGCCCATTTTCACCGGCTCGGCGCTGAAAAATATCGGCTTCAAGCTGTTCCTGGATGCCATAAGCGGCTTTCTGCCTTCGGCCAAAGAGCGGAAGGTGGTAACTATCACCGATTCAACCAAAAGCACGGTCGAGGCCAGCGCCGACGCCCCGCTGGCGGCCTTAGTGTTCAAGACCAGCGCCGACCCCTACGTGGGCAAGCTGACCTACTTCCGGGTCTACAACGGCGCCATCAACAGCAACTCCCATGTGTGGAATACCAACCACAAGGGCGCCGAGCGCATCGGGCAGCTATTCGTGCTGATGGGCAAGAACCAGGAGCCGGTAGCCCAGCTGGGGGCGGGGGACATCGGGGCGGTGGCCAAGCTGGCCCTGACCAACACCGGCGATACCCTGAGCAGTCAGGACAAGCCGATAAAGATTGCCCCCGTCGAGTTCCCCGAGCCGGCTTTCAGCCTGGGGGTACATCCCAAGACCAAGACCGACGTGGACAAGCTGGGAGCAGCCCTGACCCGAATGGTTGAGGAAGACCTCACCCTCCGCGTGCGCCGCGATACCGACACCAACGAGACGGTTATATCCGGAATCGGGGAGTCCCACCTTGAAGTTGCCGCCGAAAAGATGCAGCGCAAATTCGGCGTTGGGGTGACGCTGGAAACACCCAAAGTCCCCTATAAAGAGACGATTACGACCGGCGCCAAGGCCGAGTACAAGCACAAGAAGCAGACGGGGGGGCACGGCCAGTACGGGCATGTCAAGCTCGAGCTTGAGCCCTTACCAAGGGGCACCGGTAACGAGTTCGCCGCCAAGGTAGTCGGCGGGTCTATACCCAAAAACTATATCCCGGCGGTGGAAAAGGGCGTCAACGAAGCCTTTAAGGAAGGGGTGCTGGCCCGCTACCCGGTTACCGACCTCAAGGCCATCGTCTACGACGGCAGCTTCCACCCGGTCGATTCATCGGAGATATGCTTTAAGATTGCCGGGGCCGGGGCGATGAAGAAGGGCCTGGCCGAGGGGCAGCCTATCCTGCTCGAGCCGATAATGAACATCGAGGTGACCGTCCCCGAGGAGTTCACCGGCGATATCATCAGCGACCTGAACACCAAGCGGGCGCGGGTGCAGGGGATGAACCCCGGTGGAGGCATCAACGTTATCGAGGCCCAGGTGCCGCTGGCCGAGGTCCTGCGCTACGCCATCGACCTGAAATCGATAACCCAGGGGCGGGGCAGCTACAAGGTGGAGTTCAGCCACTATGAAGAGGTGCCGGCCCACGTCTCCCAGAAGATTACCGCCGAACGTGAAGCCGAGAGGCAGGCGGAGAAGGCTTAAGTAGCCCTTATCTCCTGCCGCATAAAGACAATATAGCTGACGGCAAAGCAGATAACGGCCAGACCTATCAGGGTGGTGAGCTGCGGCCAGACCAGCAGCAGGCTCTGGCCCAGGGGGAGGGGGTTGGGTATCATATAGGATACCTCGCCCGAGGTTAATATCCCCAGACCTCTGGAATGGGGCAGGAGCATGGCCATGGTCGCCTCCTCGAAGAGGGTATTGGGGGAGAGTCGCATCAGCGCCAGCAGGGTTTCCACCGACTTGGCTACCGCCGGTACTATCAGCATGGTATAAAAGAAACCGAAGAACAGCCAGACGGCAATCGAAGCCAGCAGGGAGATAGCCAGGTTCCTGATTATCACCGAGAAAAGTATGGCCAGACTCATCCAGAAGGCGCCGTAGACAACGATAGAAACGAAGTAGATGAAGAGCCTGATGATTTCCTCAGCGGTTGGCGCCACCCCGATCATCTTCAGGCCGTAGCCGGAAACAATGAGCATGGTAGTGGCCATCATGATGGCCAGGGTAATTATCCCCGCCAGAAACTTGCCGTTAATGACACTGTCCCGATAAATAGGTTGAGACAGGATTCGGCTCATGGTGCCGCTGGAGTATTCCCGGTTGATGGCGTCAAAGCCGAGGGCGATGCCGATGATGGGGACGAAGATGCCGATGAAGCTGACCAGCGAGGGTATGCTCTCCCCTTGGGTGGTAAACAGGTTGAGGAAAACAAAGCCGGTTTCAAGGCTTACCCCGCGAATTCCCTGATAGGCAGCATAAAGCCCGGCGGCGCTGGCCAGCAGCACCAGGATAAAGAGGATTAAACACCTCAGGCTGGTGAAATAGTCAGCCAGTTCTTTCCTGATTATGGTTATCATTATTCGCTAGCCTTCCTGGAAATACTTTTTGTATATGTCGTCCAGCGAGAACTCCTGGATCTTCATCTGAATAAGGGCCACGCCGCTATTCACCACCACCTTGGAAATGGCCGCCCGCAGGTCGGAATCGGCGGTTATATGCAGGAAATTACCCTCGGCTTCCACGTTCTTTACCCCGCTGATTTTACCGATGACCTCTACCAGCTGCGGGCTGGCCTCGGCGGTTTCCACCTCTATTCTATAGCGGCCTTCGGCCAGAGCCTCCCGGCCCAGAGCGTCCAGGGCACCTTCAACCACCAGCTTGCCCTTGGCTAGTATGGCGATACTGTGGCATATCCTCTGCACCTCATAGAGGCGGTGGGAGCACATGACCACGGTTGTCTCCATCTTGGGCAGGCCGACTATCAAGTCGAGGATTTGATTAATCCCCTCCGGGTCAAGCCCGGCGGTGGGCTCGTCAAGAATGGCCAGCCGGGGCTTCTTGACCAGCACGTCGGCGATGCCTAAGCGCTGTTTCATCCCCCGGGAGTACTTGCCCACGGCGGTGTCAGCCACCTCGGTCAGACCCACCTCCTCCAGCACCTGGTCAATCTGGGGGTTGGCTTCGTCATCGGTCATGTTATTCAACCAGGCGATAAAGCGCAGGTTCTGCCGGGCGGTGAGGTTCTCATAGAAGCCCAGCCTTTCCGGCAGGTAGCCGGTGAGGCGCTTTACCTTGAGCGGCTCCCGGGTGGAGTTAAAGCCGAATATCCGGGCGCTGCCCGACGCCGGCTCGGTCAGTCCCAGCAGCATGAGGATGGTGGTGGTCTTGCCGGCGCCGTTGGGGCCGAGCAGGCCGAAGACCTCGTTCTCAGGCACGTGGAGATTGAGGTTATCAACCACCGTATTGCCGTCGTACCGCTTGGTCAGGTCCTGGGTCTCTACGACTATCTTCTTGTCCATATTTTACCGTCGGCTAAATCGCATAAAGATATATATCAGGCCGGCAATCACCACCACGATAATGGCCACCCCAACCCACCCCCAGATGGTGGGCGTTTCCACGCTGACCCGGATATCCATATCGTCCGAGATCTGCTTGCCCTTGGCAGTGACACTGATTTGATAATCCCCGGCGATGGTCTTGGCCGGCGGCTTGATGTTGACCTCTACTGTCTGAGAATCCTGGGCCGCCACCGAACCTATCTCTTTGGGGGAGAACTCAATAGTCCACCCGCTTGGTTTATTAGAAGAGAAGACAATGTCATCAATAGACGCCGAGCCGTTGTTTAGCACTTCTACGGAGAAGTAGTTATCCCGGCCGGCCGTAGCCGTGGTATTGTAGCGCTCCTCGGCGGGGGCCAGGGACATTATGTAGGTGGAGGTTACCACGGCGGTGAGGTCGATGCTGCCGCTAACTTCGCCTGAAGTGGCCCCCACGATTATATGGTATTCCCCGGGCTCGGGCAAAAGCCAGTAGGGGGGAGCGGCATAAATAATTATCTTCGTCACCGGAGCAGCCTGGTAGGGCTGGGACGGCTCAATCCTGATGTCCAGTATCTGTTTGTCTTTGGGATAGGTGGGGGAGATATAGGTCGTCCAGTCCTTGGGCCCGCTAACCGTCAGGTCAAAGGTCCGGGCCTCGGTCCCCCCCATGTACTCCAGGTTAATCTCAAACTCAAAGCTGGTGCCGGCGACTCCCTCCAGCTTGGTGTGGGTGGCCGTCATCGTCATCGTTTCGGGAGGGGCTTCCTCCTGGGCCAGGACGGCAACCGCCGGGGAAATAACCAGCAGGCTGACCATTAGTAGAGATAAACCAATTAAGATTCTTAGCTTCATGGTATCGCTCCTTATTTACTGACTTTATTTAGCCAGAAGCTCCTTGAGTTTCTCGGTGAAGGCGGGCACTATCTTTTTCCAGTCGCCCACCACGCCGAAGCGGGCTTCCCTGAATATATTGGCTTCCGGGTCCTTGTTTATAGCCACTATGGTCTTGGAGCTGGAACAGCCGGACATGTGCTGGCTGGAACCGGAGAGGGCGACGGCGATGTAAAGTTCGGGGGTGACAATCTTACCGGTAAGCCCTACCTGCGCCCCGGTGGGCACCCAGCCGTTATCAACGGGGGGGCGGGTAGCGCCCACCGCTCCCTTTAATATCTTGGCCAGCTCCTCTAACTGGGTAAAGCCTTCGGCATTGCCGATGCCCCGGCCACCACTCACAACCACCTCGGCATCCTCTAATTTTATCCCCTCCACCTCTTCGGGGACCTTCTCCAAAACTTTAGTCCTTATCGCCGAGGGGTCCAGAGCGGCGTCAACATTGATTACCTCCCCTTTTCGGGACTGGTCCGGCTCCAGCGGCGCCATTGCCTTGGGCCTGATGGTGGCTATCTGGGGGAAAGATTCACTGGTAAAAACGGCCTGGGCGTTGCCGCCGTAGACCGGCTTGGTCTGTAATAGTTTCTTGGACTGGGGGTCAATGGCCACCTCCAGGCAGCCCAGAGCGGCGGCCGTGTTCAGCCGGAAAGCCAGCCTGGGTGCCAGGTCGCGGCCGGTGGAGGTCTGCCCCATAATTAAAACCTGGGGCATGGCCTGCTTGGCCACCTTCTCCATGACCGGGACATAAGAATCGGTCTGGTAGTCCTTGAGCAAGGGGTCGTCAACGACGTAGACCTTATCGGCGCCATAGGCAATCGCTTCCTGAGCTAAATCGCCGACGCCGCTGCCGACCAGTACCGCCGACAGCTCCTGTCCCAAATCTTTAGCCAGCTTACTACCGCCGCCGAGCAGCTCGGCGGAAATCGAGGCCAGCTTGCCTTCTTTAGTCTCACATAAAACCAGAACGCCTTTATTATCAGCCATAATTTATCTCCTTACCTATAGCACAAGAATGTTAAAAACAGGTTAAGAATTCTTCACAATACTTTGGCTTCCCGCAGTTTTACCGCCAGGTTGGCCGCCGCTTCCTCCAGACTATCTCCCTCGATAACCTCGCACTTGCCTTCGCGAACCGGCTGGAACAATTTCAGCAGCATGGTGTGCCGGCCGCTGGCGCCTATCTGGGCGGCCTCAACACCGATATCGGCTGGCTTCCAGACCACCGGCTCCTTCTTCTTGGCGCCCATAATCCCCTTTATGGTGGGGTAGCGGGGCTCGCCAATCTCGTTGCTGGCGGTAATCAGGCAGGGCAGTGATACCTCAACCACTTCATAACCCTCGTCGGTTTTTCTCTGCACCTTGACCTTGCCATCGGCGGCGTCAACCTTCCCGGCCAGGGTGACACTGGGCAACCCCAGTATCTCGGCGATACCTGAGCCTACCTGCCCGGCATTCCAGTCCGAAGCCTCACGGCCGCAGAAAATGATGTCATATTCGCCTATCTTCTTGATGGCCATGGCCAGGGCGTAGGCGGTTGACCAGCTATCGCTCTCGTCGAAGGCTTCATCCTCCAATAAGATAAGCTCGTCAGCTCCCATCGCCAGCGGTTTCTTGACGATGTCCCTGAACTGATTGGAGCCCAGACTGATGGCGGTGATTTTGCCCCCTGAAGCGTCCTTGACTTTGAGTGCCGCCTCGACGGCATATTCGGCATAGGGATCGACTACCGGCGAGACCCCCGCCGGCGGCACCACCTTATTGCCAGAGGGGTCAATCTTGAAACTGGCCGGGGGTGCCTCGGGGTCAATAACCTGCTTGATGCAGACAATCATGTTCATAACGTCTTAAATTCCTCCCGTTTAAGTCTTAAATCCTGGGGGAAAACCCGATTAACTAATTTAACAGTGTAGGAGTTGTCTGTCAAGTTGAACCGGGCCGGCAGAGAGACTTAAACTGACCACCCGGTCGATGCCGCCGAGGTCGGGTATGACCTCTATTTCCCCCCCGGGGAAGATGTTATGTAAAATAGCCGTTACCGCTTCTCTCTGCCCCTGCCCTATCTCCAGAAGCAGGGAGCCGCCGCTTT
>Ga0315547_1002079_pt1 | contig 14557 bp, 13 predicted proteins | sample SalMarSW160240MG_2_FD_202542 | JGI IMG/M metagenome (GOLD analysis project Ga0315547, IMG submission 202542) | Salt marsh sediment microbial communities from the Plum Island Ecosystem LTER, Massachusetts, United States - Salt Marsh Sediment SW1601-240 ... | reverse complement strand
CTTGCTCTACAATGGTAAAACCCGATTTCTTTCTCATAATCAGAAATTTTATTGGTTAAAAAATTTAAATTATGGAAAGAATCGGGTACTTTTAATAATGCTATCCGCGAAGGCGGATTTAGTTCAATAAGCGGTATAATTAATTGGACTTGTCACATTTTTTGCAGTTGTCCCGCTAGGACAACCCGCAAAAAATGCAAGTGGTTCATGTGACCGAGGACCTACCCGCAAAATATCAAAAGATTCTTAAGTTTAGATAGTAAACAAAAAAATAAAATTACCGGATGCCAGAATAATTGACCGATCTTTTTAGCATTCGGCCCACCTTTACCAAAAAACAACTATTTAATTTATAATATATCAGAAATACTCTTTATGCAACGAACAACCTAATAGGATATTCTTTATACTTAAACTAAGTAAATGTGATTTGTCTTTACGAAGCAAAACTAGTTATATAATTTTATTAAAAGTTGCCTGATAGGGGAGTCAGAGGAATTTTGTCCATTTAATCTATCCTTACAGGGCGCACGACGCGAGTAGAATGCAGCAGTCCCCGGCCAATTGTCGAGGGTTTAATTTACATATTATCTTCTTTGTTTGGAGTATGATATAACACAATTCCAGAATGTTCAATCTTATATTCGCTCTTATTTAGGCGGTATATTTTCTGTGGTTCTATTTCAAGTTTATATTCATTTCGGTTTTTTACTATTTGATATATTAGATAGCCCGATTCAATGATATTGTCCAAGAATTTAACTTTCTTTTTCCTACCTTCTATATCCTCAATGTTTTCAACATTCACAATATCATATTCAGCAGTTTTCTTTTCAAAGTCCAATTCTTTCTTACTAAAGAAATCATAAGCTAATACTACCCCTTTAACTGACTTTGGATCATAGTAATATTTTCTGGAACAAAGGTCTTTCTTCGGTTCATAATAATTATATTCTCCATTAGGATCCAAACATACATATCTGAACTCTTTTTCAATTTCCCACAGTTTGTGTTTTATATTAGTCTTAACAAGAAATCTAATTCCACTACTATATTTCTTAATATCCATTTTTGCTAATTTATTATCCTTTGCATAATTAACCATAAAAGGTCCCATGACTATTTTCTGTGAATTTTTCTCTCGTAGTGAAGTGTTCAATGAATTTGTGTCATACATAATCATAAATCCTTTATTATTTGTATAATATGACCACATCAATATACTATCCGGAATCTGAGTCAACGAGATTACACCATATTTACTAAATGTTAACATTGTATTAATCTCTTCGACTTGTTGCATTAATTTTGCTCTTCCACTTTTTGAATTATAAAGCTGAATAATTTGATCTTTTGGAATAATAACTGACGAACCGAATTTTTCGGTTAGGTAGTAAATAAAATCTTCTTGAGTAAAATTACTATAGTCTATCAGCAAATCAGTACAATCATATTTATCATTCAACTGATACGGATGAGATGCAAATAGAAATGAGTTTGTTACAGCATCAATTGAGTAATCATCCAATCTGTAATATTTATGCAACGACTCTGGTATTCTAATGGGTTCTGGGTAATCAATTCTAATTTCATACCAACCAGTTTCGAGTTTATCCACATGGTAATTAACCCTGTTAAATTGGAAATGATCTAATTTCTTCATTTAAAATTTTATTTTGAGATTATATTGAGACTGAACAAACAGCAAGTTAACACAATCTCATAATCAGATCAAAAATTATTTCTTAACTTTATTTATTCATTGTCAAACCAATAACCTATACAATCTTTGAGATATTACAAGTGGGCTAATATGGAGTAATAATTGTCTGAGTATGAAGAAAACATTATTAATAGCGTTATCTGTCTTATATAGCAGTATAGTCTATGGTCAAAATGTGAGCGAACCTTACAAGGTCAATACAAATTTAACTAAAGATGCTTGCTGGAATAAAATCAATGAGTGGGTGGTGAATGGCTTTTACAGATATCATGCAGAAGTTGAATACGAGGACAAAGCTTCTGGTTTGATTGTAGTGAAAGGTCAGTACAATCCAGAAAAAGACGGAATGATATCCACCCTTTACAATCTGAATGTCCCTTGTATTGTATTCGTGCTTTTAATCAAATGCCAAGATACGTCATATACAATGACATTTGAAGAACTTTATTTCGATTTAAATCCAGGAAATACATTAGCTACTGACATTAATAATATTGCAGTATTGGAAGCGTCAACCGCTGAAATAAAAACTCTAACTCGTGCAGGAGGTGTAATAACATATCATAGTGAATTAAAAAGGAATGTAGATAATCTGGCACTATCGCTGGCTGATGCCGAAATAAAGGCAAATGATCGCACATTAAAGAGAAAAGATAGAAAATATAATCAAATACTTTACGATCGGTATATAGTGGAATTACGAGTATATTCAAAGGCTTATAATGATATGAAATTATTTGAAGCCCATATTCTACGCGAAATAAGTGTACTTTTTCAATAGCCCCCCGGGCTTATGGTTCAGGGGTTTTTGTTAAGTTCGTGTGCTAAATATTTCTTATATTTGATTAGCCGAACCTATCAATCCAAAAACCAAAAATATGAGAATTACTTTATTAGTTATCCTGTCAGTTTTATTATCAGGCTGTAATCAAATAGATAAAATCAAATCAAATATTAATGAGAAGAAGAGGGTTCGTGATTCGTTAGCGGTAATTAAAAAAGAGAGGTTAGACTCTATTCACGCAGTATATGATTCCATAGCTGCTAAAAGAAGAGCAGAGGAAGCAGCGGAAGAGGCTTATAGAAATAGACCTTGGAAATTGAATACTTTTGTAGACGAGTTCGGAGACCCGACAGATATTAAGTATATTAGATATACTACTACTGGAAAATTCTCAAATTCTGCAACCTCTAATGAATATCTTTATGTGGAAATTTATATTAAGAATAATGCTGCTGGTTTATTTCTACATGAATATAGTTCATCACGACCAGCAGAAACATTTATTGGTACTGGAACTATGAAGTTGAAAAATTCAGCGGGAGCAGTACTTACTATACGAATGTATGATGAGTGGAATCAAAAAGGAGGTATGGCAATTTACAGAGACTATTATTACAATTTAGTTTATTTTCTTAAAAAAAGCGTAGGCGAAATAAAAGCTGTAGTTCAAGACGAATACTCATCATCATATAGTTTTACAATAGACGCAACTGGATTTACGGCAGAGTATAATCAGCTCTAAAGTTAGGGTTCAGCAGCCCCCAGCTTTCCTAATGGAGCATTTCTCAGACTTCAATTCAAACAGTAGATATTGAACTGGGGGCTGCTTTTAACGATACTCAAAACTGTACCACCTTAGATACTTAAAATTGTACCACATTGAAATTTACTCTTAAAAAAGCCCGGTGATTAGCCGGGTTTCTATCAATAATGCTATAAGCTTAATATATGCTTCATAAAGGATTCAACGCTGAAGTTTGGACAAGTCTTAGCTTTATTAAAATGATAGTGACCCACAACCTGTAAATGATGGTGTTTCTCTAGTTCCTTCAGTACATACATTTTTAATGCTTCGTATTGCTGTTGGGTGAATATATTGAGAAATTTGTTCATCCCAGAATAACCGTTTATGGTGCGTCCACCTTCTAAAACGATGTGCCGGGAAATACCATTGACGCCGGCTGCTCCCCACGTTATTTCATGAGTCTGAATAATATCGTCACCGTTATAAGGTGTCAGATTAATTACAGAACCGTCACGTTTAATAAGGTCCGAATATCCTAATCTGTCCCATCCCCGGCCTTTCAAAATCTCAATAGGTTGCCCGGCTATTTTTTCATCGTGAAGTGCAGCCCTGTTCTCATAAGTTTTGCCTTTATAACGAACCTTTCCGTCCGGCAAGTCCCTGGGCGATTTATGCCACATTTCAAGCGTTGCCCTGATAACTTGCTGGTTAGGATAAGTGTCCGTGCAATGTACTGTCAAATATTTATACTTACCCATCTTGTTTGCTCTTTTCCTCTTCAATAAGTTTCAATACTTTACGCTTTGCGTTTTGAATGTTGATAGCTTGCAGATACAAACACTTCGGATTGAAGTTTACCCGGTTCTGTTTAACCGGCATTTTATCTGTGACTGATAAAGCTACTTTACGTTCGATCTCGACCTCTTCCAGCATCAAGGTCTCAGTATTAAAGGATTGTGAAAATCACAATTTATTTGGAAAACTGCATAAAAAAACCCTTCATTGCTGAAGGGCTTGTGATCCAGCTGGGTCTCGAACCGGGCCGAGCGTAAATAAAATGTCCGGTGGACATTTTTAGCGAGGAGCCAGACTGCTGCGGTGGGTTCGAGACCCACAATATGTTACTTCATCAGGTTATATAAAAAAAGACCTGCTGTAATGGCAGGTCTTTCTTGTGATCCAGCTGGGTCTCGAACCCAGGACCCCATCCTTAAAAGGGATGTGCTCTACCAACTGAGCTACTGAATCTCCGGTTCCTTTTTTAAAAGGCGATGCAAAAGTACTAAGTATTTTTCAAACAACCAAAGTCAGTAATAATTTTACCAATGGCAGTAATTTTACTTCTGATCCTGCCTTGAGATAGTCAGATAAAATGGTAATATCCTTGTGCCTTCGTTTGTCTGGAACCAGCTTTCAACCCTGTATCTTCCTTCAGGGATATAGACATATTCAATAGTTGCTTCAGAAGTGCCAGGTTGTGTGATGTTGATTGTTCTCTGTATAGGTGGTATTTTAATAATCAGACTGCCAATAGTGTTCAGTGGTGTTCTGAAACTTGCCATAATATTAAACTTGCCCGGATATACGCATTCGATAAGCCAGTATCCGAATATTTCATCCTGTGCCCATATGCCTGGTTCACCGCTGGCATCATTGCGGTTTAAAATAACAGTCTCTGATTCTTCTGACCCTATTATTGCATACTGGCCTTTTAGATTTTCATTTTGAATAATATCCATATACCAATTATCGAATTCTTCTTTTAGTTCAGTTACCTTTCCAGGCTCCTGAGCTGAAATGTCTTTGCTTTCAAAAGGATCATTGCTTATATTAAATAACTCAAGGTTACGTGGTGAGTCAGATGGTGAAGTATGGCCCACAAGTTTATAGTCACCTTTCCTTACTGCAATATTCCTGTAAGGTTCCGGGTAGCCCCGCTGCCAGTTGTATACCAGGGGTCTGTATTCAAAGGTATCGACTTCACGTCCGTCTAAAAGAGGCGCAAAGCTTATCCCGTCAATTATATTTACATGTTCATAATCAGTATTACTCAGTTCCAGGATTGTTGGCAATATATCAATATGAGCCAGAGTATGATTTATATTCCCTTTTTCTTTTCCGGGGTGGATTATAAAAGCAGGTACCTTAATACCTCCTTCATATACTGATCCTTTGAGACCACGCAGGCCACACCTGAATCTGTTTTGCTGTGGACCATTATCTGTAAGGAAGATGATAATGGTCTTTTTATCCAGGTCCTCTTGCTTAAGAGCTTTCATCAGGTATCCTATATTATCATCAATATTGCTTACCATACCGTATACTCTTCTTGTGCTCTCCAGTTCCTGGTCGCTCAATGTTGCTCCAAAGAACTTTATATCACTTTCAGATCTTATAGTATGGTCAATTCCCCTGTACATATTAATATAGTCCCGGGGTACCTGCAAAGGTGTATGAGGGGCATTGAATGACAGGTAAAGGAAAAATGGTTTATCCTTGTTTTCGCTGATAAAATCAATTGCATATCTGGTAAATACATCTGTGCAGTATCCTTTTGTATGAACCGGAACATTATTATAATAAAGGATTGGATCAAAATAGGAACTGTCAAACTTAAAGTAATTATCTATATCCCCAACCTGGCCTATTCCTCCGCTCTTGTGATATAGAGAAACATCAAATCCCTGGTCGGATGGTCTGAATGGATAATTATCACCCAGATGCCATTTGCCAAACATTCCTGTTCTATAGCCATCATCCCTCAGGATTTCTGCCACAGTATATTCATCTGAAGACATAATCGCACCCCCGTTATATGTATCATGTACACCGGTTCTCACTGAGTATCTCCCTGTGAGTAATGATGATCGGGTGGGCGCGCAAACGGGCGATACATAGAAATTATTAAGAATAAGGGCATTGTTGGCAAGACTGTCAAGAACAGGAGTTTTAATATAAGGATTACCCATGTATCCTATATCTCCGATTCCCTGGTCATCGGTCATTATCAGGATAATATTGGGTTTTTCTTCATCTTTGGGAATGCCATTCTTATCAGCACAAGAATAAAGAAACAATCCGGCTAATAGCAACAGAATAAATAAGTAATTTTTCATTGTGATAATTCTTTTAAGGTAAAATCAGTCTTCAGCTCTTAACCTTTAGTCGTTCGTCGCTCGTCGTTCGTCGTATTGGAACATATATGATCGGCAAGTCCTGCCCCTGCCTCGGTATATAAATTATATACTGAATCCACTCCCAGTTTCTTCAGATCCCTAATATCATCATCATGCCTTGCAGTAGCTGCTATCTTACCATGGTAGTTAATCGATTTGAGTTCTTTTATCGCAAACAGATTTGATTTGTGATCGTCCATACAAAGAACAACCAGTTTTACCTGGCTCTTCTCTTCCTGCATTTGGCTCACTCTTTCCCAGAACTCAATGTCAGTCGCATCATCCTGTATTACATTCCTGCCCAGCTTTCGATTATAATCAACAGTATCCGGATTATAATCCAGGGCCAGGACTTTCTGCCCATATACCTCCTTCAGCTGGTCGTATGCCGCTGCCCCGAGCAGACCCATTCCAAATATCAGGACTTCTGCATCTCCTATATCTATTGTGCGATCATACAGCAGCCTGTGCCTGGTTTCGAATTTTATCAGGTATGACCTTATCCTGTTATATATCTGGTGTGAGTATGTATTCAGGGGCGAGGAGATTACAAAACTTATTGACAGGGCAATGGCAATGATACCCAGCCATTCGTATGGCAGCCACCCATTGGCTGTGGCTACCGAGGCAATGATAAGTCCAAACTCAGAGTAATTGGCAAGGCTCAGGGAAGCAAAATATGATGTAAGAGACCTGAGGCCAAACCTGGTAAATACCAGGAAATAGAGTACTACCTTAAAATTAATAGCCAGTGCAATAAAGAGGGATATTAGTAAGATATCTATTGTTGGTACAACGGAGAGTCCTATAGAAAGAAAAAAACCAATCAGGAAAAAATCCTTGAAATGCATTAATAATCCTGCCATTTCTTTTGACTTAGGGTGCCCTGATACAAGCATCCCCATCAACAGTGCTCCCAGGTCAGGTTTCAGGCCTACTATTTTGAATAACTCAGCCCCTGGCACCAGTGCAAGGAAAAAACCAAACAGGATCAGGAGTTCTCCATGCCCTATTTTTCTGTAAATAAAAAATACGACAGGCTTTATCAATAATAGTATCACCGGCAATGCAAAAACCCATATGCTGGGGAGCTTATCAGCTGTTGCAACAAGAAAGACTACTGCCAGTAAATCCTGGATAATGAGAACAGCTATAGCGGTAGTCCCATGTAGCGATGTACTCTCTCCCCTGTCATCCAGTACTTTAACAGCAAATACAGTACTGGAAAAGCTCAGGGCGAAGGCTACCAGAAGGGCCTGGTATAAACCAAAGCTCTGAAAAAGACCTGTATTACTGAGGCCAGCCAGCATAAGTATTAATACGAACAGCAGCGTGATTAAAAACATGTGCATTATTGCACCACCATAGACTTCACGTCTTATAAGGTTCTTTACTTTCAGCTTAAGGCCAATGGTAAAAAGCAGAAGCATAACACCAAGGTCAGATACGGTTTCAATGAATTCGCCTGACTCAGCACCCATGTAGTTAAGAATAAATCCGGCTATAAGATACCCTACAAGAGGTGGTAACCCGGTCAGTCGTATCGCAAAACCAAATACAAATGCTATTGTAAGCCAGATTGGATCCATTTATCTTTCTGCTAGTATTTATTGCCCTGTTCAGATAATTTGAAGCCTTTACCTTTTATAAGCTCTCTAATCTCTGCTTTGAATAGAACAGGATTTGAATGATTAAAATGTATGAAATGAATTTTCCCCTTTGTTTCCCTGTCCTCACTCGCAAAATAATCCATGGTTTCCGTAATAAAAGGATGGGGTATATCTTCCATGTTACGCCCTGTCAATTCACCTTCTGAATAAAAAGTCCCATCCAGGAAGGCTATATCAACTGACTTTACCATTGCAGCGATGTTTTTATCCCATTTTACCCACTTGTCAATATCAGAGATAAACAGGTAATCCCTTTTGCCTGTACTTATTCTGTATCCCGCTGTCTCCGAGTATTCATCACGGTGAGGTACGGTGAATGCTTTTACGCTTATATTTTCAGATAAAGACAGCTCTGAACCATCACCTATCTCAACAGTAACAATATTCCTGAGCCTGACCAGCTGATCCCATGGACCATTATTCTCAATGAATTTCTTCATGCGGGGCAGGGCATAAACTGTAACATCCCTTGTGTTCATTACTTCTCTTCCGAATTGCATCAGGCCTGTATAATGGCCAATGTGGGCATGACTGACAAATACTGCCCTGGGGAGATAATTGTACCCGCCTTCTGTCAGTTGCCTGAAAAGATGTAATTGTTCTTTAATATCCGGAGTGGCTTCAAACAGATACCATTGCTGTGACACAGGATCCACAAGTGCCAGTGATACAACATTTCTCCTCATTGATGGATTCTCCCAGGCAGTTTTACAGCATTCTTCTGTACAACCCATATGAGGATAGCCCCCATCCTGGGTAATTCCCAGGACAATAATATAGGGTTCCTGACCGGAAAGAGGGATCTCAATAAATAACAGTAGTATAACTAAATATCTGAAGGCAATATTTAACATCAGCTAATTGTTAAGATCATTCCTCAAAATTATGTAAATATTAGATTAATATGAATAATACCGGCGAAAAGTAGAGGCGCAAAATTTTGCGCCTCTACTATTGTAATCTCAGGTCCATAAATTCATTAATTCATTAATCCATACATCCATTATTGCTCGCTCCCACTTACCACAATCACTGGCCGCTCGCGAGCTCGTCACCTTCGCTTACTATGCAAACTCAGGTTCCTCGGTTCCATCATATATGGATACCTGTATTCCGTTGCCGGAATGAAGGTTTCCTTAATTGTCCTGGGATTAACCCATCTGATGAGGTTAAATGCACCTCCGGCCTTGTCGTTTGTTCCGCTGGCACGTGAGCCACCAAAGGGTTGGAGCCCGACAATTGCACCGGTGGGTTTATCATTGATGTAGAAATTGCCTGCTGCATATCTTAGTTTATTGCAGATATTTATGGCTGCAAGGCGATCCTGGGAGAATACAGCTCCGGTAAGACCGTATGGTGAGGTGGTATCACAAAGCTCAACAGCCCTGTCAAGGTCCTTATCATCATATACATATACTGTAAGCACAGGACCAAATATTTCCTCTTCCATGGTTTTGAAATGTGGATTATCAGTCTCAATTATCGTAGGCCTGATAAAATACCCTTCAGATTTATCATAGGTACCGCCTGTGAGTATCTTTACTTCTTTACTGTTCCTGGCATAATCAATATATGAAGTGATAGTATCGAATGCCTTTTCATCTATCACGGCATTCATGAAGTGTGAAGGGTCTTTTGCATCGCCCGTGGTAATTTCCTCTGCCATACTTATCATCATATCCCTTGTTTCATTCCAGATTGAAGATGGGACATACATCCTGGAGGCTGCTGAACATTTCTGCCCCTGGTATTCAAAAGCACCTCTTATTGCAGCAACGGCCAACTCTCTGGTTTGAGCAGTAGGATGGGCAAAAATAAAATCCTTGCCCCCGGTTTCACCCACCAGCCTTGGATATGATTTATAATTTTCAAGGTTGGATGCAGCCTGTCCCCATAATGTATTAAAGGTGGCATTGGAGCCTGTAAAGTGTACTCCTGCCATATGATATGAATTCATGATATGCTTTCCAATAAGCGCTCCTGAACCCGGAACAAAATTAATTACACCGGCAGGCAGCCCGGCTTCCATGAAGAGCTTCATCAGGTAATAATTGGACAGCAGGGCAGTGGTTGCCGGTTTCCACACAGTGGTATTCCCCATCATAACAGGAGCCATATTGAGGTTTGATGCTATTGAAGTGAAATTAAAGGGGCTGACAGCAAAAATAAAACCCTCAAGTGATCTGAATTCCATTCTGTTAAGCTGGTTGAAAGTGGATTTGGGCTGGAATTCGTAAATCCTGCCGGCGAAGGAAACATTATATTTAAGAAAATCAACTGTTTCGCATACAGCGTCAATTTCTGACTGAAAAATGTTCTTACTCTGACCTAACATAGTCGAGGCGTTCAAAAGGCTCCTGTATTTTGTTGATATTAGCTCAGCAGCTTTAAGCAATATTGAGGCACGGGTCGTCCATGTTACGTTCGACCATATTTTGGCCGCTTCCAGGGCTGCATCAATGGCCATCTTAACCTCTTTATCGCCGGCTTTGTGATAAGTTGCTAATATGTGTCCGTGATTATGCGGCATTGTAACTATTCCGGTATCACCTGTTATTATTTCCCTGCCGCCAATAATGAGTGGTATCTCGATCTGTGTCGATTCCTGCCTTATGAGTTCCTTCTCAAGAAGTATCCTCTCGGGGTTTCCTTTAAGATATTCAAGTACCGGTTCATTATCAGGTACGGGGAAATTGTATAATGCATTATTCATATCAACTTATTTTATTATATAACATGCCAGGCTTATAGATTTATATCTACAAATGACTTAGCATGAACACTATAGATTAATTAATTCTTTTAGTAATATCATTAAGGCTTTTTCTTTCCCTTGTTTCAATTTCTGACTTTCTGAGGTCATCAGGTAAGATCGAAGGATCACCGGGTTTACCGACAGCAATAAATGTTACAAGGTCATATTTATCACTATCTATTCCAAATGATTCATATGTTTTATCCGGTTTAAAGCCTCCCATCTGATGTGCCTGGTATCCCATCTCATTTGCCTGCAGGCATAGAAGTACATTGGCTGCACCGGTATCATGCATCGCATGCCTGTTTTTTCTTCCTTTCTGATCAAATTCTTTTTTAGCGGTACTGAGAATAAGCATCGAAGCATTCTTTGCCCATACCTGGTTGCCTGGAAGGAGGCAATCAAGGAATAGTTTAAACTGCTCAGTATCCTCTTTGAAAGCGTAATAATACTTCCAAGGCTGTTCATTCATGCTGGAGGGAGCCCACCTGGAAGCTTCAAACAGTGATTTTGCCTCATCAGTACTGATCGAATGATCGCTGAAAGCCCTGGGGCTCCACCTGGTCTTTATTATTTTAGCAATATCCATACTATATTTGATTAAGTCATTGGTACTTCAATTAGCAATATTTTTGATTCATCAAGAGATCTTATTTCAATTTCTTCCGTTTTAGTAATCCCTATGGCATCTCTTTTTTCAAGGATAACATTACCTGTTTCCACTCTACCTTCTATGACAAATAAATAGATACCATTATCTTTCTTTTTAATGGAATAGCTGATTGTCTTTTCTTTTTCCATTTCACCAAGGCTGAACCATGACTTCTGGTATATCCATGAGCCTTCATCAGATTTTTCAGGTGAGATCACCTGGTATAAGTTATTCAATGTTTTTAACTTATCATAGGCGATCTGGTCATATCTGGGTTCAACATCCCTTCTGTCAGGTATTACCCATATCTGGAGCAGGCTGACTTCTTCCTCCTTGCTGTGGTTAAACTCACTGTGATAAATACCTGATCCTGCACTCATAACCTGTATCTCACCGGCTTTGATGACACCCGAATTACCTATGTTATCTTTATGTTCCAGTGCCCCTGAAAGGGGTATGGTTATTATTTCCATATTATCATGTGGATGCATTCCAAATCCTTTCCCTGGGGCTACCGTATCATCATTCAATACCCTGAGTTTACCAAAACTGGTTTTATCAGGATCATAATAGCCTGCAAAACTGAAGCTATGCCATGTATTCAGCCAGCCATGGTCGGTATGACCTCTGTCTGATGCTTTATATATATTCTTGGTCATGTATTATATTGTTTTAAGTACGGTTATAATATTTAAACAAGAATATATTCGTTTTGTTCCTCGCGGATTATTATGAAGAGTTTGGAAAGTTATTTAGGATGAATGTATATGTATAACCAGGATCAAATAGTATCTGCCTGTATACGTGCATGCATCTCATTTAATTCTTGCAGTGCAGCAGAGCCATACCAGGGGTGGAGTTCCATCTTAAGGACACCTGCCTTTATTGCAGGATCAGAAACGGTTAATTGTTCAGCTTCTTCCAGGGTTGATACATTAAATATATATATACCTCTTATATCGGTATTATCAAGAAAAGGTCCTGCGAGAAGTAATTTACCTTCTTCTGCCATTCTTGTTATATTATCAAGATGTGCTCTCTGTAACCTTTCTGCTTCAGCACTGTCGGCCGAACTGCTGTCACCGCGCATGAGGAAAGCCATAACATATTGTTTCATTCCGTAAGAATCCGCACCAAGCTCGAGCGCCAGGACTGAGTCATATACCGGTTTCTGCTCTGTGTGGTTCTTTTTGTCAGGACCTAATCTGCGATTATTACAACCAACCAGCAATAAAATTAACGTAATCGCAACAGTGATTTTCTTCATGTCAATTTTTTTTATTGAACAAGATAGAAAAAAGTTTAAAATTACTTAGTTCTTATGATTGTTTAAGAATTAATTATATATTTAAAACAATAATATCATACTAATTGGTAGAATACACAATAAAAGACCTTGAAAAACTATCAGGCATAAGAGCCCATACAATACGAATATGGGAAAAAAGGTATGGTATTCTTAGTCCGGGCCGGACAAATACTAACAGGAGGAGATACAACGATGATGATTTGAGGAAACTGATCAATATTTCCATTCTGAATCGCAGCGGTTTTAAGATCTCAAAGATAGCTTCAATGTCTTTCAGGGAGATAGAGGACAAGGTTTCATTCATCTTTCAGGATGTAAACCAGACCGATACACAGATCGAATCTTTGATGATAGCAATGATCAACCTGGATGAGCTTAGCTTCAATGAACTTATCAACCGCTCAATACTGAACCGTGGTTTTGAAGATACATTCACCGGTATCGTTTTCCCATTCCTTAAGAGGGTAGGAGTATTATGGGTTACCGGTTCAATAACACCAGCACAGGAACATTTTGTTTCCAACCTCATTCGTCAGAAGCTTATATCAAATATTGATGCTCGGATTTCAAGGAAAAGAGAGAACAAAAAGAGAGTATTATTATACCTCCCTGAAAATGAATTACATGAGATAAGCCTGCTTTTCTTTACATATATAACCATGAAGAATGGTCATGAGGCTCTTTATCTCGGACCACAGACTCCACTATATTCTGTAAAAGAATCCATTCAGATATGGCCTGCTGATATAATCGTAACAGGCACTTCATCAGCCTTTTCCGGTGTGCAGAAAGAGGAATATCTGCAAAAACTTTCTGAAACATTCGCTGACCAGGTAATTATTGTGAGTGGTACTCTTGCACCGGATATACCGGGCAATCTTCCCCGTAATATTCTAACTGCCCGTAATACAGATGAATTTATCAGATTGATAAATGACTGATTGTGCTGTCTGCTCTGTTTATTAGAAATTGACTTCCAGTGCCAGTTCATAGATCCTGGTATAAACACCCATATATTCATTTTGATCATAGTTCAGCAGAACTTTATTACTGAGGAAGCGGTATGTCAGGCCTGCTATAAATGTGTTTTGCACCCTGTCGATGTCCTGGTGCGATATAAACTTATCATACCTTGAAAACACGGCGAATTTTGTGTTGGGTATCATAATCTCAGCAAAACCGGAATAACCTTCATTCCTGTAGGAAAATCCATCCTCATCGGTATAATCACCGTTATATCCTCCCAGTCCACTATAAAACTGGAGCATTAATTTATGTTTTTCGCTTACCGAGGACAGGTGAAAAACATTTAACCTGTAATCTGCATTGTTCCATGGAGTATTTGACTTACCATATGAAAAGGTATATGACACCTGGAATCCAGGCATAAAATCGGGCAGGGGTCTGAGGCTCAGCCTGCCTTCAATAACTTTGTTATTATTCTTTTCAAGTGCATGATAGCCTCCGCCATTGTATACTCCAAGGGAGAAACTGCCATATCTTCCTGGATAATAAGAACTTACTCTATCCTGGAATTCCTGGTTTATTTCACCTCCTATGAGCCCGGCGAATGAAACACCAAAATCGGCTGTGCTGACAAGATCGTAACGGTCGGCAAACATTTTACCCTGAACCCTGTATCCCATGATTTTCTGTTCATATTCCACCCACGGGCGGTGAACAAGCCCGAATTCGAGGAAGGTATTCTTAAGGAAATCAATATTCTTTAGATCTACTCTTAGT
>Ga0315547_1002075_pt1 | contig 14595 bp, 12 predicted proteins | sample SalMarSW160240MG_2_FD_202542 | JGI IMG/M metagenome (GOLD analysis project Ga0315547, IMG submission 202542) | Salt marsh sediment microbial communities from the Plum Island Ecosystem LTER, Massachusetts, United States - Salt Marsh Sediment SW1601-240 ... | reverse complement strand
AATACTAAAATTAGATTGGTTAAAGAAGATAACAATCCTTCGCTTATTTTTATAATCTGTTTTTTAAAATTTTCTTTAGCCATGTTTTAACTTTAATAATTTTAATATATTTTATAATTTTCTTTTAATATTTTTATAATAACAAATTTGGACATTTTAGACAAACGACCGTTTATGGAAAATGTTCAAGTTATTCTATTGTTTTTTATTTGTTCGATTTTTTTAAAAAATTTGATTTTTAAAGAAAAGATGGTAAAATCTTAATGAAGAATCGATTGTCCCCATAGCTTAACGGATAAAGTAGTAGCTTGCGGAGCTACTGATGAAGGTTCGATTCCTTCTGGGGACGCAATAAATCTCAAATCTCAAAATTAAAATCTCAAATTTAGATCTCAAAATTAAAAACTATTGATATTAAAAGACTTAAGTTTTAAGATATAAATTTGAGTTTTGAAATGACTCTCTCTACTCCAATTGAAGAAGTTCCCAGAGTGGGACTGATCTACCAGAAACGGTTAAAGAAAATGGGGATCAAAACCGTTGAGGATCTCCTTTTTCATTTCCCCCGGCGCTACGAGGACTTTTCCAATATTGTTCCTATCGCTGAAGTTTACCCCGTTAGAACGCAAGAGAAAAAGCTAAAAAACCAACCAAAGCTTCTTAGGCTTTCTAAGGGAATGAAAATAAATCAGCGATATTGTATTCAGGGGAAAATTTTGGAAATTGACACTACCCGGACTTGGAAAAAAAGAATGTTTTTAACTCAAGCGATTGTGGAAGACAAAACCGGGGCAATGAAAGTTATCTGGTTTAATCAGCCATATTTAAGCAATGCGCTGAAACCTGACGATTATGTCTGCCTTGCCGGTGAAGTAAGTGTAGGCAAAGACGGCGCTTATTTATCAAATCCGGCTTATGAGAAAATCTCCCCCAGGGACAGCTTCCCGGGGACCAAATTGACGCATACAGGAAGAATTATTCCGGTCTATCCGGAAACCGTTGGCCTCTCCTCGCGTTGGCTAAGATACATTATCAAGCCGCTTCTGGAAAGACTAAAAGACGAAATACCTGAACCCCTACCCGAAGAAATTATAAAGGAAAATAAGCTCCTGCCAATTCATCAGGCTATCTGGCAGATTCATTTTCCAGACTCAATAAAGCTCTCGGAAAAAGCCCAAAAACGGTTCTCTTTTGAAGAGCTTTTTTTTATTGAACTTTTTGTTCTCCGGGAAAGACAGAAATTAAACCAAAAAAAATCAACTGCAATTCCATTAAACCTTAAACTCATCCAAAGGTTTGTTAAAATCCTGCCATTTAAATTAACCAACGCCCAGAAAAAATCAAGCTGGCAAGTTCTTAAAGATTTGGAAAAATCAAGACCAATGTCTAGACTCTTGGAGGGAGATGTCGGTTCTGGAAAAACAGTAGTGGCAGTAATTGCTTGCTTAAATACAATAAAAGCCGGGTATCAAGCTGCTTTTATGGCGCCAACTGAGATTCTGGCAAAGCAGCACTTTCAGGAAGTAAGCAAGTTATTGGAAGATTTCAAATTGAATATTGCTTTGCTCACTGGCAAGGAAGACAAGTGGAAATCTCCAAAACTGAAAAATGAAAACATTGAAATCTCAAGGCAAAAGCTGCTGGAAAAGACAATGAACGGGGAAATGGACATTTTAATCGGCACACATGCCTTAATTCAAGATAAAGTAAAGTTTGGAAAGTTAGGGTTGGTTATTCTTGACGAACAACATAGATTCGGGGTTGAGCAACGAGCTAAGTTATCTCGCCAAAAGGATTTTATTCCACATTTTTTATCAATGACTGCTACACCAATTCCAAGAACTCTAGCATTAACTATTTATGGCGACCTTGATTTGTCTTTAATTGATGAAATGCCGAAAGGCAGAAAAAAAATAATAACCCAACTAATCAAAGATAATGAAAGAGAGAACGCTTACGATTTTATAAGAAAAGAGGCAAAAAGTGGCAGGCAGATATTTGTAATATGTCCCAGGATAGAAAAGCCAGAAGCCAAAGACAAAAGGTCAGAGAAGGAACTTTATTGGGCTGATGTTAAAGCAGTGGAAGAAGAATTTGAAAAACTATCAGAAAAAGTTTTTCCAGAATTGAAAGTGGCAATGCTCCACGGAAAAATGAAACCCAAAGAAAAAGAAAAAATAATGCTTGACTTTAAAAACAAAAAAACAGACATTCTTGTCTCAACATCTGTTATTGAGGTTGGCATTGATGTGCCAAATGCTGCTGTAATGATGATTGAAGGCGCGGAAAGATTTGGTTTAGCTCAATTACATCAGTTCCGTGGACGAGTAGGAAGATCAAAAACCCAATCTTATTGTTTTCTTTTTACTGACTCCCATGCTAAGAAAACTTTTCAAAGATTAAAAGCTTTAATGTCTTCGGAAAACGGATTTGAGTTAGCAGAAAAAGATTTGGAAATTAGAGGACCCGGAGATTTCTCCGGTGTCAGACAATGGGGAATTCCTGATTTAGCAATGGCTTCTTTAAAAAATATTCACTTGGTTGAAAAAACACGCAACTCAGCCAAAGAAATATTAGATCAGGACCCAGCATTAAAAAAACATCCCTTATTGCTCCAGAAATTGGGAAGATTTCGAGAGAGAGTGCATCTTGAGTGAAATCTCTAATTACTAATTACTAATTAAATCCCAATAACGAAATGTCTAATGCCTAAAAACTTTTGGTAATTTAGTGATTGGACATTAGACATTGATTAAAAATTAGAGCAATTAGAAATTAAAGCATCTTGTCCTTTATATCAAATTTCCGAGTTTTGGGGGTGACCCAGAATCCCATATACCGTCCAAACATAAGCCGGGTCTGCGCTTCAATTGCTGGTATAGAGCCGAAAATAATGATTGTGATTGGAATTAATACCCACTGAAGAACCATAAAAATATACTTGCGTTTCGTATATTGCGAGGGTCGTGCAGGTAAAAGAATAGTGCTGTAAATAGCTGAAGACATCAAACCAACCATAGCAATAGTCATAAGAACGCTGGTTATTCTTGGAAGATTATATGATAGAACCATTACATTAAATTTATCTCCGCCCAAGATTAATGGAAGCCAGCCGAGCAGAAAAATTAATAAGGCATTTGTGCCCCAAGACCAAAATCCTTCCAATTGATTAAAATTCTGCCTGATTTTTTGCCAAAATGGCATTTTTTTATTCTTCAACGAGCCAAAAGCAAAATACGGGATGTTTTCCGAACCCCAGCCCCAACGTCTCTGCTGTTTGTAAATATTCTTCACTGTCTGCCAGAAACTCGTCGCTAAATTAGCGTCCATAGAAACCGGATAAAAAAGCGGGACTGTTTCATAATCGCCGTTGTAATACATTAGAGCGCGCCAGAAAATCCTTGAGTCTTCAGAAACGTTTTTAACATTCCAGAAATCCATTTCAACTAAAGCTTTGAAACTGAGGGCTTGTGAGGAAAAAGTAACCAGTCTTTCAGGTCTTTCCTGCTCCATCATTTGCCAGAAAGTAGTAGAGGAAGCAACAATCCGGGAAAATCCAGGCGCCATCCAGATATTGTTATTGTAAATTGGAATTGGCTGAAAGCTGGAACGATGAGGATTTTTAGCTATAAGAAAATTATAAGTGAGACAGGCAAAATACTGAGGAAAAACTCTGGTATCAACATCAAAAACCGAAACAATAATATTTTCATAAGGAATTTCCAATGTGTCAATAATTTGTTCTTTTACTTTACGGCCAGCCCAAGTTTCATTAGATCCTTTGCCAGCCAACTCCCCTATTACATTTTGGGGATGACAGGTAACAAGAAGTTTGAAAAATTTGTTCTGATATTCTTGCTTTATTCTCTCTGCTGTTTTCCTGCTTTGCTCCCCAGCTCTTTGCTCGTAGGTTAGAACAACTATAAATTTTTCTTTTGGGTATTTAGAATTAATTATAGCTTCAAAAGTCTGGCTTACTACTTCATAGCTTTCCTTGTACATCGGCAGGATAATTAAGTGGTAAACTTGTTGCCAGTCGGCAACAAGCCCCCTTCTTTTGACGCTTGCGTAAAAGGAGGGTGTCTTCAAAACTTCTAGCCAATCAGTTTTCAAAGAACGCTTCATTCTGCGATAACTGGCTCCCAAGTGAAAACTTAAATAAATAGTTTTCAATAACCAGTAAATATCAAAAGCAATAATAAAAAAGGCGATAAAAACCGGCGCCAGCCAGGAACAAAGAACAACCCCTATTAAAGTAATCCAGGAAATGGCTCCGGGCAATATCTCAAAGAAACGAAAAAACGCCCGGTCCCCCGGAGTCTTTAATAGCTCGTCTTTAGCATTGCCAATATCTAAATAGTATTTTTCTTGAGAATTGGTCATTTTCTGTGCGGCCCTGACGGGAATCGAACCCGTGTTGCCAAATTGAAAGCTTGGCGTCCTAACCACTAGACGACAGGGCCTTATTCGGGAGGCAGGATACGAACTATCATCAGTTTTAGAAGGTAAAGAATAGGTCAAGTTCAAGGCACAACAACCGAAGGAGTGCCCTCTGCGGCACTTCAAGGAGGAGTAACGAAGAAATTGGCCTATTCTTTACCTTCCCTTTGGGCAGAGCCAATTTGAGCCATCTTCTGCGTTGCTCGTCGCTTATGTATCCCAGAGGATACACTTCACTCCTCGCGCCTTGAATATGACTCAAATTGGCTCTGCTAAATTGATGATAGTTCGTATCCTGCCTCCCCTATATTTTACCTTATTTATTGAAAAAATCAATAGTTACACAACGAGGTCCGACCTCATCATCATCATCAACGAGGTCGGACCTCGTTGATTAACTCTCTTTTCTAAACGGGTTTAAGGTGATAGAATATTATCAATGATTATTCTTGCCATTGAAACATCGTGTGACGATACTGCAATTGCAGTAATTAGATCCTCTGATAAAAAAAACCCGCGATTTGAAATTCTGTCAAATATTGTTTCCTCCCAAGTGAAGCTCCATAAAAAATATGGAGGCGTTTATCCTACTTTGGCAAAAAGAGAGCACCAGCGCAACTTGGTACCAGTGTTGGAAAAAGCTTTGAAAGGAGCCGAGATGCTTAAAATTTTCAATTCTCAATTTCCAATTTCCAATTTTCAAACATTAGAAAAAATTCTTATTAGAGAAAAAGATTTATTTAAACAATTAAAAGATTTTCTCAAAAAATATCAAAAGCCAAAAGTGGATTTAATTGCCGTAACAAATGGGCCTGGATTGGAACCGTGTTTATGGATTGGAATTAATTTTGCAAAAGCTTTGGCTTTTGCATGGAACTTACCTATTGTTCCAGTCAACCATATTGAAGCACATATACTCGTTAACTTTGTTAACAAAAATCTAAAATCTAAATGTCAAATTTCAAATTTCACCCGCCCAAATTTTGCAAAGCAAAAATTGAGGCGGGCAAGAATCCAAAGCTCAAATATCAAAAATTTATTCCCAGCAATCTGCCTAATAGTAAGCGGGGGACATACTCAGTTAATTATTATGCGTAATTTTGGAAAATACAAAATAATTGGGGAGACAAGAGATGACGCGGCTGGTGAGTGTTTTGACAAGGCAGCCAGAATTTTAGGACTTGAATACCCAGGAGGACCAGCCATTGCCGCGGCTGCTTCTGCAGCAAAACCACAAACCACAAACCACAAACCACAAACTAAACTTCCACGTCCTATGATTCATCAAAAAAATTATGATTTTAGTTTTTCGGGTCTCAAAACTGCGGTTTTGTATGACTACAAAAAACAAGATAAGAAAACTCAAAAATCACAAAAATATGTTCAGGAAATGTGTAAAGAAATCCAACAGGCAATAATTGATGTTTTAATTAAAAAAACAATTAAGGCTGCAAAAGATTTCAAAGTTAAAAGCATAATTCTTGGCGGCGGAGTAACTGCGAACAAAGAATTAAGAAAACAACTTGAAGAAAAAATAAAAAAGGAAATTTCAGATATTCAATATCTTATACCAGATATCAAACTTGCCACTGATAATGCAGTAATGGTAGCGATAACAGGGTGTTTTCACAAACCCGAGAAGATAGAAAAGATTAAGGCTAAAGCGAATCTAAGGCTAAAATGACCAATTTCTAATTTCTAATTCCTAACTAATGACCCAATGACTAAAATTCCAATGAACAAAGAGTTATTTGGTCATTAGACATTGGGATTTAGGATTTGATTAGGTCAATTAGGTTAATTAGAATAATTAGAAATTTATTAAATCTGTGCTACAATAAAACCGTATGAACTTCCCCAAAGCCTACGACCCAAAAAAAGTTGAATCAAGAATCTATGCTTTATGGGAAAAGAGCGGTTTTTTTAATCCTGATAAACTTCCCAAAACCCACAAAAAACCCTTTAGTATTGTTATTCCCCCGCCGAATGTTACCGGGTCTCTGCATATGGGGCATGCTCTAAACGGAACTGTTCAAGACATTATAATCCGTCAAAAAAGAATGGCTGGCTATCAAACCCTTTGGCTTCCCGGAACTGATCACGCTGGTATTGCAACGCAAAATGTGGTGGAAAAAGAATTAAAAAAACAGGGCAAAACAAGACAGGATTTGGGGAGAGAAAAATTCCTTAAAAAGGTATGGGAATGGAAAGAAAAATACGGCAGCATTATTTTAGACCAGCTTAAAAAGCTGGGCTGCTCCTGCGACTGGTCAAGAACCAGATTTACTATGGACAAAGACTATGAAAAAGCAGTACTCACAGCTTTTGATGTCTGGTACAAAAAAGGCTGGATATACAAAGGAAACAGGGTGATTAACTGGTGTCCGAGATGCTCAAGTAGTTTATCTGATTTAGAGCTGGAGTACAAGGAAGAAAAAGGGAATTTATGGTATATAAAGTATCCCCTGAAACAAAACAAAAACAAATCTATTGTTGTTGCCACCACTCGTCCCGAAACAATGCTCGGCGACACGGCGGTGGCGGTTAATCCTAAAGATAAAAGATACAAAGATTTAATCGGCAAAAAAGTTATTCTGCCTTTAGTTGGAAAAGAAATTCCAATTATTGCTGATTCTGCTGTCGATAAAAATTTCGGCACCGGCGCCTTAAAAGTTACACCAGCCCATTCTCTGGCTGATTTTGAAATCGGCCAAAGACACAAATTAGCAATTGTAAAAATTATTAATGAAAAAAGTAAGATAATTGCTCCGGCGCCTCTCCCCTATCAAGGACTTTCTGTGAGCAAGGCCAGGCAAAAAGTAGTTGAAGACTTAAAAAAACAAAGCTTTTTAGAAAAAACAGAGCCCTATGAACACAGCATTGCCAAATGCTACCGCTGCAACGCAATAATTGAATCTTTAACTTCAAAGCAATGGTTTGTAAAAATGGACAAGCTGGCTGAATTGGCAATTAAAGCTGTAAAATCAGGCGATATTAAATTTCATCCCAAGCGCTGGGAAAAAACATATTTAAATTGGCTGGAGAATGTAAGAGATTGGTGTATTTCCCGCCAGCTCTGGTGGGGACACCAGCTTCCTATTTGGCGCTGCCAAATAGGAAGGATTTCCAACTTCCAATTTCCAATTTCCAAACAAATCCCAAATTCTGTCCCTTCGGGGCATCTCCCGCAGGGAGACAATGACCAAATTTCAAAACAAGAAAAAGATTATTTTCTCTCTCTAAAAAAACCGAAAAAATGTCCGGTCTGCGGAAAATGCAAACCAAAGCAAATCCCTGATGTTCTAGACACCTGGTTCAGTTCAGCTCTCTGGCCTTTTGCTACGCTTGGTTGGCCTAAAAAAACCAAAGATTTAAAAAAATTCTATCCCACAAATGTCCTTTCCACTGACCGGCAGATTATTAACTTCTGGGTTGCCAGAATGATTTTCTCTGGCCTTAATTTATTTGGCGAAAAGCCTTTTTCTGACATTTATATTCACCCAACCGTATTTACCAGAGAAGGAAAAAGAATGTCCAAATCTTTGGGCACGGGCACTGACCCGTTAGAACTAATTGAAAAATACGGAGCTGATGCCACCCGATTTGGCATTGTTTGGCAAATTATGGAAAGCCAGGACATTAAATTTGTAGAAGATAATATAATAATGGGAAAAAAGTTTTGTAATAAGGTTTGGAATGCTTACCGATTTATCCTTGGACAAATCGGGAAATCAAAGATTAAAATTTCTAAAATAACAGCTAAAACTTCTGCAGATAAGAAAATTTTGAAACAATTGGAAGCAACAATAAAATTAATTAACAAGGATTTAGAAAAATATCGGTTTGGTTCAGCAGCGCGCATAACTTATGATTTCTTCTGGCATGATTTCTGCGATGTCTATATTGAAAAAGCGAAAAAGCAAGAAGACAAAGAAAAAACAAACCAAATATTATCCTCTGTGCTTTTGACTTCGCTAAAAATGCTCCATCCTTTTATTCCTTTTATTACTGAAGAGATTTATCAAAAACTGCCTATGAAAGACAAAAAGAATTGTTTAATGGTTGAAACCTGGCCAATAAATTTTACTTCGTAAAATAAATTCGAAATTCGAATATCGAAATACGAAACAAAGCAACCCTACAGGTCCCGTTAGAGGCAACGCCTCTAACGGGACAGGGAGTCTGGCACTATGCCCCATCCAGCAAACCCCTTCTTATAAGATATTGTTTAGAAATTAATTCATTAGAAATTGATTAGAAATTAGAAATTAGAAATTAGAAATTTTTATAGTATGTCCTATATTCTCCTTCTCATCTTAGGTCTCTTACCAAGCATAATTTGGCTGTTTTTCTATTTACGCAAAGACGAACACCCAGAATCTGCCGTAATGGTGATTAAAATCTTTTTCTACGGAATGCTCTGTTCTATACCAGCGGCTTTTATTGGTTGGGCGCTATATCAAATCAAAAACTGGAATTTATCAAATATATGGATTTTGCTTTTTAATATGTTTATTGTGGTTGCTTTAACTGAAGAGGTTTTTAAATACTTGGTGGTTCGCTTTAAGGTCCTCTCGCACTCTGAGCTTGACGAACCCTTAGATGTTATGCTCTATATGGTTATTGCCGGTTTGGGTTTTGCTGCTTTAGAAAATATTTTACTCTTCTTGTCTCCCAAAATATTTTTGCTTCCTTTCGGGGAAACTTTAAGCTTGGCTGCTTTTCGCTGGATTTCAGCTACTTTTATTCATGCTCTCTGCTCTGGCGTCTTGGGATATTTTCTGGCTCTTTCTTTTTTTAGGCTTGAAAAACGAAAAAAGCTTTTGTTTTATGGAATTGCTACTGCAACCCTCTTGCATGGTTTTTACGATTTCTCTATAATTAAATTTGAGGGGGGAAACGGACTAATAATTCTTCTGATTATCTTCCTCACAATTTTAGCCATATGCGTTTCTTCTGCCTTTAAGAGGCTGAAGAAAATAAAAAGTGTTTGTAAATTGTAGAAGCTTCTTTACGCCATTACGGCGCCTTTATACGCTGGCGTTTCAGGGCGTTGTAAAGACAACTTAAAGCTTATAAAATAATGAAAATTAAAGTATCAAAAAAGAAAAAAAATGTTTCAAAAGAAATTGCTCCTGTTCCGGAAAAATTAATGGAACCCGAGGGACTTCTGGCAGTTGATATTTTCCAGACCGACAAAGATTTCTATATCCAAACAGCAGTAGCTGGCGTATCTCCTGATAATTTAGACATTTCTATTAATCAGGATATGCTTACTATAAAAGGAAAAAGAGAGAAATCACAAAAAATTGGGTCTCCGGAAAAAGATTATTTCTATGAAGAGTGCTTTTGGGGTTCATTTTCTAGACAAATAATTCTGCCTGGACCGGTGGACAGCTCAAAAATAGAGGCTACGGTTGAAGACGGAATTTTAACCATAAAACTGCCTAAAAAAAATGAGGAAAAGAAAAATAAAAGAATTAAAATAAAGTAAACTCTGTTAACCCCGTTAGGAAATTAATTTCCTAACGGGGTTAATCCATTACGCTCAAGACCGGGGCTTTCTGATTAACGGAGCAAAAGAAAAAGACTAAAACATAGAACATAAAACTAAAAACCCCTACCGTATTATAGACTGCAGGGACTTTTAGTGCGGATGCTCACGCCAACCTTTTTTATAAAACATATCTATGTGTCAGCGTGTAAAATGAATTTATGAAATAATTTCATCACGCTCCAAGCGCGTGAAATTTCGCAATGAGAAATTTCTATACGCGGTGCCGCGGATAGGACTCGCCCAGCGCCATAGCAAGGCTCGGTGCGGGGTCTTCTGCCGCTTTCAGCGGCCTCGAAACTCAAATGTGGGCAGGGAGGGACTCGAACCCTCAACCCTTTCGGGATACGGTCCTAAACCGTAAGCGTGTACCAATTTCGCCACCTGCCCCAACGATTAATGAATTCTGGTAAAAAATCCGCATACGCGGATTTTTTACCACACAAAAAATTAATACTACTGCCCGAATCTCGGCTTCAGGCAATTTTTTATGCTACAACCGAAGCTACTACTTTAACAATTATTTTTGCCAAAAATCCAATTCCTATACCAATTAAGGCATACATTAAACTGTCTCTGGCTTTTTTTATTTTATCTGGATCTCCGCCTCCTGTCAAGAAAGCAAAACCAGCGAGCAGTATTACAATAATACCAATAACCAATAAAGCATTGAAAATCCAATCTCCAACTGTTAGAATTTTATCAATCAAACAGCAAGCCGCTTTTTCAGTTGACTTATCTTTGGCAACATCTTCACAGCCCTTATAATTTGTTAAATTATGGGTTGCTGTACAAGGAGTTTTGGCTGGCTCCGCAACATCTTCAGCAACATCTTCCGCATATCCCAAAACCGGAACTGCCAAAAGCAATATTAAAAATAAAGATGTAAGAATCTTTTTCATTAATGCGATACCAATATACTAATGCGTACTAATTATACGAATATTAATATAATTAGTATCAATTCGTATATTAGCATCGATTTTATTCGACCTTTCCAGAAGCTTAAAACCTAATTTTAGGTCATTATTGACGCAACAACTCTAACAAGAACTTTTGCCAAGAACGCAACTGCAATACCAACCAATGCGTAAATAAGGTAGTCTCTGGACTTTTTAACTTTTTCCGGATCTCCGCCAGCTGTCAGAAAGCCCCAAGCGGCAAGAAGAATTACAAGAATGGCAACAACTAATAAAGCGGTAAAAATCCAATCGCCAATGGTAAGAATTTTGTCAACAAGGCAGCAATCAGTAAAATCCCCTCCATGCGATTTCTTAAAACCTAGAGCTGTGATACCTGGTTTCATACACTCAATTATTTCTCCATCTGAGTCTTTTGCACAACAAGCAGGATAATCACTTAAATTGTGTTCTATTTTGCAGTCAGATTTAGCAAGTTCCATTCCGGCAATTCCAACTACTGGCATAGCTAAAAGCGATATTAAAAATAAAGATGTAAGAATCTTTTTCATAAACTCCTACGAAATACGAATTTTTACGAATATACGAATTCTTTATAAGGAATAATTATCCGCATATTCGTACTTTATTCGTAATTCGAAGGGTTAATTCGTATATTCGTACTTATTCGTCATTTCGTAGACTTATTTTTCGACCTTTCCAGAATTAAACGCCCAATTCTATGTCATTATTGACGCAACAACTCTAACAAGAACTTTTGCCAAGAACGCAACTGCAATGCCAACTAATGCGTAAATAAGGTAGTCTCTGGACTTTTTAACTTTTTCCGGATCTCCACCAGCTGTCAGAAAGCCCCAAGCGGCAAGAAGAATTACAAGAATGGCAACAACTAATAAAGCGGTAAAAATCCAATCGCCAATAGTAAGAATTTTGTCAATAAGGCAGCAATCAGCATACAGAGAAGCATCTTGTTCGCCACCTATGCCCTCACAACCAACATAATCATCCAAATCGTGCGTTATGTCGCAAGTATTAGTCATTTCCATCGCGGCTAATCCAACTAAAGGAGCTGCTAAAAGACCAATTGTAGCTAATGATACTAATATTTTTTTCATTATACGCGATACTAATATACTAATTCATACTAATAATTTGTATCATTGGTATTTATTTATATATTAGAATCGATTTATTTTCGACCTTTTTAAAATTAAAACTTATTTCACTAAGCATATAAAACATTATATTCTCGTTTTAGGTCATTATTGACGCAACAACTCTAACAAGAGCTTTTGCCAAGAACGCAACTGCAATGCCAACTAATGCGTAAATAAGGTAGTCTCTGGACTTTTTAACTTTTTCCGGTTCGCCCTGTGAGGTTAGAAAACCCCAAGCAGCCAAAAGAAAAATGATAACCGCAACAACTAATAAAATAACAAAAATGTAGTCTCCGATAGTAAGAACCTTATCAATTAAACAGCAATCGGTATATTCTGTCCAAAAACCTGGCCACACTTCCCCTCCGCAAACTGGATAATCTGAGAGATCATGTCTTGGAAAACATCCAGCTGAAGTAAAACGCATTCCTTGTCCTATAGCTCCGGATGGTGCACCAGGGGGGGGAAATTCTCCCGGGGGTGGGTCTCCTCGCACTCCATTATTAAGCCAGACCCAAATATCAATTCCTCCTTCTCCCATTCTAAAACCCCACTCCCAATCAGCTATACTTATAAATGGTATAGCTAAAGCACTAATTAAAATTATTAAAAATAGTATATTCCTCATATTTTTAGCTCTCTTTTACCCCAAACACGCCTTGTATTAATTCAACAAATAATTTGGAGAGAGCAATGATGGTAAAACCAATTATTGTATAAAGAATTAATTTTTTAGCTTTTTGGACTTTTGCCGGGTCGCCACCAGCAAACAAAAACATAATCCCAGCGACAACCAATAAAATCGGCGCCAGAATTATAGACAAAGTAAATATAAAAGAAATAATATTATCTATAAGCTCTCCAAAAGTATCAAAGTCCAATGGATTATCAAGGTCTAATGGCCCGATGGTGAGATTGCCAACATTACCATCACTATCATCACCATCTGGAGGTGGCGTCTCACTTATAAAACATCGCCATTTTATTATTGTTTCATTAGGCTCTGTATCTAAAGCCTTAAGCGTTATAATGTAGAATGACGAAGTTTCTGGCGGAGAAACATACGTGTGTTTTAAAACAAAATGTTCTAGCAATTCACCTTTGCACGCATACTCATCTGTGTTTACGTTTACTCCATCTCCCCAATCAATTGTTAGCCACATATAAGGTGCTTCTTTTCTGGCACAATCATCCCAAATCCATCCATCTATAACTAATTCGTGACCAACCCAAGTATCAACTTTCCATACTACTGGGGTACTGGTTGGAGGCAAAAGGTGACATAATCCAGGAGGATCATCAAAAACAATATCATCTGAGCATGTTTCTTTCTCTTCTATTCCCTGTATACATGTCGTCATTCGCTCTTGAGCATTGACACTTAGAATAAATTCTTCTTCTGACCAAAAAATGATTGCTAGAGTAATAGCCACAATAACTATCAAAAACAATATAATTTTTTTCATTTTATTCCAAAAAGACTTGGTATATTAATTTAACAAAAACTCTTGCTAAGCTGATTATTGCAAATCCGATTAAAGTATAAAGAACCATTTTTTTAGCTGTTCCTACCTTGGTAGGATCTCCCTGCGCCGTCAAAAACATAATCCCAGCCGCAACCAGCAAAATCGGCACAATGAGCAAAGAAATAGTAAATAGAAAACTAACAATTTTGTCTATGAAGTCCTTAAAATCCGTGGCTGTTAAGGGGTTTGTGATTTCTACAGTTCCGATTGGGGTATGAATACCTTCTCCGTTATCTCCGCCGGACGAATCTCCAATGCTAATCGGGTATTTGTCTATTTTAGAGTGCTGTGAAGCAACATCTGTAGCCCATGCTCCTATTTTATAAGATTTATCTTCTGAGTAAGTATGAGTAAACGTATGGCTGCAGGTTGTATCTCCTTGATTATCACAAGGTTCAACCCCCCCATCACAAAAACAATAGGAATCCTTATCATCTCCCCAAGCAACAGCTAAGAGTTCGAGTTGTTTATCATCCCGTCCGGTCACTGTTATTTCTACAGTTTTCTCATTAATGGTTGGGTCTAACGATAAAACAGTCGGCGATTTATCGTCATCGTCTCCGCCATTGTCTCCGCTTCCACCCCAAGTCGTAACAGTTATAATATCCTTACAATCTTCTTTAATAAGAGAACCTGAGATAAACCGTGTAAACCAGGCAGTAATAGTAAATGGTCCAGAAGAATTATATGTATGATTAGATTCGGACTCAGGTAGGCACTGAACTTTGTCTGCGCTACTACAACCAGCGCAGTAATCGGTCAGATTGCCATCTCCCCAATTAATGCGATACCCACCAATAGGTATCTTATTATCAGATGCGGTGCATAATTTAAAAGATACTTTATTACCATTAATAACGACATTACTAGCCACAGGAGGCTTTGGAGGGCAGCTAACTGCCCGAATAACTCCTGGAACCAAAAACGCAGCAGTAATTATAAATAATATAAAGAGCTTAAAATTTTTCATTATTCTTTGCTAAAAATTAATCCGTAAT
>Ga0315547_1002073_pt1 | contig 14599 bp, 17 predicted proteins | sample SalMarSW160240MG_2_FD_202542 | JGI IMG/M metagenome (GOLD analysis project Ga0315547, IMG submission 202542) | Salt marsh sediment microbial communities from the Plum Island Ecosystem LTER, Massachusetts, United States - Salt Marsh Sediment SW1601-240 ... | reverse complement strand
CGGCTCGTGCCGGAGCTCTTTTCGTATCTGGATGAAGCCGGGAGGATGGTGGGGGAACTGAAAAGCTACTCGGGGATTCCAGAAGAAGCGCTGAGAGCGTTGTGTATTGCCTGGCATTATCAGAAGAGCTGGATCAAAGCGAAGCAGGCTGAGAGGCGAAAGGACTACAAGTCAAGAGAGCGGGAAGAACTGGAACTCTTGGAGGATGAGCTTGGTGATGGATTTCACAAGGTGAAGGAAGCAGTCTATCTCGAACTTGATACCATCGTTCAGAGTTCCGCTATGGTCGAGAACATCAATTCCATTTTGCGGATGCACCTCAACACCACAAAGAATCACGTGACTCAGGGGATACACAATCTGTTCATGCACTACCACAACCATCGACGGTACGCAGCTGGGAAGAGGAAAGGCAAGACCCCCATGGAGATTCTCACCGGCAGGACACAGGACAAGGACCGGTTGGAGCTGCTGATAGAGAAAGTGCCCTGGGAACAGTCCAGCCTACTGAAGCCGGCAGCATAGACCCACTATTGTCACTGCAGGAGAAATCCCCTCATGTTTCCCCGTACCACAATTCCGCCTAATAGCTATCAGTACAGACAAAAAGTGTAAACTACTTTCCGGCGTTTCTGAAGGATGCCGAAAATGCAACATGCAGTTAAGTTAATCTAGTATATTATCAGCTGTATGTACCGATCGATAGGAGTTTCCCCAACAGAAAGAGCATGATTCAAAAAATCCTTCTGGCCTTTATTCCCGTGTTCGTGGCTGTTGATGCCATCGGAGTGCTACCTATTTATATCTCACTCACGACGGATCTAACTGGTCCCGAGAGAGGGAGGATCATTTTACAGTCGATGCTCACAGCCTTTGGAATCGCCGTGGGATTCGTTTTCCTCGGAAAGGCGATCTTCGCCGTTCTCGGGATAGCTATAGGCGATTTCATGATAGCCGGCGGTGCTGTTCTCTTCTGTATCGCCATCATCGACATCATCCGGGCGGAAAAGGCTCGACGAAGACCGGGAAAGGAGCTCGGAATCGTACCTCTCGGCACACCCCTGATAGCGGGACCGGCGGTCCTGACAACTTCTTTGATCATCATCGAGGAATACGGATTTCTTCCGACTCTGATTGCTGTGACCCTCAATGTTGCACTGGCCGGGCTGGTCTTCGTGTCAGCCGATATTCTGATAAGGATCCTGGGTGAGCCGGGGACCAAGGCCCTGAGCAAGATAACCAGCCTTTTCCTGGCTGCCATTGCGGTAATGATGATAAGAAAGGGTCTTCTTCTATTCCTGGCCTGACCCGACCCGTCAAAATCCACCTACTAAGCAGGGGATGAGTTACAGGCGGCGGATCTCCTCGAAAAACGGGGTGCGCCGTTCGCGCACGCAGGTCTCGGCGTACAGATACATGGACGCTGACCAGCTCTGCCAGTCCTGGCCCTGAGGAGTTCCATCCTGCGCCCTTAGCCATTCATTGAAACCGAAGGACACTTCGGCATTTCTGGTTGGCTGGACCAGGCGAGTCAGGCTCTGTAGCTTACGTTCTGCCAGGCGGAAGCGCTCAGCCGCTACAAGGGCGGCGATGTAGAAGCCGCAGATAAAAGGCCAGATACCGCCGTTGTGATATTCCCCAGGCTGGTTGTACCGCTCGTAACGGGGCCGCCAGTCGGCGTCCTGCGGGCGGATGTAGGGGAACAGGTTCGGCGGAAGCTCCACTGCCAGGTCTCCTTTGTTCCGCAACTCCGCGCACTCTTCCTCCACCCAGGCGATTATTGCCTTGGCCCGGGAAGGGGAAGCGAGCCCGGACAGAATGGCCAAGCTGTTCCCCAAAAGATCGAAGCGCTCGTTATTATCCACCTTGTAGGACCACAGGGCATAGTAAGGCTTGTGATACAGCCTCAACCCTTCATGCACGTGGCGCTGCTGGGTGCCGCCCCGCACGGTAAACCTGGTCATAAGCTGACACAGGGCGTCCGCCTTCTCATTCTGCCCGAGCAGCCTGAGATAGCAGTAGACCACGGTATTCACGTACAGCCCGTAGCCGAGCACCCACTGCTCATCCCGCCAGTCGCTGGTGGGAAGCTGTCCGACAAGGACTCTATCGTCGGGGCTACGATAGTCCATCCATACCAGCGCCCGCTGAACGGCCTGTTCCAGGAATTCCGGCTCGCCGATGGCATTGCGGAACACCGCGACGGCCAATAGAAAAAGCGGCGTGGTATCGCTGGCGCCCCGGTCCTCCGGATCATGCACCAGAGAGGGGATGTGCCCACGGGAACTCTGGTTTCGGGCTACTGTTTCCAGAACCTTGCGCTGCACGGCCATGAGTTTCGGATCTCCGGAAATCAGTACTCCCAGCGTATTGATCATTTGGTCTCTGGTGTAGGGCTCGGGATACTCCCAACCAGCGGTGCGGGGCAGCCCGCGAACAGGTCCCCGGCTGTTATGCAGCAGAACCTGCAGCGCCGCCTCCCTGGCCTTCAGGATCAAATCATCAGTTTTGCCTTCCACACTCATACGTGACTCCAGTCAGACGTTTTTCTTATTCGCGCATGTCATCCGGTTCAAGAAATTCCCAGACGGCTAGTGATCAGGTCGATAAAGCGTTTAGTCACCACCCGGTAGTCGAAGCGCTCGATCACACGCTTACGGCCTGCCTGACCCATTTTTTTTCGCAGCTGTGGATCAGCCATCAACTCCAGAAGGTATGTGGAGACGTCCTGAACACTGGGACGGTAGTCCACCGTTCGGGGGGTTGGAAAAACGAGCCGCTGGGGACCTTTACCTTCCTCCTCCTCACCGGTGTTTATCTCCTTCAGGACGATCTCCTGGGCCACCCCGGCCAGATAGGCTGTTTCACCGTGTACCAGGGTGTCGAGCATGGCCATGGCTTTAATGCCGATCACAGGCTTCTCGCAGGCCCCGGCTTCCACCTGGGGCATGCCGAAGCCCTCCAGGTGGGCGGGGGCGGCATAGATGTCGCAGGCTGCGTTTAGGTAGGGCATGAAGTTACGGGAGACCACGTTGGTGGTATAGACCACGTTCTTTTCGATGCCCAGCTGGGTGGCCAGCTGCAGGTCCAGCAGGTTCTGTTTAAGGGTGCGGGGCTGGGGCCAAACCTTGCACACATACTTCCAGTCGGGAGCTTTATCCGCGATCAGGGCCAGGGCTTGCATTACCTCCCGGGCCCCTTTAGAGGCTGCATCTCCGCCGACGGTGAGGATCATGATCTGCTCCGGACCCACCCCCAGCGCTTCCCGCACCGCCGTTATTTTCGGATCGCTCGGGTCCCGGGCCCGAAAGGCGTCGGTATCGCAGCCTACCGGGAGTACCTCGATGATGTCGCCTTTCAAGCCATCTCTGACATAGACCTCTCTGACCCAGTTGGAGGTTACCAGGATCAGAGGCAGGGCGTTCAACGTTTCCTGGAACTCCCCGATGAATCCGTCGGCCACCAGCCATGGTACAGGCTGTATCCCGTGCCGCTGGGGATGGAGCACCAGGTGCGGCGTGTGGCCCCAGTAGCCTACACCGACCACCACATCGGGTGCGAACCAGCGGTAGTACCACTCTTTCTCCTGTGCCGATTCAAAGTGCACCGCGTGGGCATCCACCCCCGCTTCACGCAGACCCCGAAAGAGCATGTCCCCCTGGGTAGCCAGCCCGCCTGGACGAGGCGGGTAGTCGTAGAGCATCAACACTTTCATGGTCCGGTTCCTCCTTGTTCGAGCCATCGGGTCAAAGTCTCGGGTCTGTCGAAGCACCAGAACGCTTCGACCTTCGGACAGGCCCGAGCTTCCCAGCCTTCAGGCGGAAACCCGTAAAGCCTGGTAATGATGCGCAACTTTTCCGCAAAGACCTCGTCGGGGAGAGGCACGGTGCTGTGGGCCGTTGCAATGGCTGTGGGATAGCGGCTGCGCTGTCCATCTTCATAGGCGAACAGCCGCAGCTCTCCAAGGTAAAGGTCCCCGGTGGTCCACAAATCACAAATCGACCGCCCCACTTCCTCGTGGCGGCGGTGCCGGGTGTACTCCCCGCGGGGGCTGTGGGTGAACAGCACATCGAAACACCTGTCCCCCGACAGCAGCTCCAATACAGCCTCCCGGACCTCTTGCGGTATAAGAGGATTCTGCTCAGGACCATCGTCCAGATCCCCCATTGTCCCGGTTGCTCCCAGATACTCCAAAACCCGGAAAAACTTCGGTGCTCTGTCCGGGTCGCTCCTGCGGCACAGTGTCACCACGGTCCAGTGGCAATCGGAATTCATCATAAGCGTTCCCCCTGCCCAGAGGGTCTCGTCGTCCGGGTGGGCCACCACCACTGCAGCTCTTGAGACCGACCGCCCCTCTATCCCCGGTATCCCACTCATTGCTACAGCACAGCCGCCAGAAGATCATCAAGCCGGGCCGTGGCCAGGCAGATACACATATCCGAAGCACCGTAGTACAACCTGACCTGGCCATCGCGGAGTGTCCAGCCGCAAGGAAAGACCACGTAGGCCACGTCTCCCTCCCGTTCGTACTTTTCAGCCGGTCCGAAGACCCATTCCTCCGAACGGGCAACGACTTTCCTAGGATCCTGCAGATCAAGGAGCGCTAACCCGAGGCGGTAGATATCCCCTGCGGCGGTCCCTCGAACACCGTGGTAGAGCATCAGCCAGCCCCTACTCGTTTTGAGCGGCGGTGGGCCAATACCAACCTTTTTGGAATCCCACCATCCCCCATCCCGGGCGGGAAGAAGGACCTGATGGTCTCCCCAGTGCCTCAAATCAGGTGAAAAGGAAATCCATATTCCCGCTTTGTACCTTGTATCGGCCGGTGTGGGGCGATGGATAAGGGCCCATCTGCCATCAAAGGTTTCGGGAAACAGAGCGGCATCTTTGTCCTCAGGTGGCATCACTGGGCCCTGGCGCTCGAAGGTTCGAAAATTCGCCGTGTAAGCCAAGGCCACCAGTGGACCGGCCTTGGAATAGGCAGTATAAACCACCGCCCACTTTCCCAGCTCCTCCAGATAGGTGATCCTCGGATCCTCCAACCCCCACAACTCTTCTGGATGACGCTCGGGCTCAGGGGCCAGGGCGGGGCGGTCCTCGATGGTCCAATCCGTGATACCGTCCGTACTGCGAGCGACAGTCAGATGAGAGATTCCTCTCCGGTCCTCCACTCTGAGCAGGAGAAGTGTGTCGCCGTCGCAGGTGATCGCGCCGGCGTTGAACACCGAATTGGCCGGATAGGGAAGATCCTTTACGGTAATGATCGGATTATGCTCGTAGCGGATGAAAACGAATCCTTCAGGTTGATACATGATTCCTCCTTTCCAGGAAATTCTTTGCCTGCATGGTGTACCCAGACGACTACCGGGGAGAGGCCTGCTTCTTTGCGCAGCCCACCAGAAGCTGGTTGCAGCAGTACATGGCCAGCAGGGCCAGGAGCCAGACAAGTGTCAACTCGGCCCTCCGGTTCCTTTTCATTTCCCCTTACGGCCACGGCGAAAGAGATAGTTTCTTACATAGCTTGTTCTAGCAAGCGGACCTTCCTTAACAAAACGAACATCTTCGATGGAATAAAAAGCATTTGGATTGAAATCGTTGATTAGTTTTTCTATATGTGGAAGATCTTGCCTTTTGATGACGGTGAATATGATTCGCACTTCCCCAGCGTCTCCATGGGCTTCAAGCTCCGTCGTCCTGAAACCTTCTGATCTCAGATGAGACGCTAATTGAGCTCCGCCAATTCGTATGATGATTCTTATTATGACTTGGCCGATAGAAAGTCTATCTTCAACTATTATTCCGACAAATGTACCGGCAGCAAATACCAACGCATATGCGATGTAAGTGGCTATATTGGAAACATTATTCATAAGCTGTCGGATCGCAATGAGCCATATCAGGATTTCAAAAAAACCGCATACGGGAGCGAGTCTTCTTAGTCCTTTAGACAGGAAGATGATCCTAATTGTGCCAATTGTGACATCTAGAATCCGGGACAAGAAGATCAACAAAGGAAGAACAATCCACTGAAATACCATCGTATTGACAAACCCCATCTCTGTTGAACTTTCCTATATGTCTTTGTTCTTGCTAAAACTCACGTAAGGATTCCCGGATTCTTGTATATGGTTTATAGCAGAAAGTCAATCCTGACTCATTCTTATCCCATCCAAATACATCGATCCATTTCATGAGTTCCGCCTCCTTATTACCCGCGACATCGCGGTGACGTTTCAAAAAGGTGTGGATATAATCCAGATTTCTTTCTGGCTCCCAGTACACCGAGGCATTTCGGCCGCTTGTGTGGCTGGCAGTCATCTCCACTTTGCTCAGAAAAGCATATTTAGCTCCGTACAACGCTTGGATGATCTCGGGTAGCATGTCCTCAGCCCAGTTTCTATGGAAACCGCAGAATCCCAAATTGTCTACAATCAGCTCTTGTCTGAAGCGCTCAGCGTTCATTTGGCCAAGCGTTCGTGGGGGAACGAAGTCACTCCCGCAATACATAGTATATAGTACTTGCCCATGATAGCCCTCGGTGAGAGCACCCCGGGAGTCCAGTACTGATTCGGTACCATCCAGCCCCCGCGAGCGTAGGCGTTGTACACGAATCGATCCAGTACATCTTTCCCCTTGCCTCGGGCGAGGCGGGGGGCTACTTTTCGGGCTCCCAGCGAGAAATCTATAGGGTTTTTGTGCTGAATAATGCTGTCCAGTAGCTCAACCCCCAATTCAGCGTTCTGCATCGAATCCGTGTCAATACGAAATCCAGAAAATGCAAAAACTGGAAGCCTAGTCACACCGAGCTCTTCAGGGAGTAGCAACTTCGCGTCCAGGCATTCCATCAGCCAGGCAAGGACCCCGCCGATTGAGATAGCGTCAAATCCATAGCGGTCAGCATGGTGGTTGAGTTTTTCCGCTGCCCGCTGGTCGAATATCCCACATAGTGGGCCCATCACCTGGTAAGGTTCATAATCCTTTTTGAACTGTCCATGCATCTTCTTACACACTGCCGCACAAGGCTCTCCGCAGGTGCGCTGTTGCTTGCCCTGGATCGTCTCTTCGTTGAACTGTTTCAGGTAGTGATTGATTATGAACTGTTCCTGAAGACTCCGAGGCTCAGGTTCCTCCATATAGATTGATCGATAATTGAAAGCCAAACGACGGCCGTCCATGCCAGAGTAGTTGACCCCAAAAGTACCACCGGTCCCGAACTTAGGGTCGAAGCGATATTTGGTAGTTGCCTCATAGTCCTTGGCGGCTAGTTTCTGGTTGTATTTGTCCCGAAACCATTGGTCGGCTACGCTTCTATCCCGAAAGTCTTCTTCGATGAATGTCCCACCGTATATAATCGCTGCGATTCCGTGTTGCTGGAGAAGCTTACTACCAAATCCTCCTCGGCCGGCCCAGGTGTCTACATATGTCAGTTTCCCGTTACGAATCGGTACGGAACCGATCGCTCCTATATCGGTAGCCTTAGCTGCCGGTCCTACAGCTAATATTTTTGGATCATTTTCATACCTGTCACGAAATACTCATATACATGGTTCATCAGTCCGTAGACTCCACCCAGCCCTTGCAACCAAATACGATCCAGATCAATCGGAACGAGTTCGACCTCGATCTCTTCCCCATGTTTCCGATTTAGATAGAGGATTGAATAACTGTCACAGGAGCCGACGATCGACAGCATGTTGATTCCCAGGTTGTTGAAGACGAGACCAGCGCCGCCCATGGAGGAGATGAAAAAGCCGCTCCAGCAGGGTGAAAACCCGGTTACGATTATGCGATTGCAGCCAGGAAAGATGGAGCCAGCCAGCAAACCAACTCCTAAGTTCAAACTGTTCAATCGACCTGACAGGTGGAGTCCCAGGTCAACAGGACCAAAAAAAGTCTCCCAGCTTGTATCGATCGATCCTGTAGAAACCGGTGTGTGCATCTATAAGAAGAACTTTGAGCTGAGCGTTCATCGGTTACTTCGCCTCCGTTTCGGATTTTTTCGCATTCTCCTCCTTCGCCCTCCGAATAAGGTCGCACCTGCCGGCCAGACCGATGATGATCACCCCCATGCCGATCATACTGAGGCTGGGGATTTTGCTGATTTCCAGAATGATCACTTCCCTGGCAATGGCCATGATTCTCACCAGTAGGACTATCTCGACCCGGATCTCATTGTTTGTGACGTATGCTTTATTGGTCTCGAACACCTCGATCCCGATGAGGATGAGTAGGAAGAACCCGAAAATATCCATAAGTTTGAAAATGCTGAGCAACGACCCTCGGGCCGTCGAGATGTCAGTGACGATCATCCAGCCCAAGCCCACAATCGATATATCAACAACCACGGCCATGAGAGCAATTAGGATAACGGCGATAGCAAACTCGAATTTTTAAGAAACTTCAGCATACTCCTCTCCGTATCGTTGCTATTGTAACCATTACCTGCTACCAAGGATAGCTACTGGACTGATCCATTACCATACAATAAAATGGCAATCTCTTTTCTGAAACAGCTCTATTCGGGCTCAAACCCAAACAAACACTGCCAAAGTTGTTCTGGAAATGCTTTTAGCCTTTCTACTACCAGAACCTCAGTAACCAAGGACGGCTGCTGAAGTTTTGGTCTTCGCGACGGCTGAAAACTTCTCTGTTCTCAGCCCCTGGGCAGTGGGAATCTTCCATCACCCAGATTCTTCCTCGGAAATGTCCACCCCTGGGGTCATTCAGCGGGACAGGGCTCTGTTCACTACCTCCAGCAGCTCTTGGCGGCTGAACGGCTTGAGCAGAGAACCCTGGGCACCCAGGAGCCGAGCGGCCTGCAGAAACTTCTGTCCCACCGAGTGTCCCGACATAACGATCATGGGAATGCTGGGACTGCTCCTGTGAAGCGCACGGAGAAACTCGATTGCATCCATGCCGGACATGACGATGTCGGTAACGGTCACATCAGGAACGTGCTCCGCAAGATGCCGTAATCCTTGCTCACCGTCATCAGCCAAGTGCACAATGTATCTCTGTTCGCTCAGGAGATGGTACATGAGTTGCAGCAGCTGAGGATCATCATCAATCACCAGCACTTTTTGACTTTCGTCTTGGTTCATGCAGCTTCCCCTCCCGTTTCTTCCTGGCCCACTGTCCACTGTTTCTCGGGAATTGAAAAAAACACCTCAACGATCCGTGGATCGAACTGAGCTTCCGACAAACGCCTCAGCTCGTCGTGTACCGCATCGAAGGGCAGAGCCTTGCGGTAGGGCCGATCGCTGGTCATGGCGTCAATGGTGTCGGCCACTGCGAACAACCGGGCCGACAGCGGGATCTGCTCGCCCTTCAAGCCTTGGGGATAACCGCTTCCGTCGAAGCTCTCGTGGTGATAGAGCACCCACTCAGAGGCTCCTTGCAGAAACCGCACTCCGCTCAACCGCCGGTAGCCCAGTTCAGGGTGCTTGCGGATGACTGCAAGATGTACCGGCCGGAGCTCCAAAGCGGCTGCTGAGAACTGGGCCTATGACCAGATTCGATTGGGGTTGGTGAATTAGAAATTAAAACACGCTCTTTCTTCCCCATTTCAAGAATGAAAAAAAACAACGATCTCTGTTGAGAAAAACGAAAATTGGTTGATCCTTCAGAAAACCAGTTCCTGCCTGTTACCACCAATCGGGCACTTTCGGTCTTGAAAGTCAGGTTACAAGAGGACCGCACCGGCTTGGCTAAATCCTTAGTAACCAAGCCGTGCATATCACCAAGCTGAAAGAAGAAAGCACGGAAAAGGGAATTTTGTCATTGGAGGAAGACCAAAGCACTCGTCTTTGCGGGGAAATCCTCTGGAGAATGGATACTTCCTCCTTCTACATAGCACCCCTACTGTACGCCGGCTCCCAGGTCGCATTAAGAAAATGCAGTTGCCTGCCTGCCAAGATTGAAGTAAATTTCTCTTGTTCATTAGTGTTCTTCTCTTGGAGTATGCGGATAGATGAAGAGTAATCCTGGCTGCTGCCCGGTCCCGGACAGCCAAAAAAGTTACCCGAAATACATATCCCAGTAGAATTATCAGGGAGGAAGAGACAATGGCAAAACAGCTGCTGTACGATCAAAGTGCGCGCAGTGCACTCATGACGGGGTTCGTATCGTGGCAGACGCGGTGCGAGTCACCTTGGGTCCCAAGGGCCGCAATGTGGTTCTTGGCAAAAAATGGGGGGCACCGGTCGTAACCAACGACGGGGTTACCATAGCCAAAGAGTTGGAGTTCAAGGAACCCTTTGAGAACATGGGAGCACAGTTGATCAAAGAGGTGGCCCAGAAAACCAACGATGTGGCAGGTGATGGTACCACCACAGCCACAGTGCTGGCTTACTCGATGATGCGCGAGGGTGTAAAAAGCGTAGCCGCGGGGCACGATCCGATGATGATCAAACGGGGGATTGCCACAGCGGTCGAATTGGCCGTGGCTGAAATCAAGAAACAGGCCAAGAAGCTCAAAGGGCGGGAAGAGATCGCCCAGGTGGCTACTGTTTCCTCAGGTAACGATCGGGAGATCGGCGCCCTCATAGCCGACGCCATGGAGAAGGTCGGCCGGGGCGGGGTCATCACCGTGGAGGAATCCAAGTCCATGGAAACCAGTCTGGAGCTCGTAGAGGGTATGGAGTTCGATCGGGGCTATCTCTCCCCGTACTTCATCACCGATCGCCAGACCCTCCGGTGCGAGCTTGAAGACTGCTATATCTTCACTTACGACAAGAAGCTTTCCGCCATGAAGGATCTGCTGCCCTTGCTCGAAAAAGTGTCCAAAGCCGGAAAACCGATACTGCTCATTACGGAGGACGTGGAAGGTGAGGCACTGGCCACCCTGGTTGTGAATCACCTGCGGGGCACACTGAAGGCCTGCGCAGTCAAAGCCCCGGGATACGGGGACCGTCGCAAGGCCATGCTGGAGGATATCGCCGTGATCGCCGGGGGACAGGTCATCTCCGAAGAGCTTGGACTCAAAGTGGAGAGTATCGAACTGTCCCAGCTGGGAAGAGCCAGGCTGGTACGAGTGGACAAGGAAAACACCACCATTGTTGAAGGAGCCGGGGATTCGAAGAGCATAAAAGGTCGTATCAACCAGATCAAGGTGCAGATCGAGGAAACCACCTCGGACTACGACCGGGAAAAGCTGCTGGAACGGAAGGCGAAGCTGTCCGGCGGAGTAGCGGTCATCAAAGTGGGAGCTCCTACGGAAGTGGAGCTGAAGGAAAAGAAGCATCGCGTAGAAGACGCCCTCGCCGCCACCCGGGCTGCTGTCGAGGAGGGGATCGTACCCGGAGGTGGAGTCTCACCTATATCCAGGCCATCAAGGCTCTGGACAGGCAGAACCTCTCAGATGGTGCTCAATCCGAGAAGGTGGGCTTCCAGATCGTTAAGCGCGCCCTCGAGGAACCTCTGCGGCAGATCGCCCGCAACGCCGGGATTGACGATGCGGTTGCTGCCGAACGGGTCCGAACGGCCAAAGCGGGAATCGGCTTCGACGCCGAGAAGATGATCTGGACGGATATGGTGCAGGCGGGCATCATCGATCCGGTCAAGGTCACTCGTTCGGCACTGCAGAACGCCGCCTCGGTTTCAGGGATGATGCTGACCACAGAGTGCGTCATTGCCGACTTGCCCAAAAAGGAGAAAACCGCAGCGCCCCTATCGCCGGATTATGAGGACATGGATGAGTACTAAGGACTGGACTCGGGGGAACGAGCCCCGGGCGCATACACTGGGAAAAGTGCAAAGTTTGACACGCGAGGAGGTGAATCATGGAGACAATAGTTGAACTCATCTTGCGCGATATCGAGGACGACATCTCGATCAACGCCCATCGGGTGAACGTTGAACTGTCGGGCAAAGGCTTCCTGAAAACCAAAAAGTCGGTACGGCTGTTCGGAAGCGTGGACTCCAAGATGGATAAGGAAAAAGTGAAACGGAGTGCCGAGCACCATGCAGGCGCTCAGTACCAGGTGCTGGACGAGCTTACAGTAAAGTCCCCCGGTTAGTTGACCGCCTGCGCACCCGGAGCTGGCCGGCTGGCCTTGAAGTATCGGACTGACTTTATCCTTAAAACCAGCGGGTTAAAAAGGCTTTTATTGGTCCTTTCGCTTTGACCCTGATGAGGGGTTTTGTGCAACGTTTAGCGACCTTTTCGGGTATAGTACCCATGACTACCCGCCGCCAAAAAGCTTCTCGGGATGCACCAATGACAACCAGATCGGAATCAGGGGTTTGCTGTAGAATGGTTTTTGCGGGATTTGACGATTCAATAACTTTCGATTCCAGGATGTCTCTTTGGAAGTTAATCTCCGAGCAGATTGAGTCCAAACAGTCATCTAGGTGAAATTGCGGTGTTCTTGGTTGCCTGACATGCAGGCATACTATGCGACCATCGTTTTTCTCTACCATCAATCCGGCAATTTCGAGGGCCAACGATGAATTATGCCCTCCCACCAGAGGTACAAGCACACGCTTAAACGGCTGATTCTCCATATTTCTAAACACCACTACATCGCATGGCGCTTTTTCTAGAACTGGGTCAATGGTACTGCCGGAGATAAACCCTCTTCGGCGTGTCTGACGATTCCAGTTCATTACGATGAGATTTGCATCACGTTCTCGGGCAGCGCTTAGAATGCCTCGAGCGGTGTTACGGCAGTATCGGATAGAACTATCAATGAAGAAACGAGAAGACAGGTAAAGTATAGCTTCTGCAATCGCCTCCTTTCCCGGAAGAGTGTATCGCGCCGCATCGGAAAGAGGCACTTGGTCCGGCATGGTCACCATGTGCAAGAGTTCCACCGCGCCATTCTTCGCCTTTGTCAGAACCATGACCTGGCGAACGATCCCCAGGACATCTTCGATATCTTCTACCGGAACAAGAACGAGGTATCTTTCACGTTCTGGAGTGTATGCTTTTTCCAATGTGAGAATCTCCTCACGGATCGGAAGGGTTCGAGTTCGGGAATAGGTAAAATAGATCAGAAGCCCGAGTCCCACCCACGAGGGGGCGATGATCCAGGCTACGTAGCTCACATCGATGATAAAAACTGCAAGCACAATCTGCATAACGATCGCTACGGCCGGAATGAAGGGGAAAAACGGCATCAGATAACCGTAGTGGAGCTCATCGGCCATTCGTCTGCGCATGCGGATCACGCTTAGATTGGCAAGTAAAAACATGAAGAGGAACATGATGCTCGCCCCTGAGGCGATATCTAAAATGGGTAGAAAGATGAATGTCGCAATGATAATAGACGTGCACAGAATCGCAATATAGGGGGTTTTTCGTTTTGAAGAGATGCTGCCGATCAACGGTGGAAGCATGTGATCTCGCCCGAGAGCGTAGGAGGCACGGGCCGCGCTGTAGATGGTGGCGTTAAGAGCAGACGTCGAAGTAAAGATAACGGTTAAAACCGCTACGAGATTTCCGTAAGAAATAATTTGCTCCACCGCCGCACCGAATCCTTTTTCTCCAAAAGAACCGAGCCATTCCCAGGCAGGCATATTCACATCCTTGATGCCGGTGATCAAGGCAAAAGCTACCAACATGTATACAACAGTTACGATTAGGATCGAATAAATGATGGCTTTGGGAAGATTCCTCCTTGGATTCACAGCTTCGTCTCCGGCCTGAGCAATCACTTCGTATCCCTCAAAGGCAATAAATTCGAAACCCATGCAGACCAGAACCGCTGAGGCTCCGTGGGGAATGAAAGGCTGAAAGTTGAGGACCCGCGAGGGATCGGATACAACGACAACGATACCCACGGCGCCAATAAATCCAAGTGTCAGGGTTTGTCCCAATGTTAAAAAGCTTTCCAACTTACCTGTAGCGGATACACCCCTGTAATTGATGTAGATGAAGAGGATCGCCAGGACGAATGCCAATCCACTCTCTCGGAGGAAGATGGGAATGGGGAGCCAGTTCAACAGGCCAAGCAGATCCAGGTAGTGCAGTGTGTACTCAGAGAAAACAACCGCGTAAAGACTGCCGGCAACAGAGGAAGCAAACCAGGATATCCAGCCGGCGGTAAATCCTATTCCGCGGCCGAAAGCAATTCGGGCGAAGTTGTAAATACTTCCCGCCTTTGGCAAGGCAGAGCTCATCTCTGCATAAGCCATACCGGTGAAAAGAGCTATGAGTCCATTCAGAGAGAACGCAAGAATCGTGCCGCCGGGGCCGGAAATACGCACAGAATGTCCCATACCCAGAACGGCACCGGCTCCGATCATCATCCCGACACCCATCATGGTGAGCTGAAAGAGGCTTAACTCCCGGGAGAGGGTGCTACCAGTTGTCTCATGCCGCCTGTCTGTGCGTTTCATCTCTTTCGGTGTTTTATTATCCTGGTAAATTTCACGATTTCTCTGTATGAAGTTGTCCGGCGTCGATGAATCTTCTCAATGATTTTCAAGTTCCAGACAACGAGTGCTATCAATGTCAAAGTCGCTATTGTAACGATCCCAAAACCTATAATTGTGATGAGTTCCATGTGGCATCTTGTTCAGTATGGTTACACGGCTGCAACTCTGTGGCAAACAAGTAACGATGAAAGTAAAAGTTTTTCACGGAAATAGGCAAATT
>Ga0315547_1002071_pt1 | contig 14601 bp, 8 predicted proteins | sample SalMarSW160240MG_2_FD_202542 | JGI IMG/M metagenome (GOLD analysis project Ga0315547, IMG submission 202542) | Salt marsh sediment microbial communities from the Plum Island Ecosystem LTER, Massachusetts, United States - Salt Marsh Sediment SW1601-240 ... | reverse complement strand
GTTATGACTTGAACAGAATCAGGGCGAAAAGAAAAGATACCTCCGAATCATGGATCTCTGCCATCCTGTTTGTTATGAATTTGACAAAACTAATGACAGTAGCCATCAAGTATGGTTATTTTTTAGCCCTTTTTATCTGGAGGCAATTAAAAACGGTTTTAATGCCCTCTCCTGTTCAAAACTGGAGCGGCAACGTTTCAATGAGACTAACAATTGCGTGAGAAAATCAGCAAACCCTACCTAGCCTTAGGCAAACATAAAAGTCGCTTAAAACGCTTTAAATCAGCCTTATACGGCATGTTGCAATATCTGGTGTGTTTGTAATGTATTGATATTCACGAAGTAGAAGAATGTGTTGTAATCTGGATAGCTATATGTTATCCTTGAATCCACAAAATATGAACAATTACTTTAATTGTAAAGCAAAAGTAAATTTTGGAATTAACACTGGCAATGCTGAGATTATATGTGAGTATCGTAGCAATTTGCCCACTATATAGGTAATAACTCAATTGATGCTATTCCTGGTGTAATCAACCAAGTAAATAAACCGTCAGGGCTCAATTTACCCTCTCTCCATCTGAGAAATGCCTCAACAAAAGTATAATGTGGAACAAGTGTTACCATTTTCGATCCAGCTGCCTTCGATTTTGAAAAAGTATCAAAATCCGGTTTGCCTATAGTTACTCGATGATCTGCATTAATATCAACTCCTTTTGTAATAACATCAAACGCATCCTCTTTATTTATAGTAGCATCGTTACGCTTTTTAGTTTTACATTCTAAAAGAATTGTTTTCCCCATTTCACTTATAAGAAAATCAGGAACTCCCTTTCTTTTTTTTGTGTCTATTTTCTTTATTTTCCATCCAATTTTAATAATCATCTCCTCGATTACATCCTCGTAATCATGTCCTAATGATTCATATGCTACAACAATAAGATCACGATCCTCTTTAAAATTATCAAATCGTCTTAAATGTCGAGATCTCCAGTAATCTAAATTCATAGAAAAATATTGGCTCACCGCTTCAACTAAAGCCCGTGCTCGATCTACATTTTCAACGACCTTCGCTATATCCTCAATTTGCAATTTTATAAGGACATTCGGTTCAGAAATTCCTTTCTTGAATAATGACATAGCTCGTTGTCGCCCAAGGCCAGGGACATCATACCTTTTGGCAGCTTTTAATACATCCAACGCCTCTTCAACTGCACCAAAACGAATCTTCTCAGCAAGTAACGTAATTTTAGCGGCAACGGGGGTTTCAAATTTAACTCCTGGGCAAACTGAAATTTTGGACAGACCTTCAAGAATCCATGCAACTTCCAATGAAAGCGTGTGGAACTGCCCATAGCTGATTGCCGGAATAGTGCGTCTCAATTTATGTTCAGAAATGCCTTGTGCCCACAGATTCAAACCATATGCAGCGTTTGTGACTCTATCGTAATTTTCAACGTTCAACGAGTCTATAAAAAGAGAGGCAGATTTTATTTCCTTCCATGCGATAGGTTCAGGCTGGTTACTTCTTGCGTATGGCAAGAACCTTTGTCCAATATTTTCATCAAATTCATCACATGAACAAACAGCATGAATAAGTGGCAATTCATATTCACTGCTCAAAAAGGAAGTTTCATTTTGTCGCAGCAATGATAACAAAAATACACCTGTTGAAGGCAATAATCCCGTAGAAGATATTGCTTTGCCTAAGGGAGTAGGATTGTAATTATTCTCATCACCCTCGATTAGTTCATTTTCATAAAGCCATTTTATAGACTCTGAAATTTTGGGAGCTATTTTAACAAGCATCTTAGGGTTGTGCTTTTGGTTCTGAAACCACCAAAATGTATTCGAATAAAATTTGTTTAGATCCTGTTCATTCTTACAAATTCGAATTGATAAAAGATGCATAACTGATTTTCTTATACTTTTGTTTAATAAAACAGAATTAAGAGGCCCAATATCTTGTGAAATATATTCTTTAGCTTTTATTGATTCTGCTCTGTTATGTGCAATTAAAATAGCACATCCTTGCTCATCTAAACCAAGACGACCTGCACGACCGGACATGTTTATGTATTCAGATTTTGATATCCATGGTTCGGACAGCCATGATCTTGAAAATGAATGGAACAATACAGTTTTAATGGGAAAGTTAACACCCGCTGCAAGAGTTGGTGTTGAGAAAACAACATCCAGTTTTTTTTCTCTTAAAGCATTTTCAACAACTGATCGTTCTGAAAAGCTCAGATCGGTAGAATGAAAGGCTACTTTTCGTTCGCTTGTTATTTTTAGCATATCAGTGATCGCTGTAGGCTCACTAAATAATTCTAATTGCTCAGCAATACCATACGATTTCGAATCTTGTTGATGTGATTTCGATAAAGTATCAGCAAGTTTTGTCGCTTGAGGCTTTGTCATTGTAAACACCAAAATAGGTCCAAAGCCGGAATTAAGTAGATTGCGTACTGCTGAGATTGTATCTAATGAAACCATTTTGTTGTTATCGTCTTCTTTAATTTCCCAATCTCCATGATAATTATAAAGGCGTCTCCCATTGATCCAAACTTCTTGTCTGAGGGGCACATCTCTATGCGTTACGTTAATAAATTTACAATTTAACCATCCTGCAATTTCATTAACATTAGATGCTGCTGCTGATAGTGCTATTATTTGTGAAGGCTTATGTTCCCTTACAATTGAGAATAAAATTTCGATATCTGGCCCTCTTGTTTCATCAGAAACTATCTGTATTTCATCCGCAACTACAACTTTATTATGTAAAAAGTAAATATTTGAACTGCTAAGGAGACCGAGGTATTTTTCATAAGTAGCTACAAGTATACCATTGTTCCATTCCCCTTCGTTTCGATCCCCTGTTGCGATGGAAACTTCAAACCATCTCTCATCTCCAGTATCGTAGCTTTTCTTGAATAAAAGATATTTCTCTTCTGCAAGCGCTTTATGTGTAACTAGGTAAACCGTCTTTTGTCCTTTTAATGCACCATCAATCGCAGCTATCTCTGCTATAGTTGTTTTTCCTGTCGAAGTAGGGGCAGAAATTATTAAACTTTCCCCACCACATAGGCCATTTTCAATCGCAGCCTTTTGAGCGGTTGTAAAAAAGGTTATGCCCAATTCTTTAAGCTTTTGAAGAATGGTCACATTTGCTCCATATTTTGCCGCTTCGTCTATCTTCATCTGATTTTTCCGTTTAGATTCTTCATGCACTTAAATTATGCGTTTAACTACGTAATAGACCGCAATATTGCAGTCTATCAATCATTAGATTAATAAATATATCCTACAAGTTACAACAATATCTATTCAAGGTCAAACATTTAGATAGAGTCGAAAGATTGTTGCATGCATTGCACTACCTACACATCTGCATACAATGCAATTAACTTCTGACTAATCATAACCCAACTCCCCAACCTGGGTTTTTGGGGACAACATTCCTATGAAAAATCAGGATAGACGTGTTACCCCACGTGTACCCCCACGTCAAATGGGTTTAGGTGTTTTAGGTATCTGAGTACCCCTGAGATAAACATCGAGTATTTGGGGTATACGTGGGTATGGACGTATAGAATTAAATCAATGGGTAGATGTAATGAAAATTTAAGGTATATGTACTGCCCCATGTACTACCATATGTATTTGAGGTTTGGGTGTTTTAGGCATCTAGGTATACCCAGAAAAAGTAGAAATACATTAATAGTACATATGGTAGGACATATGCAAATATTGAATTTGATGAAAAGCTTATGCAGTACTTACATGTTATGAAAAATTATAGGGTATACACAGGTATATACACCCCCCAATACATTTGAGGTTTACCACTTCCAGGTATCTAAATTAGTAGGGACAGAAACTTATTTAATTTAACGATGACTATTAATAGTTAAATGATTGTATAACAAAGTATTATATAAACCAAGTGAATAAAAGAACAAGTATATGTTATTTTTTAAATCACTCATTTATAATTATTTATGATATTTTAATTGGTATCTGTCCCAACTTATTTTAATATCCTCAATATCAGACAAATATTATGAACAAAATCCAGTTTTACTGTCAAATAGGAAACCTTATATCAATTATCACACAAGGAAACAGACACACCCCTCTACAACAAGGTTAATTCTTCGGTTTAGAATCTAGATTATTAATCATAATTTCTTAATTTTAATGTTCCCAATAATCACCCTATGCCCGAAAAAGAAGCCAAAGCGCGTATCAAGATTAACAAACTGTTAGAGGACGCAGGTTGGAGGCTGGTTGATAGTAGGGAAGTAAAGGCAAATGTTGTATTTGAAAGCCATGTGAAGATTACGCAGGAGGCGCAGAATGACCTTGGGGAGGATTTTGAGAACACAAAGCATGGTTTTATTGATTATCTCCTATTGGATGAGAAAGGATACCCTCTGATCGTCCTGGAAGCCAAGTCAGAATCAAAGAATCCATTGGTCGGCAAGGAACAGGCCCGTAAGTATGCAAAAAATATCAACTGCCGATTCATTTTATTGTCAAATGGCAACATTCATTATTTCTGGGACCTGGAAAAGGGTAGCCCCTATATCATCACCCGCTTCCCCGAACCCACCTCCGTAAAAGGGTACAGCAAGTATAAACCCAATCCGGAAAGACTGGTAAATGAGATTATAAGGGAGGACTATATTGCCCTGACTCAGATGCAACAATATGCCGAGGATCCTAATTGGCAGGATGAGGACACCCGAGAGGATTTTATCCATGTACATAAACTGCGGTTCTTGCGTCCCTATCAAATAAAGGCCATAAGGAGTATTCAGGAGGCCGTTAAGAACGGAGAGGATCGCTTTCTGTTTGAAATGGCTACCGGTACTGGCAAAACCCTTACCTCTGCTGCCATCATCAAACTCTTCCTCCGGACTGGTAATGCAAGTCGTGTGTTATTCCTGGTGGACCGTCTGGAACTGGAAGAGCAGGGAAGAAAGGCTTTCATTGAATACATAAAAAATGACTACCAGACTGTCATTTTCAAGGAAAGGCGAGAAGACTGGCGCATGGCAGAGGTCGTGGTCACCACCGTTCAGTCACTTTTATTTAACGACAAATACAAGCATATTTTCTCACCCACCGATTTTGACCTTGTTATATCTGATGAAGCACACCGGTCCATCGGTGGAAATGCAAGGGCAGTTTTTGAATATTTTATTGGATATAAACTGGGACTGACCGCAACTCCCAAAGATTACCTGAAACGGCTTGATCCAGGAAAGGTCAATCCTAACAACCAAAGGGAATATGAGAGGCGTTTACTTCTGGATACATACCGGACATTTGGGTGTGAAACCGGACATCCAACATATAGATATTCTCTCATTGATGGGGTGAGAGAAGGTTACCTGATAAACCCTGTGGTGGTGGATGCCAGAACAGATGTTACTACACAATTATTGTCAGATGAAGGCTATGCAGTGGTTGTCGAAAACGAGGAAGGACAGGAGGAGGAAGAATCCTTTTTTCACAGGGATTTTGAAAAAAAATTCTTTTCAGAGGACACCAACCGGTTGTTCTGTTCAACCTTTCTGAAACACGCACTCCGAGATCCTATCAATAAAGAGATTGGCAAAACCATTGTTTTTGCGGTTTCGCAAAACCATGCAGCCAAATTAACCCAGGAATTTAACAAGTTTGCTGATAAGATGTTCCCGGACAAATACAAATCGGATTTTGCTGTCCAGGTAACCTCTGTGATTCCGGACGCCCAGCAGTTTACGATCAATTTCTCTGATAAGAGCAATAACCTGATGGGAACTGCGAATATTCTTCCCTGGTATAAAACAAGTAAAACAAGGGTTTGCTTGACGGTCGGAATGATGACCACCGGTTACGATTGTACTGACATTCTGAACATCTGTCTTATGCGCCCCATTTTTTCTCCAACAGATTTCGTGCAGATCAAAGGCAGGGGAACCAGGAAACATAAGTTTGAGGACCAGATCATTGACCAGGAGCAGAAACACGAAGTTGGTACAGTAAATAAAGACAAGTTCAAACTGTTCGATTTCTTTGGAAACTGCGAGTACTTTGAGGAGAAATACAATTATGATGAGATTCTGAAACTCCCATACCGAACAAAAAGAACTGATGCTGGTGAAGGAGAAGTAATAGTTACGCTTCCCGAATATGAACGATTTGATGATGATCATTTACAAACCCTTCACGAGGAGGCCATTGGGTTGAAGGGTATGAAAATCGACCGGATGTTCTTCGAGAAGTTCCAGGACACAGTGAAAGAAGATCCATTTGTCAGAGAAAATGTAATGGCGGAGAATTGGGACAAGGTATTAGACTATATGAACCGCGAGATATTCAATAAACCGGAAGAGTATTTTACCCCGGAGAAGCTTCGCAAGTCGTTGAAACATGACAGAAAAGTCACCATACGGGAAATGCTGGAATATATTTTCGGACTGATACCGGGTATTAAGTCAAAGGATGAATTGCTCGAAGATGAGTTTTACAAGTTCATCACGGATTACAAACCGGAAGATACCGATGACATTATCGCCTTAAAATATTTCTTCAAGACCTATATTATTGATGACACATTCAGAAAGATTGTAAATGAAAAGCGATTTGCAGAATTGGCTGTAAATCCTGTCTTTCCGTTAGAGGCTTATAGGGCCATCCCGGAGAAATGGAGGGCAATTGTCCCTGAATATATCCACGATTATGTTTCAATCCAGAAATACGCCTCATAAAATATGCTTGATACCGAAACCAAACGAAGAATTGATACAGCCAGGGACATCCTTGTAGGAAAGGTGCCGGATCCAAAATCACAGGTAGAACAGATTACCATTGCTTTGATCTATAAGTTCATGGATGACATGGACCTGGAATCAGAAGAACTGGGGGGTGATAGATCCTTCTTTAAAGGTGAGTTTGAGAAATATGCCTGGCGCAGGATCTTTGACCCCCGGATGGGAGGATTTGAGATCCTGAATATGTACAGTGAGGCGATCATGAAAATGAATGTGAATCCCAATATTCCTCAACTATTCAGGGACATTTTCAAAAACGCCTACCTGCCTTACCGGGATCCTGAGACGCTGAAAGCCTTTCTCAAAATAATCAACGATTTTAACTACGATCATAGTGAGAAACTCGGTGATGCTTTTGAATATTTGCTATCAGTATTGGGCAGTCAGGGAGAAGCCGGGCAATTCAGAACGCCACGGCATATTATTGATTTCATGGTGGCAATTATTGATCCGAAGAAGGAGGATGTAATTTTAGATCCAGCCTGTGGAACGGCTGGATTTCTAATTTCATCATACAAGCATATCCTTAAAAACAACTCCTCCAATTATGACCCTGAAACCGATACCAGGACATTTGAAACAAAGGATCAGAGTCTTTCTGAACTCATCATCAATAGTAAGAACTACAAAGGGGATAAACTCACACCAGATGAAAGAAGCAGGTTGGCGAAAAATATCAAAGGGTATGATATATCACCAGACATGGTACGTCTTTCATTGGTAAATATGTATTTGCACGGATTACAGGCTCCACGAATAGCAGAATACGATACCCTAACCAGTGAAGATAACTGGAATGAATATTCAGATGTCATCCTGGCCAATCCCCCATTTATGTCACCAAAGGGGGGTATTCGTCCACACAAGCGGTTCTCAATCTCATCCAGTCGTAGTGAGGTTTTGTTTGTGGACTATATTGCAGAACATTTAACTCCGAATGGTAAAGCAGCGGTAATTGTCCCCGAAGGGATCATATTTCAGTCAGGAACGGCCTATAAGAACCTCAGGAAGATGTTGGTGGAGAATTACCTTGTAGGGGTTATTTCTCTCCCGGCGGGGGTATTTCAGCCTTATTCTGGCGTTAAAACATCCATCCTGTTGTTGGATAAGACTTTGTCCAAGAAAACGGATAAGATCCTATTTGTGAAGATTGAGAGTGATGGTTTTGACTTAGGTGCGCAGAGAAGGCCGATTAAACAAAATGATTTACCTTATGCGCTTGAAGCAATCCAAGAATATTTCAATTCCATCATTTCTGTAAAAGAATATAATGCTGACGATAAGTCCAACATAAATACTGTTGGAAAAGAAGTTTTATTGGACCAGCCGGAAACTAATTTAAGTTCTGAAAGATATTTGGTTGAAATAAAATATCGAGGAAATTGGCCACTTGAAAAGCTGGAAAATCTATGTAGTAAAATTACCGATGGATCTCATAATCCTCCACCCAAAAGAGATAATGGAAAACTAATGCTTAGTTCACAAAACATTTTTAATAATGAACTGAGAATTGACAAAGTAAGGTATATATCTGAAACTGATTTCATTACTGAAAACAGGCGGACAGGAGTAAAACCTGGTGATGTACTTCTTACAATAGTTGGTACAATAGGAAGGTGCTTGGTAATTACAGATTCTATGCCAGAATTTACTCTTCAAAGGAGTGTCGCTGTTCTAAAACCACTCGACAACATAAACTCAAATTTTCTTTCATATCTTCTTCAATCAAACCATATTCATAATCTGCTAAATTCAGAAGCAAAAGGAGTTGCTCAGAAAGGAATCTACTTAAAGGATTTAAAAGATATTAATCTCCCCCTCCCACCCTTATCTGTCCAGGAAGAGATTGTAGCAGAGATTGATAGTTACCAGAAGATCATTGACGGTGCTAGGCAGGTAGTGGATAATTACAAGCCGAGGATTGATATTGATCCGGAGTGGGAGATGGTGGAGTTGGGGAAGGTGTGTGAAATCAATCCAAAGAAATCAGAGGTCAAGGACTATTCGGAGAATTTAGAAGTATCATTTGTACCGATGGCCGATGTCAACGAGAACCAAATGTATTTTGAACCGGGGCAGTCAAAGAAATTAGGGGAAGTATATAAAGGATATACATATTTTAAAGATAATGATGTTTTACTTGCACAGGTTACACCATGCTTTGAGAATGGTAAGGCAGGGTTAGCCCAGAATCTTATTAATGGAATCGGTTTTGGTTCAAGCGAATACATCGTATTAAGGGCGAATGATAAGACCCGACCCAAGTGGATATATTTAAATATCACATCAGATAATTTCAGACAATTAGGCAAGGAGAGAATGACTGGTACAGGCGGATTGCAGCGTGTGCCAAAGGACTTTGTTTCATCATATAAAATACCGCTTCCGTCCATTGAGATACAAAGCAATGTGATAGAAAATATTGATTTAGAGATTGAATCAGTTGAAACTAATAAGAATCTAATCTTGGCTTTTGAGCAAAAGATCAAAGACCGGATAGCAAAGGTTTGGGGCTAATAAAAAAATAAAATCAAGGAAAAACCATGTTAAATAAAGAATTACTTACAAAGCATCTGAACAATCTGAAAAGTAAGTTATCAGAGGATTCAGAAAAACTCAGAATGGATCAGAATGAGCGAAGGGAAAGGATAAAATACTATCAATCCTGGACAAAAGATAGAATCATGAAGATGTCTGCCGAGGATCTATTGGCATACTTGTCCAGATTATGGGCTATGCTTATCTGGGGGAATAAACAGTATGTGGTAGATAAGATGATCCAGGACAATGGATTTGATCAATTAAAGAAGGAAATAGAAGAACTAATTTGGGGCACAAATGCAATCGAGGAAAGGTGGGAGAAAGCACGTAAGTCAATTAAAGGAATGGGACCGGCCATGTTGAGTGAATTGTTGTGCCATGTCCATCCAAATGATTATATGATATGGAATAGAAGAGCCTATGTTGGCTTGAACTATTTAGGAGTCGAGGATGTACCCAGCAGAAATTATCAGGTTTCTGGTAAAAAGTACAAAGAATTATGCGCTGTTTCCAAGCAGATAGCTTCTGAAATGAAATCTATGGGTTTTGAAGATACTTCGTTATTGGCAGTTGATTACTTTATATGGGATGAACTTCAAGTATTGGACAATCTTTCTGCTATCCATAAGAAGGTAAAAGAAACCAAGGATAAAGATGACCTAACAAAGGAAGAGTCAAAATTTGTGCATAACGATGTACGTGATGCGTTAAGAGATATTGGAGAGTGGTTGGGATTTAAGGCTGAAATAGAAAAGAAGGTGGCTGATGGATCGGTTGTAGATACGGTATGGGAGTCTAAGATTGGAAATATGGGTAGGGTGATGTATGTTTTCGAGGTGCAAACCAAGGGATCCATTGATAGCCTGATTTTAAATCTCTTGAAAGCGAAAAACAATCCAGCAGTTCAGGGAGTGGTAGCGGTTTCAGATAAATCCCAACTTGAAAGAATTAAGAAACACGCAACCGATGTTCCAGGTTTGGGTAATATTTTAAAGGTTTGGGATTATGACGAGGTCTTAAATGTGCATGAAAGCCTTGAATTTGTAAATGTTTCAATTAACAAATTAAATCTTGTTCCCGAAGGATTTTAATTATGCAAAAGACTGTATATGTTGCTGATCAATTAAAGAAACACGGTTTTAGTAAACCAGTGTATGAAAAAATTAGGTTCCATTTAGGTGATGAAAAATATGGATACCATATAAAGGAGTTAGAAAATGTAAATAAAAATATCTGGTGTCGAGATTATATGCCAGTAAGGAACTGTAAAGGTCATCTTATAAAATTTGATTATTCACCTTCTTACTTAATGGCTTCGAAATCCGGAATAAAAAGTAGGCCACAAACCAATGTTTTAAAAAGTCAGATTGATGATAATGTAACTGATTCTAACATTATTATTGACGGCGGATCAGTCGAAATATATGGGGAATCAGTCATAGTGTCTGATCGCATTTTTCGAGATAATTTCAAAAAGTGGGATAATGATGAAAAAGGACTATTAAAACAACTAAAAGAAGATCTTGAAGCATTAAAAGTAATTGTAGTGCCTCAACATCCTTATGATTTTACAGGTCATGTTGATGGTATGGTCAGGTTTATCAATGAAAATAATGTCCTTATTAATGATCTATCGGATGAATTTAATAAAGCAGCCTTTGATAAAAACAAGTACAGAAAGAAACTTATAGAGCAATGGTATTACAGCTTCAAGATGGCATTATTTGATGCTGGTTTAGAATGGAAGGAACTTACGTCCAATTTCTTTCCGAAAGATGTAAAAATAGGTCCATCAGATGCTTATGGTATATATTTAAACTTTTTGCATTTGGAGGAAATAATTCTTGCCCCAGGATTTGGGATTGATGAGGATGAAACAGCCAGAAAACTATTGCAAAAAACATTCAATAAAAAAGTAGTTACAATTCAGGCAAGAGAACTGGCAAGAAAGGGGGGAATAGTTAATTGTGTAACCTGGCAATTATGATTAGAATTTATTTAGAATATATTAATTTAGAAATAATAAAACCCTGAAATATGCTAAGATCTCCAATTAGGTGGGCTGGTAGCAAAAATCAATTGCTTTCAGAAATAAATAAGTTATTTCCAAATACTATTAAAAGGTATTATGAGCCCATGGTTGGAGGTGGTGCAGTATTTTTTTCAAATGATTTACAAGATGCTTTTTTGGCTGACCAGAATGAAGACTTAATCAATTATTATATAGTACTTAAAAACTTTAAAACAGTATTTATTGACCAATTAATGAGTTTGAAATCATCCAAAGATAAATATTATGAGTTTCGTGAAAGCAGGCCAATAGATAATGTAGATATGGCAGTTCGATTCGCATACTTAAATAGGCTCTCATGGAACGGAGTATATCGGGTAAATAGTAAAGGAGATTTTAATGTTCCATTTGGGGGAAGAACCCCAAAGAATCTATGGTCAAGAGATCATCTAATTCAATGCTCAAATAAACTTCAAAATTCAGAACTTGCATGTAAAGATTTCATAGAATCAAAGGACAATTATGAACAAAATGATCTCGTCTTCATAGATCCTCCGTATCCGAAAGGGGCAATAAAAGGAGTAGGATTTAATAGGTATAATTCAGAACCGTTTTCATTTGAAAACCATATACAGTTATCTCAAAAGTTGATCACTCTTAATGATAAAAATGTCAAAATATTATTGACTCTTGGAGATAATGAACAAATATTAAATTTATATCCTTCTTGTTTTTACAGGAAAAAGATTATTACGAAGTCACTCATATCCTGTAATGGTGATTCACGTGGTGAATCAGTCGAGTATGTTTTAAGAAATTATAAAAATTGAAATATGACAGATGTAGCAAAGGTCACAAATATTCTGACTAAGAATATTGAGCCAAATCCTCACAATCCACGGAGATTATTTGATGAGGTACCGATGAAGATATTAAAAGATTCAATTGCTAAATTAGGAATACTTGTACCACTTGATGTTTACCCTGAGGATTCTAATAAAACAGATCCTAATAACGACACTTTCGTGCTATTGGATGGTGAAAGAAGGTGGAGGTGCTCGAAGGAATTAAATATTCAGAGTGTACCATGCATAATTATTGACTCACCGTCACCTCAGCAGAATATTCTAACAATGTTTCACATTCACAACGTTCGTGAGGGATGGCAACTAATGCCAACGGCGTTAAAATTAAAGGACCTCATGAAAATGCTTGATACTGAAAATGAGAGAAACCTTGCTGAATTGACAAAACTTTCCATATCACAGGTGAGAAGATGTAAAATTCTACTAACATATCCTGATGAATTTCAAAGTATGATGCTCGCTCCAAAAAGTGAGCGATATAAAGCAGATTTATTCATAGATATGCATAGAATTAGAGGGCCTGCTCTTGAAGATAAATTACCCCCTTGGATGGATCGTGGCGATAAAAAATGTATTGAGATATTGATTAAAAAATATGACGATGACATTATAAAAGCAGTCACTGAGTTCAGACATCTAAAAACAATATACACAGCGTCGATTGAAAAGCATAGAGTCGATAAATTCATACAAGAGTTCGATAGATTTCTTTCAGATCCAGAGATGGGAATATTTGAAATAAATATTCCAGGAGCAACCTATGCAAAGTATATAAAAGAAATTACAAGATCGTCTAAAAGACTTTTGTCACAGATTGAGGACATTGACTTTGAGAATATATCCACAGATTTAAACCTTATTAAACAATTGAGGAAATTATCCCAAATTATCGATGAAAAATTGGATAAAGCATTGCTCAACGATCCTAAAAAGAAAATTCAGGAATAGATTTCAAAGTGAAGAATTGAATGAGGTAATTGAAACGTTTATTGAAACATGCTCTGATCATCAACTCATTGATCGTGAGCATGTTGAGAATTGGATAAAGCAATTCAATACCTACGACAAAGTTATTCCTGTTAAAGTCTTATCTGAGTTGAGATATTACTCAGGTTCAGTGATTCAAACATTATCTGAGGTGCTTATTGAAAAAGTATATAAACGCTTTGGCAATATTCCAAATGATATATTTTACATACCTATTGGAAGGGCAGGCAGTGGATCGCACAGTATTGCAAGAGCATTAATAAGAAGTAATAGAATAAACAATAAGAATGTTATAGATCTTTTTGAACTACATGTAAAGAGAAAGGATGAGGTAGCAAACAAGATTTTGGTATTCCTCGATGATTTTTCCGGTTCAGGTAGAACAATAAAGGAATGGTGGGAAGATATTGAGTCATTAGTTCTGCCTTTAAATGCAACAATCTGTTTCGGAGTATTAATTATAAATTACAAAGCAATCCCCATAATTAATAAATTGAAACATTACGTATTTTACATTGAATACTTGAAAGAAAACATGGATATGTTTAACGAGCAGTCAGAAATATTTGCTGACCATGAAAAGGAGACTTTGCTCAAATGTTGTATAGATACAGGTTGTCCAAATAATATGGTTAAAGGCTATGAAGATTGTGGATTGATGATAAGTTTTCAGCACGGTTGTCCAAACAATTCGTTGCCAATCTTGTGGTACGATCGTAAAAATTGGACAAGTCTTTTTCATAGGAGAAATATTGGATAATAGATTCCTTTTCAGACACTTCTAATTGCTTTCTTGTGGTTTCTATCTCAATTGAAAATCTTATTATAGAGGTTGAATCCCCTCATTTATATCATATTCGTTCAAGAGCCTCAATCAACGCATCTTCACTTGTATTCTCATATCTCATTAGCGTTTTCAGATCCTTATGACCTGTTATTTTCATGATCGTTGTGACCGGTACACCCTTTTGGAAGAGGATGGTAACAAAGAAGCGGCGGGCCATGTGAGAGGAAATGAACTGATGCTCGGATTGTGCTATTGGGATTTTCTGAGGTATCTGGGTATTATTGGTTTCTTCTGATAGAAAGATTGAGTAAATAGGGACAGAAACTTACTTAATTTAACGATAACTATTAATAGTTAAATAATTGTATAACAAAGTATTATATAAACCAAGTGAATAAAAGAGCATGAATCTACTATTTTTCAACCCTCTCATTTATAATTATATATAATTATTAAGTCGGTGTCTGTCCCTACTTAACCATATGTTACATTTACCTTCCCAGGGAAATGAATAAAATGCAATTATGTTTTCAAATACCTCATATTAATTGGCCTAAGTTCCTTAATTTCATAAATTTATTTCTC
>Ga0315547_1002064_pt1 | contig 14625 bp, 22 predicted proteins | sample SalMarSW160240MG_2_FD_202542 | JGI IMG/M metagenome (GOLD analysis project Ga0315547, IMG submission 202542) | Salt marsh sediment microbial communities from the Plum Island Ecosystem LTER, Massachusetts, United States - Salt Marsh Sediment SW1601-240 ... | reverse complement strand
TTGCTTCAGCGATTTTTAGTATTAATTTCATTATGTTCCCTACGAATGACGCTTGGTTGTATTATAGCACCCTAACCTATTTGAAGTTTTATAGTATCCGTTATTCAAAATGTTACATCGCTTTATGGGCAAAATATCAAATATTTTCCAAACAATTTGGCACCAATAGTATCAGTTTTCGAGGTTGGAAAAGCTCTTCAATATTCTCCATTCTCCCGTTCAAAGAGCTTTTTGTATATGCTGATTTTTTATAGTCGACGACTGGTTTTAGGGGTCGTCAAAAGAAGCTGCTAGTGTATATCCGACATCATCGCTCACCTGGCTGTAAACTCTTATTTCATGCTTGCCTGGAATTTCGTACCGCAAATAGAAGGTAACAATAGCCTCTTGGTCAACAGAAAGGGTAAACGGGTCACTTTGTTGATATATTATGTTCTTGGCGGATTCTGAATGCAGTTCAGCGACCATTATGATGTCATTTACTTGAATTGAGCCAATGTTCTTGACGTAGGCTCTAATTCTGTAGACACGTCCCAGTCTAAGGTCGTCAAATGAATAAGTGATGGATGGGAGAGGCTGAAGGGCCACGACCTGGAAATCGTCTGCTTTGAAGGGTTTAGGGATTTGGCCGATACCTAGATTAGAACTTGTGGGTTCAATGTAAGTATATTTCTTACCCTCATATTGGTAATAAATGAGGTCAGGACTGCCTTCTCCGGCCACTCCAACTGCAGCGTGACCAGGTATTACAGAAGGTTTAGTTATCAACAGTACAGGGGAAAACCCGCCGACCTGCATTATCGAAGCCAGTAATATGGCACTGTCTTCACAGTCACCTTTGGCATCAACTAGAGTTTCAATTGGGTATTTAGGATATTCATCGAATGCAGTGGCCTCGATATCCGTGGCGTAAGTTATGCTTCGCACGAATTGGATAATGGACTTAGAGTATTGATCGGCTGTAAAGCCTTTTGCCTGCGACATGCTTTTGATTGCGTCTGCTATTCGCAAGATATACTCATCATCATCTGGATGCGAAACGTATAAGGAATATACGCTCGGGCTCAGCGTGCTAATCCTTGTTTTAGATTTGTAAGAATCATATAGGCTTCTGGGTATTTCCATGTTTAAAGTGAAATTAGTGCCGAAAATAGTCCACGAATAACTTCTGTGTATATTGTCTGTGGCGTTCGACGAAGCACTTTTGTCGTGCAGTATCCGAACGGTCGGAGTCGGTGGCATAGAGATTGAGAAAGGGACGGATGCCATTTTCTGGCCATCGAGGGAAACATCGACTTGGTATTCGCCGATTGGGAGACCTGGGTCTAGAGTAATTCCGAAAGAAATGGTAGTTGAGGTGTGTATTATCTGATCATAGTGCCCTATTTCGATATTCTGGGAGGGCAGTTCGCCTTTCTTCAGGAACCAATGTGTAGTTACTATTGTGTCCCTGCGTACATTGCCAACCGTTACAAAAGCATAGATTACGTCTTGGTCCATCGGAAACTTGCTGGTGATGTTGGCAGGTTTGTTAGCTGAATTCGTGGAAGACGACAATACGACACTTTCGATCACTGCGTGTGCGGGCGAGCATGCATTTATAAAAGGCAATACCATGCACGTGAGTAGCACTAATAGAATTATCAACCCATGCTTGGTTGCTCTCATATTAAGCTAATTATAAACCTATTTCATGATATTTCGCACTGAATGCACTAAATCACGATCCCGACCTTCCGACTTATATAAATTCTTCTATACTTGACGACCACAAGATTATCATATACCCTTTAAGTATGAGCCTCGGAAGCTAGTCGATGAAAGTCGGCTTCCGAGGCTGATTTGCTTTCACCGGCAGCTTCAAGGCTGATAAAGGGGCGAGCAACCTTCGACCGGAAGGTTTAAGGCTCGCCCCTTTCCTTTTGGCCAGGGTTGCTCCTCCCGGTTGTCCGGCCGCGATCGGACGGAAAGAATTTCATGGAGGTGCACAGATGGCAAAGTACGCAAGCTGGGCTGAGCTGGAGAGGAACGTTCCCATTTCCTATAAGGAAGGCGCCACCGCCGAGGCTTTCCGCGGTGGTATGCAGGGTATTGCTCCTCCGGGGATGGCGGTCAGGGAAGGACGTGTTTCCAACTATCGCCGGGGCGTCGAAGGCAAAGCTGACCTGGTGGTCGAGCGCTACAAGCGCGCCATGTTCGAATAGCCTCGCCTCAGCTTGATGCCGTCTGACACCCTTATCGTCTGGCCGCTGTCGCGGCAGCGGCAGGGCGAGTTCTCAGAATAGTCACCGGATGACATCAAGCATTCCACCTGGGAGGCAGAAAGGCTCTATAAATCAAGAACCTTGAGGAGGTAAGGAATGTACACAGCACAGCAAGTACAGGGACCGGTGGCGCCAGCGCCTTACACCGGTATGCAGGTAGCAGGTCCGTCGTCCTACTATCCCCTGCAGACCACGGACACCATGACGAGCATGATGTCCATGATGATGCCGATGATAATGATGATCATGATGTTCGCCATCATCACCCCGATGCTCAAGGGTGTCACGGCCAAAGAGTGAGCAAATCAAACCAATAATCTGAGGAGGTAAAAGGCAATGTACGGAACTCAGCAATTCGCGGGGCAGTATCGGCCCCAGCAATATGGCCCCCAGCAGACGGTTGGCGGGTATTATCCTTTGCAGACCACCGATACGTGGTCAAGCATGTTCAGCATGATGATGCCAATGATAATGATGGTCATGATGATGGGCATCATGATGCCCATGCTGAAGGGTGTCACCGGCAGCAGCAAATCTTAGCCGGAGGCGAAATCTTTAAGGAGGTAATAGACCATGGAGAAGGTATATGCTCCACAACAGACAGCCCCGATAGCTCCGGGCTATCCCGGCGTGCAGCCTCCTAAGGGGTGGGTGCCTCCCCTGGGCGGAGTGCTCAACCTCATCGGCGTCTACGATACCGATAAGGGCGTATGGGTAGGGCTGCCGCTTCAGGCGCTTACCCAGGCGCTGGTGCTGGCCGAAGCCCTGCACACGGTTGATCGCATCGATGAGAGAGACTACGTTGAGGTCACGGTGCCGGATGCTTCAGCTGCGGGCACAGTCAAGACGAAGGAGCTCGAGGTTCCTGCCGGTGAGGTCTGGTTCATCAATCGTTTGAACCTGGTAACCGAGACCCAGGTAACGGGCAATGTCCGCGTCTCCAAGTTCCCCAAGGTTAGCGACGTGGACAAGAAGTACCTAGGAACGGACCAGCCGGCAAATGCCGATACCGATTACGACCTGGCCAGTGCCGGTGAACTCGGCGCTGAGCTGAGGCTGGTCGGTGGTGACAAGCTCACCGTCGTGGCCACGGCTAGCGTTTTGACGACTGCGGACCGCACGGTAACCCTGAACCTCTACGGCCGTAAGGCAAGACGCCTGGCCGAGTAGAAACGGGTACCGGTTTAGCGCAGGCGGGAGATGGTTGAGCCGTGCGAAGAGCAAGGATGGCTTTAATGATAGAAGTCATGGCGGAGATGTAGGTTTACATCTCGCACAGGACAGGTATTGCCTTCGACCCGCCTGATTCGGTGGGCGCTGATGGGGCTGAGCCGGAGTATTAACGGCACAGCCCCTTTCGTTTTAAGGAGGGGAAATGCCGGACAGGCTAACACCACCCGGATACCAGGCAGTTCTTGTCGGTTCGGTGGGTAGTATAGAAGAACTGGGTGCTTTCGCTCCGATGGAGGAAGGCTCGGCCGAAGGAACACTCATGCTCATGCGCCTCGACTTCGCCGAATTCTTATCTGAGGAGACGCTGGCCAAGATTGAGCAGGCGTGCTCTGAAGCCGGCGTCGAACGCTGGCCAGGGTATGGCCAGATTGTCTATGCCGATATAACTACACCATCGGTGTATCTCGCCTGGCAGAAGGGTATTGCCTGGATACCCATAATCATCGGCATTCTGGCAACCACGCTGCTGCCCCCGCTTCTAGGCGGCCTGGTCTGGCTTATCCTGCCGGACAGTCTGAAGCAGCTCATCACCGGTCTGATCCAGATGGGGATGATGATGCTGGTAATGTGGCTAATGATGAGCATCATCAAGCCGCTCACCGCGTCAGAAAGGCCGAAGAGAATAGAGGAGGCGAAGTAGTGGACGAATATCAGCCTCAGCAGTATTACGGCTATTACCCGGCGCAGTACGAGCCCATGTTCTGGCAATCGGTATTCACCGGGCTTGTCGGCATTGCCATCCTGGTAGCGATGGGAGCCTGGTCACTTTCACTCGTTAGAAAAGCAGTAAAGGGAGAGGAGGTGGAGTTTCCGTTATGAGCCCACAGACTACAGTGATGGCAGGACAGCTAGGGGACATATTCTGGGATTTGCCACCCTGGTTTACGTACACTCCCGGTTATGACATCGGCTGCAGCATATATGTCGCCAACCATTCTGATGAGGAAAAGGAATATGCCCTGATGGCCAGGCTGACCAGAGACACAATAGTGCTCAGCGAAGAAGCCTTGCCGGTCTTCGGCTTCACATGGTTCAAGGTAGAACCCAACGACTTCATCAGACTTTACGGGGCACTGCGCTTCGCAGAGAGCGACTGCGATTTAACTGTTCTCCTGGTTGAGCGGGAGACCGAGGAAGTGACTGATTCCGTTACAACCAGGCTTGTGGCGCCCACTACGGCCGGGGCTTTGCCACCGTCCTGGCCGGGAGCACCCGGTAGTACCGGAACCGACTGGGCTTCGATGCTGATGCCGGTAATGATGATGGGCATGCTTGGTATTGTGGCTGTCTCGGCTCTCAAGCCGGAAGAGAAGAAGGAAAAGGCGGTGCTCCCCACCCAAGAAGAGAGAAAGTTGCTGCCCCCAGGGAGGGAAGGATAATGCCTGGTGAATTTTATGTTGAGGGTAAGAAGGAAAAGACAGACCTCTCTCAGATCTTAGCGAACCAGTCTCAGATACTGACCAATCAGGACGAGATTGAGAGCAGGGCTGATAGTATCAAAAACCAGACGGATAAACTGGCTGGGGAAACGCCGGGAGAAGGCACGACTGCCGCTGATTGGCAGACAGCTGAGGCTGATGTTGTTTCAATCGGTGCTTCGGGCGTGAGAAACAAGATTCATGACCTGACCGTGAGTATTCACAACTTGGTGGGGACTCAGGTCACGGCCAGGCTTTATAAAACGGTAAACGGTATAGAGAGAAAAGTGTACGAGCAGAGATTTGACACAACAATCGATCCCCCGGGACTGCCGATTGTTAACGGCAGCTGGGCGATTCACGGTGTTCTGCGGGTGACTCTGCAGAGCAATGATGCAGCCGATAACGGCAAGGCGGTCGACTATGACTTCATGCTGGAGGCGATGTAGTGGGATTGCTTATACCAATACGATCATTGTCACCTTCCAGTTCTGCTTACCCTCAGGGTATCCATAAAGGACACCCTGCCGGGTTGCCCGGAATTGAACCCGACCTTGTGCCGGAAAACATCAAGTGGAATACCATTATTTTCGGCGTCATGGGCAGCATGGTCATCTGGCGCTGGACATTCGACCAGAGCTTGCCAGTGGTTGTCCCTCTTATTTCGCTTATCGCTGCCGAAAACCATTCTGGAGGCAGTTTCCCGGAAAGCTTAGCACTGGCGATACCCGCGATTCCAAACATAGCGCGGATATTAGAGCTTTCTTATGTGGTGGCTGACGATTGTGAAACAGCCTGGGATGAATCGGTTTCTCCCGAGGTAGTTTGCACAGTTGACAACGTTGATTATAAGTATGGGTCCGGGTGCAACTTGTTTACAGTGGGGTTCGATGCAACCGTAGGCCATCTGGCTACTAACGATTTCGGGCCTATTGACGCAAGGGACTATAACTTCGTCAAATTCTGGATCAAATCTTCAGTCGCCATCAATTCCGGGGACTTGAAATACCAGCTCGATGATACTCCGGGTTGTGTGTCTCCGCTAAAAGAAATCAATATCGGGGTTCTGGCCGCCGATACCTGGACAGAAAAAACACTGCCCCTGGGAGATGCATCCGGCCTCTCCGCGCTTTGCTCTCACGCTATTGCCATGGATATCGACAAAGGTGCCTTTACTCTCAGAATCGATCAGGTGCGCTTTACCAAAGGAGGCTGAAATTGGAACCGGTTTATATCGAACCTGTTGAAAGTGAAAGAAGATATCAACGGCTGGCCGAACTGGGTGCTAGGCTAAAAATACCGGTTACCCAGGCTTTCTTGACTCTCAGGGTACTGGACCGGAATAGCCGGGTCATTCACCATACCAAACAACGGAGTCATTCCTGGACCCGCAATGCTTATCAGATGCTGGCTACAGGCATAGGGGGAATGAGGAATTCCGGCGCCTTTGCCGATGGGAGCCTGGCTACGAGAAATACGGCCGGATCGGTAATCTCCAACGTCTATCTGGCCAATACCGGCGGGGTCTCCAGCAACTTCAATGTTGATTCTGAAGCGGTGGGTAAGGCTTATCGGGGGCCGAACGGGGACAATGTTTCCGGGATTGTTGTCGGGACCGGAGATACGCTGGAATCATTTAACGATTACGCTTTAGCTGCCGCACTAGCGGAAGGGACGGGCGCCGGACAGGTCAATTACATGGCTGGTGAGCCGGTGGTTAAGAGCTGGGATGCCGGTACACGGACCCTCAGCGTAGAACATAAACGCTATGTCAACAACAACAGCCCGGGCACAATTACCATCAAGGAAATTGGATTGATTGCCAATGGGTCACAGGGTACGAGTCTAAGGGCTTTGATGTCCAGGGATGTTTTGGGGAGTCCGGTGGATGTCCCGGCCTCCGGTCAGATCCTGGCAATCTATACCATCTCGTTGATTTATCCGAGCTAAAGGAACAGGAGAATGATTTATTTAGAGCGTGCTGAAAGTGAAAAGCTATACCAGGAGCTTGAAGGCCTGGGGGATTATCTCAAAGTCCCTATCCCTCAGTGTTTTCTTCAATTGAGAGTTATGGACCGGATTTGCAAGATTACTCACCATACTAAACGGCGAAGTCATTCCTGGACCCGTAACGCTTATAACCTGATAGCTTCTTACCTTCTGGGGATTAATGCGGTTGGCGGCTGGGGAGACGGTACCGGGACTCCTATCAAAATCACCTCCGGCTCTGTCATCTCCGGGAGCACTCTGGCGGCATTATGCCGGGCTACTATAACTGCCAGTGGTTACTCGGAAGACCCTCAAGACGTGGGGAAAGCCTATATTGCCGCATCCGGAGACAATTCCCATGGAATAGTGGCCGGGATCGGAGCCGGTGCGGAGTCCTTCGACGATTACACTATGAGTTCAATTTGTGCCGAGGGTTCCGGTGCTAACCAATTACACTACGTTCTAGAAGAACAACCGGTCTTATCCTGGGACGCTGGCACGCGTACCTTAACCATCACCCATAAGCGTTATATGAACAACAACAGTTCAGTCACAATTACTATTACTGAGATGGGGATCGTCGCAAATGGCGCTGTCGCTGGCGGGTCCGGCCGCAGGTTTATGACTGCAAGGGATGTCTTAAGCCCCCCGGTGGAAGTTCCGCCTTCCGGGCAAATTCTGGCCAGCTATATTTTAAGTCTGGTTTATCCTTCATAAACGGGAGTGAGAACAGTGAGGATTTAGCTATGAGATACTCGATTATTTCAAAAGGACTAACACAGAGCCAACTCGAAATAGAAGCAGAGAAGATTGGGGCTAAAGACGTCAAGCCTGCGAGGCTTCTGGGACAACTCTTTTGCGATTTGGACGAGGGGCAAGCCCAAAAGCTATCTCAAATACCCGGGCTTCAGGTAAAGCCAGTGAAAGAGTTTCGAGCACAGCAGATGCTGATGCAAACCGCCTTGCCTCCTACCGAGTCCGTCTCCGATGTCTTCAACCTCCTGCGATCCTACTTTAGCCCGCCTCTCACGGGCAGCGGATTGACGGTAGCCGTGCTTGATAGCGGAGTTCGAAAGAGCCATGAATCCCTGAGAGCAAAGGTGATCTATGAAGCCAATTTCACCGACTCGCCCGGCGCTGGCGATGTCTTCGGGCATGGTACTCAAGTTGCCTTTTGCGTTTGCGGTGGTGTCCACGGAGGAAAGGCGGGCGCTTCACCGGGTGGCTCGATAATGAATATCAAGGTAATTAACGACGAAGGTATGGGTACCGATGAGACTATTGCCCTCGGAATCAATGAGGTCTGCAACATGGCGCTGAAGGCCAGGACACAGGGGCTTTACCCCACCGATGAAATGTATCCGAATGTCATCAACCTTAGCCTGGGGGCACCGGATGACGGCGATCTGGACAATCCGGTCAGGGTAGCTTGTCGAAAAGCGATTGATGAATACGGCCTGGATGTTATTGCCGCCGGGGGGAACTTCGGCCCGAAGATGACTACCATCACTGTCCCCGCTTGCGATCCTGAGGTTATTGCTGTCGGCGGCATCCTGACCCTGGGCGATATAGCGGTGTGGGAGAAATCATCACGAGGGCCAACTGTGCAGGGCGAAACCAAACCCGATTTTGTCATCTGGGGTACCGATGTGGAGATGGCCAGTGAAAAAGCGGACGACCAGTACGTCACCAAGTCAGGTACGAGCTTTGCTGCCCCCTTACTCTCCGGTCTCACCGGGCTTCTGTGGGAGAGCGGTCGGCGAGCGTACGGCGAGGCCTGGTATTTCCGCTGGACTGAGGCCAGACAGGTTGCTCCCTACTTTTGCACCAAGCCACAGGATGCCGCAGTGAATAAGGATAACGCATACGGTTTCGGGTTGCCGGCAATGGGGACGATGCTGGGGCAGATAGCGACGCCGGTAAGTGGGTCAGAGCAACAGATGACAGAGATGTTCCCGATGATAATGATGATGAGCTTGATGGCCAATATGGCCGGAGGTTTTTAAATGGATGCCAATGATTTCATTACATCCATAGTGGCATTGGGAGGCGTACCTTTGATACTGGGGCTTGTCCAGCTTTTCAAACCCTTTATCTCCGACACTCGTCTCTATCCGCTGCTGGCGCTGGGTTTCGGACTGGTGATTAATTTGGTCGCCGCTTGGGCGCTGGGTGCAAGCGCATCCTCAGACTGGGTTACCGCTTTATTCAATGGCATTATCGCCGGCATGGCAGCCAGCGGTCTTTATTCGGCTGGTTCTACTTTGAAGGAAGGAGCGGTAGCCGATAAAGAAAATCCACTCCACGGAGGCGACAATCGTGAAACTGACTAAAAATCTGGCTATCGCCCTTGAATCGGTGGGATGTTGTGTAACTGTTGCCGGTATTGTCACCGAGTGGGCCACCCGGGCGGATTACGGTTATTGCATCATCACCGGTGGAGCACTTCTGGTAACCTTCGGCACCATAGTCTTCGCCAAATGTATGAGTCCCTGGAATGACAGGAGCAAAAAGTAAGGAGAGGCAATGAGCTTGCTACTTAGGGGAGTCGCAAGGCTCTCTCAACTCGAAATAGATGCCAATAAGGACTGGCAGGCCAGGGAAATAACCAACCTGAAGACCATCGCCGGGACTATGGGTCATGGAGACATCGCCTTCCGCGGTGCCGGTGTTCTCGAGAAACTGGTGGCAGATGCCGGCAAGGGGTACAACTTCTTGAAGAGCCGCGGCCCAGGCCTATCACCGGTCTGGGAAGATATCGAGGAACTTATCCAGTATATGACTGGGGCTGCCAATCGGGCAGTAGCTTTCAATCTGGCAGCTCCAATACCGGTTATTACGCATACCCATGCGAGCCTCTTTGGAGGTGGGCAGGTGAATGCACCCCAAATGAATATCCCGGCTCCATCACTGGCCGGGAATACAGCGGCGACATTGATCCGGGCGGTGGCCGGTGCCGTATCGCACAATGAAGATGTTGGTGACATCGATGAGACTGCTGAGACCAACAGCGCAGACCCGAACGACATGACCTTGTTGCCGTCAGACGGAGCTATAAATGATTACTACGCCCTCGGTGATTCCGACAAGTTCGATGCCGTCTGTTTCTTGGTGGGTACAGCAGGAACCGATTATAACTTAGCCTATGAATACTCAAAGGGAGCTGGAGCCTGGGGCATTCTGGATATACTCCACGACAGCACCAATGAATGGGGAAGTATCGGTAAGGGCTGGCTAACTTTCTCCAGACCCGCCGACTGGGCTACCGATACAATTGCCAGCATAGCAGGCGTGTACTGGATCAGAGCCAGAGTGACCAGCGTCGGGGTTGGTTTCGTACAGCCGCTGGGTAACCAGGCATGGATACTGGTCTATCCGTAGGGGGAATTATGGTTTTTAACAATACTGAGTCGGAATATGAAGAATTAAGAAAGTTCGCCAGGAGGTTGCATATTCCTGTCGCGGAGGCCTTCTGGGAATTCGAAGTCAGGAACAAGGATGGAAAAGAAGTCCGCAGGCACCGGCAGCATAGCCACAGCTGGGTAAGAAATACTTACAACCTGATGGTCTGTCAGATAGGGTCGGTTCCTAATAACTCGTCGGTTGGCTTGGCTATTGTTGATACCGGCGGTAGTACAAAATCGGAATCTGGGACCCAACCAGCAACGGGATGGTCAAGCAACGGGTCAGGGAATATGAGTATCTATGTTGGCCCGGGCTATGGATTCTACGCCCAGTCCGGTGTAGACAACATGGGTATTGTCGTCGGCACCGGCAGCGGAGTTGAAAATTTCGATGACTATGCCCTCGGATCGAAGATTTCTAACGGTAACGGCGTGGGGCAGCTCGCTTACAGTGCCATAAACGCTCCGGACATTTCCACGATAGGAACCCAGAAACAGGTAGCCTGGTTGAGGTATTTCAACAATAACAGCGGTTCCCCGATAACGGTTTATGAAGTTGGAATCTACACGAGAGGTACTGTAGGGAACGCTACCGTTTATTTCATGTTATGCCGCGATTTGCTATCGGGAGGAGTTGTCGTAGCCGATACTGGTCAGTTGAAGGTGACCTACACCCTTCAGCTGACTTATCCGGCATAGGAGATCATGATATGGCCCAGTATGCAGATATTATAGAAATAATCGCTCCGGCTGAGGCATCAAACGGCAGCCGAGTGGATATTACGGTAAGGATTAAAAATACCTACTCTGCGGCTATTGGCATCATGGTGGGAGGCGCCCTGGAATATGGTGTATCGCCCTGGCCGGGTATTACCTTCCCGGAAAACAGCGCCAATGTTAACGGCGGGGCTACTCATTCTTTCAGTGGGTACTTCACGATGCCGAATAAGGCTGTGACTATTCACGCTTACAGCTACTGGTACGGGGCGGATGGTGCCTGGCACTTCGACGATGAAAACACTAAGAATGTGGCTCTGGCCACCCTGACGCCGCAGGTAAGCGAGTTCAAGATAGCAGATTTCACCAGAGTGTGAGGAGGTAAACATGGAAACAAAAACACTGGCAATGAATCTCGGAGTATTCGGAGTGCTCCAGGAGGGAGAAGACCAGCCGGAATACACTGCCGGCTGGTACGTCGACCCGCAGACCGGGCAGCGCGTCTTCTACGATCCGAACACCCAGAAGTTCTACACGATGGCCGGAGGTGTATACATCCCTCTAGGGTACATGAACCCGTCGCCGAAACAGGTAACGCTCGCCATAGGGGACAAGCTCAGGATAACGATGTCCTTCAAGTATTCAGGACCTGCCATCAGCGGCGCCGTCTGTTACTACTCCATTGGCGTCTATGGAACATTCGGCTTCGATGAGAAGATGGTGGGCCAGAACTCGAAGAGCATCCCTCAGTACGTGACACCCACTCTGATAACCGACTCTTATACCTTCACCATCCCTTCAAGTGTAGGTACGAACTGGGATGACATCTATTGCAAGGTATACGGCGGGTCACCGGGTGTTCCGCAGAATCTGTTCGGCTATGAAAACGCCCTGTTAATCGCTGGAACCCAGCCGGCTATCACCGAGTTTCAGATTAGCGACTTTGCCAAGGTCTAGGAGGGTCACGTGGTACTGGATATAGTGCTAGCGCCGCTGGCGCTGGAGCCACAGAATTTCAACGTGGGGGACAAGGTCAGGGTAACAGTCTCCTTCAAATACGTTGTGGGCGTCAACACCACGCTCAAGCTGTTTGCTGGTCCCTACTACACCAACCTCTTCGGCAAGCACCTGGTGAGCTCGTGCGTGGGCGAGGCGGAACTGGCTCTCCCTGTTGCTAGTACACCTGCTCCCCAAAGCGCCTCGGTGGATTTCATCCTGATACCTAAAGCCAACGGCGGCATCGATAACGGGACCTATGGCCTGAGGGTGTGGATTGAGGACACTAATGCCGTCGCTGAGCAGGACAACGTCATCATCGTGTCAGGTAATGTCGGCAGCACGGATATCTTCTCCAGCATGATGCCCATGATGATGATGCTCATGATGCTGGGAATGGTCATGCCAATGGTTACCGGCGGAGAAGGAGAAGTCGAGTGACGACCAAGACTTATCTCGAGGCGGAAGACGTTGAACTGCTGGAGCAAGGCGCCCTGGCCTACGACCGTAGGGAAAGAACCTGGAAGCCGTGCCTTATGTATCAGTTGCTAATCCGCCTGCTCTTTCGCCTTGGCTGCCGCGTATCGGAAGTCTTGGGAATCGACGTTGACGATATCGACTTTAGACAAAAGCGGATCACTATTCAGCACCTCAAGACACGAATTAAGCTTTCCTGCCCCGACTGCAGCGCCAGGTTGAGCCGCACCAGCAAGTTTTGCCCGAGCTGCGGTGTCAGGGTGGAGAAGGCAATAGCTTCGGAACTCGAGCACCGCCGTCAGCGGACTTTGCCTGTTGATGATGAGACCCTGAACATGCTCAGGGAATACGTCGAAGCTGGTGGTCCGGTAAGCAATAATGGCAAGCAACTCCTATTCGGCATCGACCGCAGGCATGCTTGGTACATTGTGAGAGAGTGTGCCGCCAGGGCCAGGCTGGGCATGCTGGTAAACCCTGAAACAGGCGAGGAAAAGGGCATCAGCCCTCACCGGCTCAGGGATGCTTTCGCCGTTAATGCCGTGAAAAAGGATGACAGTGCCGACGCTATCAGGATGCTCCAGGAGATGTTGGGGCATAAGAGCATTGAGACAACCATGAGATATAGAAAAGTCGCCGGCGAGGAGCTGGAGAGGTGGTACCAGGGATTGTGGGAAACAGAAGGAGGCAAGGCTAATGGGGAAGAGTAAATACAGGAGTCATGAGGAGTTCGGGGCCAACGCCCCGATCAATTGGAGAGAGAAGACCACCAGCGAGTCTTATCTCTCCGGCATGTCCGTTATTGCGCCGCCAGGGATGAAACCGAAAGAGCAGAAAGGCAGCCGTTTTGAAGCAAGGACGGAAGAGAAGAAGTCAGCCAAGTGGCACCGTAACTACGATATCGCTATGTTCGGTGGCACGGACATTCCACTGCCTACAAGTGAAACTAAGCAGATGAGCCTGGAAGGTCTTATCCGGCAAGGCAACATTGAGAGAATACCGCAGGTGAGACGGAGATAGCCATCATGCCGGGACAAGCTGTCGTAACCATACGAGACAAACAATGGCAAGTGAGTATAGCCGATACACCCTGGGAGCTGATGCAGGGTCTGGGAGGCTTGGCCGAGCTCGCCCCTAACACCGGCATATTCTTTGATACCGGTTATGAGCAGATAATTCAGGTCACCACTGTACCCATGCTCTTTCCTATCGACATTGCCTTCTTTTCCGAGTCACTGGCAGTTACTGAGGTGTATCGGAGTGTTGAGCCGGGTTTCATCGTTACCCCAACCTTATCCGCCCGCTACTTTATTGAAGTCAACGCTGGTGAGCTGGAAGGTATCGAGGTCGGTGATGTAGCCCAGGTTGAGGTCCTGGCTTTGGCGGAGATACCTCCGTCAAATGCTGATTGGACATCAATGATGGTTTCCATGTTCGGCTTCATGGTGATGGGCGTGTTTATGGTTGCTGTTGTTAAGAACGTGGTTGCAAGCACTATTGAACCGGAGAAAAAGCCGGTGCTTTACGGTCCGAGGGGAGAAAAGCTACTACCACAGACCCGATCGGCAGCCAAGTATGAAATAGAAACCGACAGGATGGGCAATATCATTATTACCCGTTCGGACAATCCGGGCAAAGACGTCTTCCTCCAGTTCGAATCGGACAAGTCACTTATCTACGATTTGCTCAGGAAGGGAGAAAGGAAAGACCTGGATGCCGGCTGGCCTATCCAGATAAAGCGAAGTGAACCCAGGGCTTCAGTCCTCGATGAGCTGTGTGAATGCTCGACTCAGCCTCAAAAGTCAGTAATTCCCGCCGTGGTGAAACCGACCGGTACCTGTTACGCTGACGCCTGGAGGTTCCTAATCAAGGAAGGCGAAGGCGAGCTGATACACGGCACGGTATACAGCAGCGGCCGTCGCCTTGGACACGCCTGGATAGAGACCTCCACCGGCTGGGTCTGGGAGCCGGAAACCGGCAGGTATTTCACCAGGTTGGGCTTCCGAGACGCTTTCGCCCCGGAGATAGAGAGCCGATACACCGCTGAAGAAGCCGCTATCATGGCGGCCCGCACCAGGAATCTCGGGCCCTGGTCTGAACAGGAGAGATGTAAGTATTTGAAAGGAAAGT
>Ga0315547_1002062_pt1 | contig 14627 bp, 3 predicted proteins | sample SalMarSW160240MG_2_FD_202542 | JGI IMG/M metagenome (GOLD analysis project Ga0315547, IMG submission 202542) | Salt marsh sediment microbial communities from the Plum Island Ecosystem LTER, Massachusetts, United States - Salt Marsh Sediment SW1601-240 ... | reverse complement strand
GGGCGGCCAACAAGGTTCGCGAGCAGATCGTGAAGGTCGCCGCTGGGCTGCTTGAAGAAGACGAGGACTCCCTCGCCCTCGCAGAGGAACGGGTCAAGGCCTCCAACGGACAGAGCGTTACCCTTGCCGAGGTCTGCCAACACGCGATGTATCAGTCGGGTCAGTTCCAGATCATCGCCTCCGCTTCATGTGTTCCCGAGGAGTCGCCCCCACCGTTCATGGCAAGCTTTGCCGAGGTGGCGCTCGACACCGAAACCGGCTTTGTGAAGGTTTTGAACTACATAGCTGCGGTCGATTGCGGGGTGGCGATAAATCCTAAGATGGCGGAAGGTCAGGTGGAGGGATCGATCGTAAACGGGATTGGATATGCCCTTACAGAGGAGATGCTCATAAGCTCCAAGGGGCGGGTGCGAAACCCTAGTCTGTTTGACTACAAGATCCTAGGCGCACGCGATATCCCGCCGATCGAGGTGATTTTGGTCGAGTCCTACGAGCCGACCGGTCCTATGGGAGCAAAGTCCGTGGGCGAGGTCGCGATCAACGCGCCTGTCCCTACCATCGCCAATGCCGTTTATGATGCCGTGGGTGTGCGGCTGACAAAGACGCCGTTCACCCCCGAGCGGGTGCTCGAGGCAATCCGCGCGGCGCGGGCGTAGACAGCCGCAATCAGATTACGAAGACTTCGTTACGTGAAGAACGTAATTTACATATTTGCGTTCTTGACTTTATAAAGAGCCTCCGTTGGATACTCCCCAGTTGAAAAAATAGAGATTCGCAACACACGAGCGCAGAGACAACCGCCACCGAGGATCCCGCGGGAAGAAGTTCCTTTAACGATGGGAACAAACCTCTCAACGTCGGAGACAAGCCTTGTCCCGTGCAATACTATTTCATGGGACCCGACGCTACATCAAACTTATTATAAGGAAGCCATGAGGAATCCTAGAACCAGGGACGATATGACAGAAAGTCAGATCATTTCCTGAATTCCTGGCTTCCTAAGAGTTATGAGGCTCTGTAGTTCAAAGCGAAGCGCTAAAATGTAGCGTCGCACTTTATGTGCGACGTTCTCTCGGCGGACACGGGTTCCGCCGCTACGGCAATTCTTTATAAGGAAGCCAGGAAGCCATGAGAAATCCAACAGATGGTGGGAAAAAGAAATGTATGGGTTGAAACTTCTTCTCTCGCCCGTTCGTGTCACTCACTCAAGCCGCAAAGATGTCGCGACACCAAGATCGCGAAAGAGTTACTAGTCAACACCACTCTTCTTGTCCTCTTTCTCGCTGTTCTTTGCGTTCTCGGCGGCTCCGCGAGAGATCTGCCTTTTTCTCGCTTTTCTGTGAGTTACCGAGTTACCTTGGCTTGGAAAAGCCTTACTTTCTCACTACCTCCGCGTGGTCGATGACGAGATCGCCGTTGTAGTCGTCGATCGTCGCCACGATGCGCGGTTGCAGCACGCGGTAGTTGCTGAATGCGTACTCGATCACGTACCGGTAGTCATCCTCGGCACCGTCGCCGTCGAAGTCGCCCTTCTTCACGTCCCGCGGTTGGACGATCTGCAGGCGTGCGTCGATCAGCACGTTTGAATCAATGTCGATGGCGACCGAATTGGCGATTCCACAGCAGATGGACGGTTCCAGCCACATCCGATCATCGATCGCCTGATCGAAGTCGAGATCGACCATGCAGTATGCAGTCGGGTAGTCCTCCGGATCGTTGGGATGCGTTCCCGCAACGAGCTCATCGTCATCTGCGAAGCCGTCGCCATCGGTGTCGATCGGCTCAATCTGCACATCCGGCAGAAGCGGTATTAGCTCTGAGTTGCACGGATCAGAATCGAGGCCATCAATGAATCCGTCGGAGTCGGAATCACGATTGGTCGGGTCAAGCATCGGTACGAAGCGGACGAAGAAGTCGACCGGATCCTCGTCGAACAGGCCGTCAAGATCGTTATCAAGCCCGTCCACCGGGTCTTCATCGATCAGCGCGTCGCCGTCGTTGTCGAGTTGCGAATATGTGACCGCGACGCAGACCCAATACACCTCCGGCCCGTCATAGATCCGATCGTTGTCGGTATCGTGGTCGAGCGGATTGGTCGGGTTGAACGTCAGCTCGAGCGGCCCCTCGGGTGGGTCTTCATCAATGAGGCCGTCCAGATCGTTGTCGATTCCGTCTATGGGGTCCTCATCAATGAGGCCGTCACCGTCATTGTCAAGGGGAAGATCGGGGTATGAGAGCAGCGGCTGGCGCTGATTGCGCTCTTCCCAATCGGTTAGCTCATCGTGGTCGGTATCCGGGTCGCACGGGTTTGTCTCCGTCGGATACGGAATCGGCGGACCAGGGAGCGGGTCTTGATGGTCAAACTCGCTCGGCAGGAAGTCGAAGTTGCCGTCGTGGTTTCGATCCTCGTAGCCATCTGTCAATCCATCCCCGTCGGTGTCGAGAATCAGTGGCTCCAGACACCCACAAGCAGGATAGATTACGGTGATTGGACGACCGAAGATATCGACCGGCGGGATCATGTACTGCCGCGAGGTCGAGAAGCCAAGGACCTCGATGCCATCACCGTCAGCATCACCGTCCGTGTCGTACTGATTAGGATCGGTCTCGGGAGTTCCCGAATCGCCGGACTGCCATAGCTGTCCAATCGTGCCGTCCCAAGCCCCGTTTCCGTTCTTGTCCTCGCCATAGCCGTGGGGGTTCGGATGGTCTCCGATCCCGTCGACGCTGCCCGTACGAATACCGCCAGTTCCGCAGTCGGCCAACCCAGGAGTAGAACACGACTTACAGATCGGGTTGACGACAACACGAGCGTCACCACTCGTCATCCATGGCGTTCCCGTGCCGCCGTCACACAGGCCGTCGCCATCGGTATCGGCGTTGACCGGGTTGGTCGTGTTGGAGCCGGAGAAGACCTCGACCGAATCGAGAAGGCCGTCATCGTCGGTGTCCGGATCGAACGGATCGGTGGGAATCGGTCCGCCGCCGGTCACCTCGTGCCAGTCGTTGCGGCCGTCATCGTCGGTGTCGTAGTCGTCGGGGTCCGTCCCGTTGGCGACCTCGTCGCCGTCCATCAGACCGTCGCCATCGGAGTCCGAATCGCACACGTCCCAATCCGCTTCGTCGTTCTGTTCGCCGTCCCCGGTGGTGGGCACGGTGCGCGGCACCACCGGCTGATCCTGATCCGCCGCATCCAGGTCAATGAAATCTTCGTAATGGGTGTAAGAGAAGGCGGTTCCGTCGTAACGGATCACCCCGGCTGGCGTAATCGTGACGACCGCGCCGTCCTGGATGCCGTCGTTATCGGAGTCATCGTTGTTGACGTACGGACAGTACATGTCGCGAACGCCGCCGGTCGCACCTGCAAGCTTGCTTAATCCGCTACCATGGTTGCCCTGCAGATCGACGTACTCCTGCGGATCGAACAGGTAATCGTCGTCGGTGTTGATGTCCAACGGATCCGATTCCTGGTCGAACGTCCTCTTCGGCGTCGCGCCGGTGACGCCACCCGTGGCGATCAACTCATCGGCGTCCATCAACGTGTCGTTGTCCGTGTCCTGATCGAGCGGATCGGTTCCGGTGATATTCACCTCTTCATAATCGGAGAGGCCATCGTTGTCAGAGTCAACATCAAGGGCCGGGATGGTCTTGTCCGTAGTCATAGCAGCCCCAGCTATGGGGGTGAAGATGTACGGCGCAATGAGGTTGTTACCGGTACCCGGGCTCGGAGCCGTGTGGGCATACCCGCTTGGAACCGCGCTGGTGCCCAGAGGCAGCACCGTGGAGACCCCCTCTGGGGTTACGGTATTGAAGCCGTGTAATGGCTGGTTGGCTGGCCAGGTGGCCGGCCTCCCTAGGACAGGTCCGCCGCCGATAAGAGCAACCTCTTCGCCGTCCAGCAGACCATCCCCGTCAGTATCCGGGTTGCAGAGGTCGGTCTCCCAATAATCCCCAGACCTGCTCGCTTGAGTGCCAAACGAACCAATGGTGATGCCAGACCACACACCGTCATGGTTTGCGTCCTCAACGCCATCCTGCAGGCCGTCGTGGTCCGAGTCATCGTCGTTGACGTACGGGCAACTTAAATCTCTATCGCCCTCAGGAGAGTCCCGAGTGATTCCAAGGCCGGACCCGTCCCACTCGATATTGTCGGTGAGGCCATCATCGTCGGTATCAATGTCCAACGGATTGGACTCCTGGTCAAAGGTACGCTGTGGCCAACTTCCACCCGTGGCGATCAGTTCATTGGCATCGCTGATCGTATCGTTGTCACTGTCCGCATCGAGCGGGTCGGTGCCAGTGATGTTAACCTCTTCGTAATCCGACAGGCCGTCGTTGTCGCAGTCGTCGTCCAACGCGGGCACGGTGGGATCGAGGGCGGGCCCTGGACTCCCTACGCTGGCAGACACGCCTTCTGGGGTGACGGTATAAAAGCCCGGTACAGGTCTTGGCCGCCCAAGAATTGGCCCGCCGCCGATCAGAGCAACCTCTTCGCCGTCCAGCAGGCCGTCACCGTCGGTATCCGGAACGCAGCGATCGGTCTCCCAGTAAAGCACGGTCTTCTCCGCCTTAGTGTCGGAGTGGCCGATCGTGATCCCCGAACCTGCGATGCCCCAGGTCCCGTCGAGGTTGGCGTCTTCGACTCCGTCCTGGAGCCCATCGTTGTCCGAGTCGTCGTCGTTGACGTACGGACAGTCAGTATCATCACTTCCACCCAGGCCATGCCCGGTACCCAGTCCGGTTCCGTTGTACTCCACGTTGTCCAGAATGTCGTCGTCGTCGGTGTCCGGATCGAGGGGATCGGACACTTGCGAGAATGACCGCTGTGGCCACGTTCCTCCGGTGGCGATCAGTTCGTTCACATCCCAGAGGCCGTCGCCGTCGGTATCGAAGTCCAGCGGATCGGTGTGAGTGATGTTTACCTCTTCGTAGTCAGAGAGGCCATCGTTGTCCGAGTCGGTGTCCAGCGGCGGTGTCGTGGTGCTGCCGGTAGGGGTGATCACGTGGACCGCTCCAACGCCGAACAACGCGACCTCCTCTCCGTCGGAGAGGCCGTCGCCGTCGGTGTCCCACATGCAGAGGTGGGTCTCACCGCTTCCGCTGGTAGTGCTGCCTCCAATGACGGCAGGACCACCGGCGAGGCCGTCGTCCCAAAGGCCATTGCGGTTGAGATCCTCGGCCCCGTCCTGGATGTCGTCGTCGTCGGAGTCGGCGTCGTTGATGAACGGAGAGTAGTTGGGATCCGTGGTCGAGGTCGCCAGACGGCCAGGGATGAACTCCTGGGCATCGCCCAGCCCGTCGCCGTCGGTGTCGGCGGCCAGCGGATCGGCGTGGTCGCGCGCGTCCGTCCGCACGATGATCGTCGCGCCGGAGTCGGAGTTGTACTGGGCAAATGTGCCCACTTCCTGACTGTCGGAGAGGCCGTCCTCATCGGTGTCGTCGTTGCAGAAATCGGTTCCGAAGTAGCCCTGCTCGTTTCCGTCCTGGATGTCGTCGCCGTCGGAGTCGGAGACCGTCGGGTTCGGGCAGGCGCACGTCGCGTGCTTGCTCACGTCATAGCTCGACAGCATGTCGCCGCCGGCCTCGTCGATCTCGTCGAGGTCGCCCATCCCGTCGTTGTCGGAGTCCCAGTCGTGGTCCCACAGCCCACCAATGACCGCTTCGACCGAGCCGGGAATCCCGTCGCCGTCCACATCGGTACACATCGCCTGAATCGCGATCTCGCCGTGCAGGCTCAGTCCGGTGAGTGCCGCGTCAATCATGTCGCCTATGGGAACCGTGATGCCGGGGAAGATCGCCGTCCACACTGAATCGGGCATGGCGCCCGCAGCCGCTGCACCGCTGTCGAGGACTACCTGCAGCGCCGAAATGATCGTGCAGGTGATGTTCAAGCCGAGGATGGAGTCCTCGATGTGGAGCACGGCGGGACAGTTAGGGTCGGTGTTATCCTCCGGAATCGGCCGAATGATGGTGTCCGACCCGTACGATTCGAAGTGGACGCCGCCGCCTGCTACTCCAAACGCCGCTGGTACGTAGCCCACCGCCACCAGCTCCATCATCGGCGTGGTGGTGTCGTAGTTCTTGGTGCACGATGGTAGCGACGCGCAGAACGGGGACCCATCCCCCTTCACGAACTCTCCTGCAGGGGTCTGTGGATCACCTCTCGGCGCGGTGTCGGTCACCGTGGCCGTACAGGTGTAGGGGACAGCGTCTATGCAGTCGACGACCGTTTCGGTCGTGCGCTTCTGCACCGACACGTCGGCGCTGCCTACGCTTCCGTCGTGAGTTTGCAGCGACAGCGGGGCAGGGCCTGCAACGGGGACGTAGGTGGCAGTAACGCCGATGAACGCCTGAGGCGGTGACATCGTGAGCATCCGGAAGTTGTACGTGGCCCGCGATGCGTTTGCCGAGATCGGCGTCAGCAGCGTGCCTGGGCTGTACGATCCATCAGTCGTTAGCGTTAGCGTGCCCTCGGGAGGTGACGCGGAGTCCGCCGGACCAATGTCGGTCACCGTAACGATAACCTTGCCCATCTCATAGAGGAAGAGTGCTTCGTTGCCACCCTGCGAATCCTCCCACGTCACCGTGGTCTCGGTCGGCCGAAGCATCACTTTTAGGTCGGTGTCCGGGGAGTCGCCGCCACAGTAGATCTCAGATCCACCGTAGCTTGCTCCGACCTTCGTCGTCCCCGCATCGCCTGCGGCAGGTGTATAGGCAACGTCGCAACTGCCGTTCGTCAGCGAGCCGGTGTCGGAGGGAGAGAAAGCCCCCGCTTGGCCGTCGTCATCGAGAGTGACCGCCCCCGAAGGGACGGTGGAATTGGGGGCCACCGTGCCGTCTTCGACGGTGACCGTGCACGTCGTCTCCTGATCGATGTACACCGTGTCCGGAGTGCAGACAACGCTTACTGACGGCGGACGCTTGGTAACCGTCAGGTCGAAGAAGTCATTGCTTGTCAGGAAGCCTCCACCGGAAGTGAACGTCGCTCGGATCTTGTGCGTCTCTGCTGGATCACCAACGATGCTGCAGTCTTCGCCGCTCGAGGTGGGGGTGTAGGTGACGTTCGAGCAGTAGGCGTCACCGGCACCGCCGACCAGAATGCAGTAGTCCGAGGAGAAGTCCCCGCTTGCGCCGGAGGGAAGGCTCTCGGTGGTGAACCCGACGGTCTCGCCGACCAGTCCCGCGCTGCTGCAAGTCGGCTCTGGTGTGACGACGGCGGTCAGTGTGGTCGGCTGGTTGACGTAGACGGAGGCCGGATCGCAACTCACATCGATCGTCGTCGTGCACTCGTACAGCGTGTGAAACACTGTGTCCGCCAACTCATCGCCCGCGCCTAGGGCAGAAGAACAATCGCCGGAGCCGGGGTCGTCGCTATCCTGATCGTACCGTGCGTCGATCGCGTAGAGGCCCCCGGTGGTTGGAATGTACGTAAGCACACCGGATGGATACGTTGTCTCTCCCGTCGAAACGGTGTCAAAGAGGATAAAGGGTACACCAGGACCCAACACGCATATATACACAGTCCCATCGGCAGGGAACCCATTCACAGGAGGATCGTAAGTGACTTCCAAGTCGAAGCCGCCCGCCAACGGCGATGAGCCGCCAGCAGTAGGTTTGCTGATCGTGAACACACCAGGCACGACGGTTTGGCTGTGGACGGCGCTGGTGGCCGCGGCGAAGTTGACGTCCCCGCTGTAGGTGACCTGCACCTTGACCTGACTCTGGGACGCGTACAGGGTGACCGAACTGCTGTCGGCACTGCCGGCGCCGCTGAGAATATGGGGGCCGGACGTCGTGATCGTGACGTCGTTTTTGTCCTTGATGTGGAAGGTGACGGTGCCGGTGGGTGTACCGGATGCGGGCGACTTCGCCTTGACTGTCGCCGTGAACGTGCCGGATTGCCCCGAGTTCCAAGGGTCCGGGTTCGCCGTGATAGGATCGAACTCCACCTCTCCCTGCTGTACCTCGTGTGTCTCCGTCGCCGTGGCCTCATTGAAGCGGCCGTCACCGGCGTAACTGGCGGTCAGTGTCTTAAACCCCGCGGTGGTGGAGGTAAGGCCACACCCCGTGACTCCGTCCGTCACAGTGTGGGAACAACTTGCCGCGCCGTCGCTGACCGTGACAAGTCCCGTGGGGGCAGTGCCGCCGGGGTATGTAACGCTCCATTTCACGGTGTATTGCTCGCCCGGCTTGGATGGATCGTTGTCGTCGCTGGTGATGGTCAGCGTGGTGAGGTCGAGCTTGTCCACGGTCTGGGTGATCGTACTGCTCGTCGAGCCGTTGTAGAAGGCATCGCCGTCGTAGTTAACATAGATTTCGTAGGTGCCGTCATCGATGAAGTCCAACGATAGCGTGGCGACGCCAGCGACGACGGGTAAGTCATTGTATGGAGGCGCAGGAACTGGGTCGGGAAGGGGGACAGGAGGTTCAGGAGGGGTAGGATCAGGAGTGATGAGGAAATCGGCCGTTCCCCCGATGGCGAGTCCCCCGGCCGCGACGGCCGTGATCTTGGCCGTCAACACTACGTTATCCCCGGGGACAGCGGTATCTCCTATGAGCGCTGGGTTCAGGCTCGAGGTGACCACAGCGCTTGTGTCCGCCGTATTAACGGTGTGCAGTGTGGTGCCGTCGCATCCGTTGAAGTCATCATCTCCGGTGTAGGTGGCAGTGAGGGTCTTGCCACCTGTGGTGGTGGAGGTGAGGGGAACGGTTCCGTCTGTTACCGGAACAGACGCCGAGGAATCGGTCCCGTCACTCACGCTGACGGTCCCCCCGGTAGGCGCTCCCGGGGCATCGCTTCCCGGGACAACAACGATGACCTCCCAGTCCACGTCGTAGGCTTGACCCTCAAACGACGGGTCGGGAAGGTCGCTGGTGATCGTGATGCTGGTGTCGGCTTTGCCGACTTCCTGCTCGTAGACGGCGCTCGCTGGGGAGGAGGCGTAGTTGTCATCGGTAGACCCGTCGTAGGTCGCTGTGACCTTGTACTTGCTGAGGCTCGCCTTCATCAGATTGGTTGTGAACGTGGCCTGACCGCTGCCGTCCAGCGTGAGGGCACCCGATTCAGCGACAGCAGGGGGAACGGCGGCGTTGTCATCGACACTGATGATCACGGTGCCCGTCGGTGTACCCGTTCCGGGTCCGGGTGGGTCGGCCGTGACCGTTGCGGTGAATATGACGTCCTGCCCGGTGATCGACGGCTCCGGCGTGGAGGTCACTACAGTCTGTGTGCTTGCTTGGTTGACCTGCAGGAGGGGAGATAGGGCGCCGTCGCTGCCGTTGTAGTCGGTGTCCCCGCCGTAGGAGGCGGTGATCGGTATCGGCATCGGAAGATCTGCGGCATTGAACGACGCGGTGCACGTCGCCACCTGGTTTCCGAGAACGTCAGCAAGCAAGACGTTCTGCCCACCCGGGATCGGTGTTCCATCGGCGTAGAAGGTGACAACCCCGGTGGGGACGCCCGACCCGGCGGGGTCGTCGTCAACCGTGGCGGTGAAGGTCACGGTCTCACCGGTGACGGACGGATTCACATCGACGATCACCGCAGTTGACGTGTTCGCCTGGTTCACCGTGAGAAGCGCCGTGCCTGTGGAGGAGTCGAAATTGTCATCGCCAGATCCGTCGTAGGCCGCTGTGACCTTGTACTTGCTGAGGCTCGCCTCCATCAGGGTCGTCGCGTACGTCGCCTCGCCGAGCCCGTCCAGTGCCACCGGAGCGGAGGTGACGATCACAGCGTCGTTCTTATCCTTGATTTCGAAGGTCACGTTTCCCGTAGGGATTCCCGATCCGGGTGCGTCGGCGGTGACCGTCGCGGTGAAGGTCACGGTCTCGCCGGTGACGGATGGATCGACGTCGGCACTCACCGCGGTCGTGGTGCTCGCTTCGTTAACCTGCTGTAACAGTGGAGACAAGCTGTTGTCGCTGCCGTTGTAGTTGGTATCGCCGCCGTACGAGGCGGTGATCTCGATCGGCATCGGAAGATCTGCCGCGTTGAACGCCTTGGTACACGTGGCCGTCGCCGGATCACCGCTCAGCGGCCTGTCGGTCGCGATGGCCGTTCCGTCGGCGTAGAAGGTGACCAAGCCGGTGGGTACTCCCGTTCCGGCGGGGTCGTCGGAAACCGTGGCGGTAAAGGTCACGGTCTGCCCGCTGACGGACGGATTCACATCGGCACTCACCGCAGTGTTTGTGTTCGCCTGGCCCACCACGAGGTTGGCCGAGCCTGTGCTTGCGTTGAGCGGCGGAACGCACCCGGCACATCCCGCATAGTCTCCCCCAACCGTGTACGTCCCCGCTTTTGTGGGGATAAAGGGGTGTGTGCTCGTAAACGGGCTGGCGCCGCTTGTCACAGCCGCGTCGTCGAGGACGTCTCCTGCCGCTCCGCCGGGCGACGTGATTTTGCGGGTGAGAGGATTGCCGCCGAAGACGACCGCCGAGGTGGTTTGTGCGGTCACCGTCCACGTGACCGTCACCGAACCGCCAACAACGTACGGGCCCGCAGAGAAGGTGATCTCCGTTGTTGTATCGACCGCGCCGATCATGGAGAACCCGGCCAGAAGTCCAAGGATCAGGGTAAGAATTGCTACGGAAGCCACTCGCTTTCCACCACGGGTCATCCTTTCTCCTCCTTCGAAAGCGCCGTTTACTATACCATTCCTCATTGTTCTCCCCCCCCCCTAAAACACTACACCGGCGGTGACCGCCGCGCGCGTCAACCCGAACCGGCCGAATGTCGCCCGCACCGTCACCACCGCGGGAGTCAACCTGAAGGTCAGTGTACTCCCCCAACTGGCAAAGCCGAATTTCTCTGCCCGGTTGGCAAACGAAACGTTGGTTACCGCGGAGAAGATCCCCTGCGATAGCGACAGCCGCATGGAAAGCCCGGTCATCCCCCTCTCCAGACCGGAGGCTGTGGCCCCGAAGGAACCGGTCATCGCCCCCAGGTTGAGCCCCGTGCTGAAGCTGAACGACATCGAAGTGAGAGTCATCGTATCCAGGGCAAACGCGAACCGGAACGGCTCCATACTGAACGAAACCGTGACTCCGCCGAACTTGGGAGGGAAGGGGGCAAGCGTCACCGAGCCGCTGATGCTCGCCTTGTCCCACAGCTTGCCCGAGAGATTGATCGTCGTGTTGAATGCCGTTGTTCCAGTCGTCTGTGTGGCCGTCTTTGTAAACGTGAAGCTGGTGCCGAGCATCACCGACTGGAGGCTCGTGCCGTAGAGGTTGATGTCGGCCAGTTTGATCCCGCTTATGCCAAATCGGGCGAAGTAATTGCCGGGCACGGCGCTCCCGGTGGCGGAGTAGCCCTTAATGCTTGTCCCTGATGAGGACGCGTTTATTCCGAGGCTCGCACTCACCGATACACCCATCTGCGCCCGCCAGCTTGCGGAGGTCAAGCTCCCAACGGCGAAGCTCTGAGACTGCACCGGGTAGTAAAGCGGTGTGTAGGAAGACCCTGGGTTGGGAAAGTTTATGTCTTCGAGCATCGCGAGGTGAGTTATGTTAAATCCAGCCATAGAAGTTGAAAAGGTCACACGCGCCTTGACGAACAAGACGTCCCCCGGAGGGATGATCACCGAGTTTGGCAGGTTGTTCACATCGGTGACCGCCTCGAACGGAACCGCAAACCACATCTCAGGGACGATGCTTAGCTTGTCGAACGTGATTTCGTAGAACGGAAGGCAGCCGAAATCCATGGGTGTCTTTAACACCAGATGCTCTGGCCCAGCCGTGTTCACCACTGCATCGATGTTTAAGTGAGCGAAGCCGAAGTCAACGTCCAGGATGAGGTTCGATGCGATAGCGAACTCCAGCATGACAAACTCGCTCGGCGTGTCCAGCTTGATCTCGCCCGTCAACGTTGTTGGGATCCGCCGAGCGACGAGGTCTAGACCGAAGCGTCCCGAGAGTTGCGCCACTGTCGTGACCCCTCCCAAGATCACGGCCACGATCAAGAGAAGGATCCCCAAAAAGGCCCTCCTAGGCATTCTCGCCCTCCCTTTTACCTGTGCCTGCGACCTTATCTTCAGGCAGTGGTTTCCTCGCTGTTGATAAAGCAAAACGCCCTTCAAGTACTCGAAGAGCGTTTCCAAAAAATATCAACACGCAACCTCACGACAGCCACTGGTTCTTGCCCCCCAACCCCGGCAGCCCAGCTATCTCGTGAGACCCGTGGCTTTGTGCCCCTACTTCACAGTAGGTTTACCTTTTTCAGGATCTACCCCATTATTTATATGCTTATGCCCGAAGCACCGATCAGTATATAAGAATCCGGGCTTCTTGTCAATAGCGGATCGCCTTGATCAAGGCCCTACGCCAAGAACGGGAGGAAGTTCCTCATCTTCCGGCCTCATTCTCACCCCTGGATTCCTGGGTTCCTCATAGGTTCTTTGCGCCTCTGCGAGAGGCACAAGCTTTTGCTCTCGCCCGTTCGTTGCACTCACTCAAGCCGCAAAGATCGCTAAGGGGTATAGCTCAACATCACTCTTGTTCTTGGTTTGTCCCGCACTTCGCTTCTCAGGTCCTGTCTTCCGCTCTTCTCTGCGTTCTTTGCGCCTCTGCGAGAGGATGAAGCCTTTCTCTCGCCAAGACGCTAAGATCGCCAAGGATTTATCAGCTCTCAGCCGTCAGCAATCAGCTTAGAACATCAACTCCACTTGCTCTTTCTCATTACTCTCCACTGATTACCCCTTACTGTGTTTCAGCTTTTCTTCGCGTTCTCTGCGGCTCTGCGAGAGGACAGGCTATGGTGAGGTTTGTGGTTCTCCCCATACCCGTTCATCGATGATAGTCCCTTCCGGAGTGATCAAGAAGACCTCGTCGTGTTCGTCGTTCAGGTAGAGACCTTCCGGGTCATACGTTGGGTTATAGGTATCAATGCACACTTGATACGGTTCATCCGGATTGATGAGCGTATCCGGCGGGAAAGAATAGCTTCCTTCTAAGTCACTGAGACGCCAGCCTCCAATATCCACGGGGGCAGTGGAGACGTTCAAAAGCTCTATACACTCGCCTGCCCGGTCTACTACATAGATGATGACCGGGTGAACAGCAGCGGAGAGAACGGGTTCTCTGGAAACGCTTCCCGTCGCCTCGCGGAAGCCTTCCCACAGCCGGTTGAACTCACTGGTATACTGTCCTGGAGGTGTCTGTCCCGCTGTCAGTACCGGACAGTAAATGAACACCGCGTTCTCGTAGTTCTCCTTATCGGCGCTATCCGACCAGTCGTAGGACCCAGTGATTACAAGGTTCCCATCGATTATGGCAAACTTGTGATGGAAGAACCCTGTGGTGTTTGTGATGGCCACTGGGATATTTGCCGATACCAGCTTCCCATATTCACTACCCAATACCTTGTCCTGCCCCGCGCCGAGGATCACACGCACGGATACCCCGCGCCGGGTTGCGCGAACCACGGCATCTCCAAGTTGGTCGTCGGTAAAAGAGAACAACGCGATATCGATGCTCTTCCTCGCCCCGTCAATGGCTTGGATAATCGCCGTTTCAATGACCCCGTCTACGTCCGGTGAGACGAAATAGCTCTGCACCGAACAAGTTTGCGCAACTACACCACCGCCTGCTATCAGCACAACAATGGCGATTAAGAACAGCTTTCTGGTCATCGTTCCCCCTTCTATTCTATGTACTGAAGGAACACTTAAACAATGAAGAAACTCCGGGCCGTCGGGCATGAAGCCCAACGCTACCTCGGCTTTTGTAGCATCGCACCTTGTGTGCCTGTCGCGTCACCAGGGCAGACAGGTGTGCTTGGGGGGTGTGGTAAGTCCGTTCAGAATCTACTACACCCCCCAGGTTACCTCCGATGCGACAACGCGGTACATCAAGTTGCAGCATAAGGACCAACTCCGCTTAGCCCTTTAGGTTTTTGCCGTATTAATGCCCCTTTAGCTTGCTGCGGGGTTCTTCATTGATGATATGCTTTTTAAACCGCCGCGCAAGCAGGGTTGCCCCTGCAACAAACAAGAGACCAATGACGATAAGAATTGAGGCAACCGCTGTAGATGGGGTGTCAATCAGAAAGCCGATTACCAGTCCAACGAGGGCTGCCCCTATTCCGAGTAAAACCGAGTAGATACAGAATCTTACCGCTTTCATTATGAAGGAAGTTTACTCTTCCTCTGCGCTTCCCGCAAACAAGAAAGAGGAACAGAAAGGGGTTGGCTGGCTGCGAGGCCGTAGCGGGCTCTAGATTTTTGGTAAGAAGTCCTGGAGCCATTCATAAAAGACCTCCGTTGGATACCCCCAGTTTGCTGGGGAGAACGGAGATTCGCCACAGGCGAACCTGCTTGTTGGTAGAAGCTACATGAGCTCTGTCAGAGATATCCGGGTGCAAGCTCGAGCAGAGACAACCGCCACCGAGGATCCCGCGGGAGAAGTCCCTTTAACGATGGGATAAACCCCTTAACGTCGGAGATAAACTCCGACGCTACCTCCGTTTTTGTAGCGTCGCACCTTGTGTGCGACGCTACGGCCTCCATATTACCTGTATCAGGGTCTCGCAACGAGAGAGACCGCCCTTACATCGGTGGTTCAATGGAGATAGGTTGGTTAACGTCCTTAAGCTCCATCGACCATTCGACGGACCCGCTATCGCCCTCAGGATC
>Ga0315547_1002061_pt1 | contig 14632 bp, 16 predicted proteins | sample SalMarSW160240MG_2_FD_202542 | JGI IMG/M metagenome (GOLD analysis project Ga0315547, IMG submission 202542) | Salt marsh sediment microbial communities from the Plum Island Ecosystem LTER, Massachusetts, United States - Salt Marsh Sediment SW1601-240 ... | reverse complement strand
ATAATCAACAAAGCTATAGTGGAAAATCCAGCCACAAGATTATTTAAAAGAGTTTCGTCTCCTATCCAGCGTAGAATTTCTTGTAACACAATCTCTCCTCTATAAACCGAAGGTTTGTTCAGATCTCAAATTCCTTTGAATTTTCTAAGTTTGAACAAGGACTCTATACCTGTAGATAAACAAAAAACGGCGAAAAATTTCCTATGAAAGTGCGTGATATTGATAAAGAAGACTATATAACACCCTCATGCCTAAAGATTTCAGTCTCCTCTCTAGAGTAGCCTAGTAAGCCTTGTATAATCTCTGGGTTATGTTGATTCAGTAGCAGGGGCGGCCAAGTTGCTCTATATCACGATTATCGGGATCCTGTGATGCCCCATACCCACATTCTCCCTGGTTTTTTTCATGACTTGCTGCGCCCTTTTCAGTGTAAGATCTCCAACTTATGTAGAAGTTATAAAAAAATTTGTGAGTGGAGTCGAGGAAATTCGGAATGCTTCCCAATTTCCTCATATACAAAATTTGACATTAACTGTTTATCGATATATTAGTAAAACAAGGGTTTTATAGGTGATTTAAAAATATCATGGAGAGAAAAGCATGACTGATAAAACTCAAAAAAATATCAACCTCAAAAAGGCAACCGGGGCAGCAGTTACTACAATCATTGATAACTATATTGATGTCCTTTTACCTTCAAGTGACAGGGTAGAAAGGTCTCCTCTTGTCAAGGGAAATGTTCGAAGACCCCCTCTTCTGGCAGAACATGGCTTCAGCGTCCTCGTAGAGGTAATAGGTGATGATATCTCCCATAGAGTCCTTATGGACTTTGGAATTTCCAATATAGGGGTCCCCCACAACCTAAATGTCCTTGATATAGATATAGATACAATAGAAGCCTTTGTCATTTCCCATGGGCACCATGATCACGTAGGGGCTATTGCTGAGGTATTAGGCGGACTCTCAATAAAACCTCGTCCTGTGGTAGTTCACCCGGACGCATTAATAAGTACTCGTTTTCGCAAGTTGCCTAATGGAAAGAAAATCCCCATTCCCGGCCTTAAGAAAGGCATCATTGAAGAAACAGGAAACAAGATGATTGACGGGCGGTCTCCTGTTTTGCTTGCCTCCGACTATCTACTTGCCTTAGGAGAAATTCCTCGTGTTAATAACTTCGAAAAGGGCATGCCTTCAGCCTATTATGAGAAAAACGGGGAAATTTATAAAGATCATATCATGGATGACAAAGGCATTGTTCTAGACGTGAAAGACAAGGGCCTCGTTGTGATTAGCGGCTGCGGTCACTCGGGAATTATCAATACGATCCGATATGCTCAAAGCATAACTGGTGTGGATAAAATATACTGTGTCATGGGAGGCTTTCATCTTAGCGGACCTTTTTTTGAAACAATAATCCCGCGGACAATTGAAGAGATGAAACAATTTTCGCCGGAAGTAATTATACCTTGTCATTGTACAGGCTTGAAGGCCGCACAGGAGTTTGAAAAAGTATTTCCAAAAGCATTTGTCCTAAATGCCTCTGGCACAACAATACATTTATAAAGCTGTTTATTTGTGGAATCTTTGTTTAATGTTGAATTTGGTTTATAAAGTATATAGTCAATTTCGCATACGTTAAGTAGTTGATAAGGCAAAGCTTGAAGAGGGCAATTTCCTCAACAAATCATCAGCCACTCAACTGAAAAATAGCCTTTCTGATTGCATCCCCAACTTCGTGAGTCTTATTCATACCCCCCATGTCAGCAGTTCTCACCTCTCCCGAGGCAAGGATTTTTTGGATGGCTTCCTGTATATTTTTAGCTCCTTGTTTTTCTCCCAAATGCTCCAACATCATCCGAATTGACTCAATAGTGGCAATGGGATTAACAACTGCCTTTCCCTCATATTTGGGAGCTGATCCATGAATCGGTTCAAACATAGATGGATAGCTTTTTTCTGGATTAATATTGCCACCAGCAGGAAATCCCAGTCCTCCTTGAAGCATGGCCCCTAAATCCGTAATGATATCCCCAAAAAGATTAGAGGCCACAATAACATCGAAATACTCAGGCTTTTTTATCAACCACATGGTCATGGCGTCCACTAAGGTCTTATCTGTTTTTATATCAGGGTAGTTTTTTGATACCTTGTCATATACCGAATCCCAAAAGACCATAGAGTAGTTGAGAGCATTGGATTTTGTGCAATTAGTCACCATACCCACTGGAGCCTTGTCTCCAAATTTATTTCTCTCGCGAGCCAGCTCAAAAGCGTATCGTATAGTCCTCTCACATCCCTTCTGAGTGAAAATGCCAGTCTGTAAGGCAAAGGCATCAGGTAATCCGAGCTTGAAAAAGCCGCCTATCCCTGAATATTCTCCTTCGGTGTTTTCTCTTACAACCGCCATATCGATATTTTTAGGGGTAGCAGTTTTAACAGGAGTGTCAACACCAGGATAGAGTTTTATAGGTCGTAGGTTAACATATTGGTCAAATCCCTTTCGAATTGTGAGTAGAAGGGTTAAAGAAATGTGATCGGGTACCTTATTGGCATCTCCAATACAGCCCAAGAAGATAGCATCAAAATTCTTTAAGAGTTCGAGCATGTTATCAGGCATCATCTTGCCATGTTTTAGATAGTAGTCGCAACCCCAATTAAAATCCTCTATTTGTACCTCAAATAAGTATTTCTCAGCTACAGCTTTCAAAATCTTGATTCCTTCTCTAGCCAACTCTTTTCCAACGCCATCCCCTGGAATAACTGCAATATCATAGGATTTCATAATCATTCTCCTTTCTCAGTAAGTCCTTCTTTCATAAAAAGGCAGAGCTTCGCTTGAAAAATCGTTCTCTAACTCGATCAATATGTTGAATTTCCTTGTTCTACTATTTTGACGTTAATTTCTGATATGCCTCTTGAATCTCTTTAAACCTCTTTTACGCTAATGTCTTAAATTCATCACCTAAATGATTTACTTTGTCCGGATGGTACCATGCAGCCAACTTCCTGTAGGCGCTTTTAATTTCATCTCTTCCCCCCTCCCCTTCCTGATATCTTGCCTTTTCATAGTTTGCCCTAACTCTAGCTGGCCAGGAGTAAAAGTTATACCAATCGCATTTTCAAAAGGAATTGAGTCAAGACCTACAGCACATGAAAGAAGGTAAGATATTAAAGTGGTGGATACCAGAAAGATTTATCTTCCTTGAAATACATTTACCAGGTTTTTCCTTGACAATTGTAATCCCAACAAACCCTTCCACTCCTCTTTCCAAATAAGCTTCTGTGTTATAAATGCTGCTACAAAAAGGGCTGTGCCTATGAAATCAGTCAAGAGAGAAGGAAGGAGGAGCAAAAATGTAGCAGTGCCCATAAAGACCCACTCAATTAAATTGGTGCGGTGAAAGAGATATGCCTCCAAAAAGCAGGTAAAGGCGATAAGTCCAAGGGTGGAAAAAACGATGGCTCTGACAACCTCCCAAAAAGGGCCATTCAAGAGAAGAGGCTGATAGGCCATGATAATAGGGATAATATAAAGGCCCTTTGCAATCTTCCACGAAGAAAAGGCACATCTCATGGGATTTGCCCCTGCAATACCTGCAGCTGCAAAAGATGCTAAGGCCACGGGTGGTGTTACATTGGCATCCTGACTGTACCAGAAGACTATCATATGGGCAGTGATCAGGGCTACTCCCATTTCGATCAGGGCTGGTCCAGCCAGAATAACGAGAACAATATACGATGCTGTAACCGGCAATCCCATTCCCAGCACAAGAGAGGCAAGGCCGATAAGCACGATAGCAATCAGAGGGACGCCACCAGAGATTGAGACCACCATACTCGAAAACTTAAGACCCATACCAGTAAGGCTGACCATGCCAACTATTATACCGGCTGCAGCACAGGCCACAGACACAATGATAGCATTCCTTCCTCCCAATGCTAAGGCTTCTATGGTATCTCGAAGACTCAATCTTGAACGCTTTCTAAGCATGGCTGCTAAAAAGGTGGCCACAACAGCAACAAAACCGGCCATCATGGGGCTAAAATTTCTCACAAGGACATAGATCAATATCCCCAGAGGAATAAGAAAATGGAGACCATTTTTTATTGTTTCACCAATCCGGGGAAGTTGATCGCTCGATAGCCCAAAAAAACCCATCTTTTTTGCCTCAAAATGAACAAAAAACAGCACAGTCACATAATACATTATAGCTGGGATAAGGGCCACTTTAATGATATATAGATACGATGTATTGGTGAACTCTGCCATGAGAAATGCCCCAGCCCCCATAATCGGAGGCATGAGCTGGCCGCCTGTGGATGCGGCTGCCTCAACTGCACCTGCGATATGGGGTCTATATCCCAGCTTCTTCATCATAGGGATGGTAAAAGAGCCGGTAGTAACCACATTTCCAATAGCACTGCCTGAAACAGATCCCATAAATCCACTGGCTAATACTGCTGTTTTAGCTGGACCGCCAGTCATACGCCCTGTCAGGGCATAGGCCAGATTTATGAAAAAGTCCCCACCACCTGTTTTCTGCAAAAAAGACCCAAAAAGCACAAAGATAAAGACAAATGTTGCAGCAACACCCAGGGGAAGTCCATAAATACCTTCTGTGGTAAGATATAAAAGTGTAAAAATGCGTTCCAGACTATAGCCTTTATGCGAAAAAAACTCTGGCATATAGGGGCCAAAGTAGGCATATACAATAAAGGTTAAACAAATAATGACCATGACCAAACCAATTGTTCGGCGGCAGGCCTCTATCACTAAAAAGGTGGCCACCAATCCAAGAACAACATCTATTTTTGTCCAATCTCCCTGACGTTCAATAATCTCACCATAATTAAATATGATATAGGCACCAACAAGAAAGACCAGACCAATCAAGAGCAAATCAATATAGAAATAGATATCCTTTTTTTGTCTGGATGCCTTTTTTGTTGCAGGGAATAACAGAAAGGCAAGGGTCAAGATAAGAGAGATATGGATGCACCTCTGATATATCGCTGAGAAGGGTTGGATTCCGGCAGAATAAAGCTGAAAAAGAGAGAGGATAACCGCTACCGTAGTAAATAAAAAGGCAAAAAAACCAACCAGATGCCTGGTCTTGCTTGGTTTAGTTGTAATTTTCGATTTTTTTTCTTGATCATGCATTTTTTATTTTCCCACCTGCTTTATATAGATGCGAACCCTCATTCCTGGAATCAGTCTGCTTAAATGTATCTCTTGGCCCTTGATGAGAAGGGTATGATCAACTGATGGTACTCCTATTCTTAGATAAAACTCCCCGATTGTAATGTTCATATCCTTAATAAAGATCCATCCATTTTGCTCGACTATTCTCCCTCGGCCAGGCCAGTGGCCCATTCCTGCTCCGAACATCTTGAAATAGGTCTCTTTAATGATAATCCCTTTTTCCTCATCTGCATAAAAAACCTCATATACCGGTGATATATCAACAGAGTGAATATATCGTATAGTAAAGCCTTCTCCAGGTTCTATTGGTATAGAGATCAGCTTTTTGCCATTCCCTTTTTCAATCATTAACAAAAGGGGATCTATCGCTTTGGCTGTAACGGGAGAAAAAAGAACATACAATAAAAGGGCAATGGGCAATACTGTCTTCAGGCACCTTGGCATATGGTTTCCGCTTAGAAAAACCCAGAGGCCGTCATTTAAAATGACGGCCTCTTATAGGATATTATCTCATTATTTTTTTGGTAACAATCGGTTAGGAATTGTCAATCCCACCTCCTTGTAATATTTGATTGCACCTGGATGAAGTGGGATAACCGAATGCTTAATAGCATTCTGAGGTGTAGTGTATTTTGCAAAGGGATGTATCATTTTCAGGTAGTCTGTATGCTCAAACACTGCTTTAACAAGTTTATACACCAATTCTTCATCCAGCGAGGCTGTGCATGCTACGGTATTCCACACCGATGGATTAGCAACGGGTTTGTCTTGCCCCTTATAGGTGCCTGCCGGCATTTCAAAGGGAGAGTAAAAGGGAAATTTTTTACATATTTTAGCTATGTCCTCTTTAGAAAATGGTATAACATAGATATCCCGTGTCATGGACAGGTCCATTATAGAAGAGGTCGGAGCTGCCACATCCCAGAAGCCCACATCAATTGTTCCGTCTTTAAGGGCATTGGCATTTTCGGTAAATGAAAGACGAAATACCTTAAAACTTGAATACGGTATCCCTAAGGCCTCTTGTAAGACCAGGTTGGTTTTAAACTCTGTTCCGCTTCCAGGTGCACCCACAGAAACTTTATGCCCCTTTATATCATAGATAGTCTTGATTCCTTTTCCTTTCAGTGCAACAACATGGTAGTGGTGAGGATACATCTGAAACATTGCTAATATTTTTTGGGGTTTTCCTTTAAACTTACCAATCCCATTATAGCCTTGATAAACGACATCATTCATAGCCTCAGCGATCACAGTTTCACCCCTATGGGCCAGCTTTACATTTTCAACAGAGGCACCTGTTACCTCTGCAACCGCCTTCACACCTTTTACGTATCTGGTAAAAATCTCTGCCAGGCCTCCACCATAAGGGTAGTACACCCCTCCTGTGCCACCAGTACTAATTGAAATATATCTCGTTTTTGCCTGAGCCGAGGTTCCGACCAGCAGAAGGGTGAAGAAAGAGATTAAAATTGGTAAAATAATCGTTTTGGTATTTTTCATGTTATACCTCCTTTTATTTTATAGTTATTAACCAATTGATATAGTTTTAATAACTACTTCCAGTTTTTTCGGCAATTGGGTCGCCTTTATTACCGGACAGGTAACCACCTTTTCCTGGCCAGGTTTAAGAACCGGTGGCTTCCCTTTCCGTGGGACTAGATAGCCAACAGCCTTTCCTTCTTCAAGGAGAAAGATTTGGACTCTGAAGCGCTGTGCTTTGTCTGAAATGTTCTTTACCCCCACCTTAAATATAACTGCCGGTTTTTTCTTAAATTTTGCCACAGTGCATGAAAATGAAGTAATATCAGCCTGGGGAACCACATTCCATGTAATATTTGCTGGACAGGTTACTTGACCCTTAGGAACATATTTTGTTCCTGCACACCCTGTTGCTATCAAAAGAGCCAATGCCCCAAACAAAAGAATTACAATCCTGCTTTTCTTTCTCATCTGATTTCTCCTTTCTGCTATATTTTTTACGGTTATTAATTAAAAAGCTCACCTCCTTCACCTTAACATTCAAAAAAATTAATACGATACAAAAAAATAATAATAACTTTCAAAGAATATTGAGCTTTTGTCAAGGTATTTTTGTTTTATGTTGGGTAAGATAGACTATGCATTAACTGCCCTTAGGGAGGATGAGGATGTCGCCCCGGGTACAGCAGACTATGTCTACATCATGCATGAAGACATGATCAAAGCGGAGGGAAATCCGGAGGATATAAAGGGATCCCCCGATATACGAGAGGCCTATCTTGGGATTTAGCTTTGACTTGAATTGTTCCACTATTTTGCCGTTAACTTCTGATATGCCTCCTGAATATCCTTAAACTTCTTCTCCGCTAATTCCTTGAACTCCTCTCCCAGGTGATCTACCTTGTCAGGATGGTATTTGTTAGCCAATTTTCTGTAGGCATTTTTAATCTCACCCGTTGAGGCACCCCTATTCACTCCTAAAATAGTGTATGGGTCACGACTTGAAAACCTTTCATCTTTTTGAGCATCTTTTTGGTTTTCATTGTAAGTTTTGCTTTGCCTCCCCTGCCCTTCTTGGCGATAAGTACTCTCATATTTTGCCTTAGCCTTTGCAGGCCGATAGTAAAAGTGATACCAGTAAAGAGCTCCTAATAATATTAAATCATCAATCCACCCAATACCTGGGAAAAAATCAGGCAAGAGGTCATAAGGACAAATTGCGTATAGAATTGGAATCAAATATATGAAAATTCTCATAGCAAAAAATTCCTATGCAAAGGTGAACCTTGTTCCTACACTGTTAAGCGCAAAGGATGAAGGGAACTCCTCTGAAAATTTCTTAATTGCCTCCCATCCTGTACAATGCATCGGGACGATAACCGCGGGATTAATTTTCTTAAACTCAATAATTGTCTTTTCTATTATAGGCTCAAAAATGGGGCCTGACAGATGAAAACCACCCAAAACAGCATGAATGTTTTCAATGCCTGTTATCTTTCTGGCATAAAAAACAGTATTGATGATGCCAGCATGACCGCATCCAGAGATTATCACTAAGCCTTTATCTTTTACCTTTATTACCAGGGACTGATCATCGAGTATCATGTCTGGTTCTATTTTTCCATTTCTTTCCATAGATGCATTAGGTAATCCCTTTTCAAATTCAGTTACCCTTTCAACCTCTCCTGTTACCGCTATCATGCTATCTGTCAGTAAAGATGGGGATTTATTTTCAACTATTTTAAGAACAGTATTTTTCTCTATATCATCTCTTATGAGGGTTTGGGGGAATAAGAGACTTCTTCCATCGTCGAGACCAAAGAAACGGGGAGAAATAAAGGCATCAGGATGAAGTATCAAGGGAATAGATTTATCCAGACTCTTAGTTATAGGATAAAGTGCACCAGTATGATCCATGTGACCATGACTGAGGACAATGGCCTCTATTTGTCGTGGATCTACTCCCAAGATCTCCATGTTATGGGGTACACCTATCTTTGTATATCCACAATCAAAGAGAATACAATGAGATTCCTTATCTCTTTTTACTGTAATCATAAGAGAGAGACCATGCTCGGCCAAGAGAGCATCAGTGGGTATATTTCCTTTTATTGCGAGTGGAGGTCGCGTAACCCCAGAGGAATTTCTCAGAAGAACGTCAACATAGTTATCCATAAGGGTAGTTACCTCAATGCTGTCGACCTCTTTCAATTGATTTGCTACGTCATTTGCCATTTTTCCTTCTCCTTTCGTAAAATTGAAAAGCCCTATTTCAGGATTCAGTTTTTTTGAGCTGCCAATAATAATGTTTAGAATTGTTCTCGATTATACTTTAAAAATACTTGTATCACAACTTTTCTGTCCTCATTTAGTAATTCTAATTTTGGCATGTCTTCTTATCAATTCTCCTCCCAAGAAAAGGGATTTTCTTTGCTAAAATCAGGAACTAAATGTTCTTTGGGAGCTAATGGGTATGTTTGTATGTAGATATTTTCAAAGCCCAATTCCTCTGCCTTGGCCAGAACCCCATCATATTCATCTTTTGAAATTTCCCTATTTATTTCATCTGGAACATTATTGCATGGATAAAACTGGCTCATCAGACTTAAATAAACTTTGGTAGAAATATTAGCAGCAATCCATTCCAATATTGTGCATGATTCTTCCATATGCCCCGGTAAAATCAAGTGTCTTATAATCAGCCCCCTCTTTGCATTTCCCTCATTATCAATTTCTAAGTTTCCTACCTGTCTGTACATCTCTTTTATTGACGTAATAGCCTTATCTGGATAGTCCGGGGCATTAGAGTATCTCAGTGCTGAATCGTTCCTGAGATATTTAAAATCAGGCAAATAAATATCAATAATCCCATCAAGATTTAAAATCGTTTCATATGAATCATATGCGCTTGTATTATAAACAATGGGGATGTTTAGCCCGAGAGCATAAGCCCTTTTCAATGCCTCAAGAATAGGCAGAATAACATGGGTAGGGGTAACCAAATTTATATTTAATGCCTTTTTTTCTTGCAAAACCAGAAAAATAGAGGCTAATTTATCAGATGAAACACCAGGTCCGTGGACCTGCCAGCTAATCTGGTAATTCTGGCAGTAAATGCATTTCAGATTACAACCGGCAAAAAATACTGCCCCTGATCCGGAAAGTGGAGACCCTGTTTGTATATTTTTTTTGTAATCATAATAGCCGCTCAGGCATGGTTCTTCTCCGAAATGAAGGCAATAGTGAGCCACAAGAGCACGATTACCAACTCCGCAGAAACCGATTTCGCCTTTATCCCTATTAACATGGCACATTCTTGGGCAGAGATGGCAATTAGATCTGTTATCAGAAAGCTCATCTATGGCATTTTTAATGAGACATATTTTTTGATCCCTTTTTTGCATTGACAGACATAAAGTGATTTTGTAATATCATGTGAAATTAGGAAAAAACTTTCTTGTTTTAAAGGCTTTACAATAACAAGCTTTTAATCTCAAAGGAAATTTTAAAAAATCTTCAATCTTTGCTCTCTAAGGACAAAGAGATGAAAATCAAATTTTGGGGAACTAGAGGATCTACACCAGTACCAGGAAAAGATACCATTATCTATGGAGGAAATACAACGTGTCTGGAGATGGATCTTATGAGTGGAAAAAAGATAATAATAGATGCTGGTACAGGAATCCGGTCTCTTGGTAATGAATTGGAATCTCACAAAGAAAACGTAGATATATATCTTCTTATTACCCATATCCACTGGGATCATATTTTTGGTTTCCCCTTTTTTTCGCCAATACATCAATCCTCGACCAAAATAAAGGTTGATGGGTACAATTTATGCATGAAGGGCCTCAGATACAGTTTTGACAATAAAATGGGAGATGGTTTTTGGCCAATCAGGTTTGAGGAACTCAGCGCAGACATACAATTTATTGACAAATTGAAAAATGACTACCTTGAAATTGATGGCGCTATCATAGATACTGTTCCCTTACGTCACCCCCAAGGAGGATTAGGGTTTCGGTTTCGTGAAGGAAAGAAAACCCTTGTCTTTTTGACTGATAATGAGCTTGATGTTACTGACAAATCATTCAGTGATTATGTCACCTTTTGCAAAGAAGCAGACATACTTATCCATGATAGCCATTATACACCTGTAGAAATAACGAAACATAGAGGATGGGGTCATTCAGATTATCAATCAGCTATTGATCTCGCTCTGAAAGCTAATGTGAAAAAGCTTGTCCTTTTCCACCATGCTCCAGAGAGAAAAGATAGTGATATGATTAAATTAACGATTCACTGTCAGGACTTAATTAAGGGGAAAAGTGCAGATTTGGAAATAGAGGCAGCCAAAGAAAATTCTGTACTTATGCTTTAAAAATTGTAACCGTGTTTTTTGGGTTTATGTTAGTCATTTTTTGTTTCAGACATTATATTTGATAGGCCGGATAGCAATTCCAAGATCCTCTCTGCCTTATCTGGATCTATTGTCCCTACACCGCATGCGGGTGTGATAATTGACCTTTCAGCCGCTTTATTTCTATCGATGCCCCACTCAGAAAATTTATTAAGCCCTTTTTCTAACTGCATTTTCAAACCATCAAGTGTTTCCTCACCGGTAAAGGAAGTGGTAGGGACTACTCCCCATGCAACTGTACCACCATTTTCAAGAAATTTTAGAATTTCCTCTCTATAGAGTAAAAAATAATCCATATAATCAAATGCATCAAAATTTACTATATCAACACCTGTTTCAATTATCATTGACCAATCTGTATTTCCACAGCAATGGATTCCAACTAATGCATCACTTCGTGATCTTAGGTAGTCTATAACCTCTTGTAAAATCCTGATAACCTCTTCTCTCTGGATAGGTGTAAAGGCTGAGCCAAAACCGGAAAGGTATGGTTCATCTATAAAGATTATAACCCTCTTATCCGATAAAGACATCTTATTAACGATCCATAGAGCCTTAATAGCTATTCCCTTTACGATAGTGTCCATAATTTCGTTATTGTAAAGGGCAGATTTCCCTTTTGCATCTATCAGGCTTCCCGCAAAAGTAATGGGACCTACTATTTGACCCTTGATAAAAGGCCCATAACTCTGTGGGTTTTTTTCAATCAATTCTAAAAGTTTATATAGACCAGCTGCATATTCATGACTGACAGCAAAATAATCTGTATCCTCGGCCATAAAATGCTCATAAAAAGAGATAAGCTCATTATCCTGTGTACCTGCAGGGTTGATGTACAGGGAGTTTTTCTTTCGATCCATTTCAATCAGTGGAAATTTTTGACTTGCCTGGATAGTCATATCTTCAAAAGGGCTCCGTTTAACGAACTGAGGCCAAAAAGGTATGTCCGGAAAAAACTTAAGGATGTGCTGGCAGGTTGCATCTACATCCAAGAAAGGTACGCTACCTACACCTGTAGCCATAAAATTGAAGGCAAAGCTTTTTTTCAATTGACTCCCTGCCCCACCCTCTCAATGTACTCTTTTGAGCGTGTGTCAATCCTCACTGTGTCTCCGATATTAACAAAAAGTGGCACCTGGATAACGCCTCCTGATTCAAGGGTGGCGGGTTTACCACCTCCTGTTACTGTATTTCCCTTAATTCCCGGCTCAGTTTGTGTAACCCCTAAATCAACAAAATTGGGGAGCTCAACATCCATTATCCTGTCGTTATATATAAGCACCTTGACATTTGTGTTTTCTTTTAAAAAAAATCTATTCTCTTTTAACTGTTCAGTTGATAAAAAAATCTGTTCAAAGTTTTCGGTATCCATAAAACAAAACTCACCTTTATCCTGGTAAAGATATTGCATCTCCTTTTCCTGTATATTTGGAGTAATAAACTTTTCTCCAGCTCTAAATGTTTTCTCCAAAACCTGTCCGGTGATCATATTCTTTAGTTTTGTCCTCACAAATGCACCACCTTTGCCTGGTTTTACATGCAAAAACTCTATCACGGTAAATGGTTTCCCATCTAATTCTATCTTTAGTCCTGTTCTAAAATCTGCTGTTGAGTACATTGATTTCTTTTTTCCTTTTTCTTTGTCAAGTAGTTGATTGGTAGTAAGAAAACCACTGAACCGTTAAACAAATTTGGTGTGCCACAAGCAAAAGATTTAAGTCTGACTTGAAAGGCTGATAACCCTTATCTTCTTTATATTAGTAAGCCACCTTTCTAAGATTCCGATTATTTTTATTTTTTTTTCTTTTAGTATCGCCTCGTGAGATCTCTCAGTCTCTTTAGTTTTCATTATTGCCTTCAATTCTTTGAGCCTATTTTTATATTTTTCATCATCAGGAAAATCCTTAACGACCTGTTTGTACATATTTATGGCCTCTTCTAACGCTCCCTGCTTATAATAAATCTCTGCCAATGTAGGGGTTGGAAGATTTGGTTCTTTTCCTTCCGGAGGAGCACTAAATTCAGATAAAAGTTGAGCCGCCTCCTGATCATTACTATGGTGTGCTAAATAGAGCTTTAAGGATTTTATTGCCTCTTGTAACCTATCCTCTTTCCTAAAAAACTCAGATTTAAGTTTAAAAATGAAAGACAACTCATCGATTTGTTTGGATATTTTCTCTAATTCTATCTCCGCAAATTCAATAGATCCTTGTTCACAATATGTTTCCGCTAAAATCTTCCTTATATTAATATCGTCTGGGAGAAATTCCAGTGCATTACGGCAAGCTTTTATTACTCTCTCCGGTTTTCCTCCCCTTTTTAAGATTTCAAGAAGTATGAGTTGTGCCTTTGGTGTTGCAATTTTATCTACAATTTCATCATAGATTCCATTTAATCCACTCATTTATTGCCCCTTTTATTATTTACCTCTATGTTTTTTTCTATCTCCTTTTTAGCACCTTTTGATTCGTTTTTAAAGCGGTATACGATTTCATTCTCCTTTACCATTCCCAACTGTTCTCGCGCTACTGATTCAAAATATTTATTGTTTTCCTTGAGTCTTCTGATTTCAGTAGCGAGCAGCCTATTCTTTTCTTTAAGATTCTTTACAATAGCTAAACATCTCTCTTTTCCTTTTTGCATTTTATATAGGCTAATAAATCCATACCGCCCAAAGCTTAACCAGGCTGACAAAAGGATTGCAACAGAAGAAAAAAGTATAATATAGGTAACAACATTATTTTTTATAAACGCCAAATTTACAAAACCTTCTCTTCCCTCCACTTGGCAGCTATCACAATGGAGTTAATCCCTGCTTTCTTGGCTAAATCCATAATCCTGATAACATGGCCATGTTTCACATCTCGATCGGCATTCAGGATAAGATTGATCTTTTTCTCTTTAGCGAGCTCTTTAAGTCTAAGATAAAGGTCCTTTAAAGTTACTTTTTTATTTTGCAGGTAACAAATTCCTGTTTTATCTAACGATACTGTCATGGTATCTACTGATTCATCTGACCCTCTTTCAGAAATATCAGGCAACGTAATATCAATCCCTGATATGATATCAAAGTGAGACGTCAACATAAAAAATATAAGCAGCAAAAACACAATATCAATCAAAGGAGCAATATTTACACCAAGACTAATTTCCCCTCTTTTTGGCTGATTAAACCGCATTATTTTTACTACCCTCCATAGTGTCCACAAGCCTAATAGAGTTTTCCTCCATTTCAAAAATAAGAGTCTGGGCTTTATCGAAAACAAAACGATAGGCAACCAATGTGGGTATAGCCACTATAAGGCCTGTAGCTGTTGTGATTAAAGCCTCAGCAATGCCTCCTGCAAGAGGTGCAGGGCCACCTACACCATAAATGGAGATAGCATTAAAGGTTTTTATTATACCAGAAACTGTACCAAGTAAGCCGAGCAATGGGGAAAGATTAGCAATAGTTAATAAGACTCCTGTATTTCTCTCTAATATAACACCCTCTCTTCTTCCCTTCTCCTCAATGGCCTCTTTAACCA
>Ga0315547_1002060_pt1 | contig 14638 bp, 10 predicted proteins | sample SalMarSW160240MG_2_FD_202542 | JGI IMG/M metagenome (GOLD analysis project Ga0315547, IMG submission 202542) | Salt marsh sediment microbial communities from the Plum Island Ecosystem LTER, Massachusetts, United States - Salt Marsh Sediment SW1601-240 ... | reverse complement strand
ATCAGATCTTGCCAGAGTAAAACAGAGCGGAGGGCTGAATAATGACTGGGATCTAACCTGTTTAATTATTAATCTATTGTTCTCTCTTGTAAAAACACCAAAGATCTATGAAGATCCGGATAACTGGTATAGGTATCAGAAGACTATTAACCGTTGTGATGTTGCAGTGCTTGCTCGATTTTTAAGATCCACAAATAGACCATTAACTACTTTATTAGAAAAAAAAGGTAAACTAAATGATAAGTTCATCATGAGTCTTTATGTTGATGATGTTGGAAGCGGAAATATTATCAAGCAGATTTTTCAGGAGATATATCTTGGAAAAGATTTATTTGAATCAACATATGGCATGCCTCCAAAAGTATACAATGGTGAGGGCTATATAAATAGAGAAAATCTTTTGGTTAAAAAATCTATTCTTGAATATCTTTCAAAAAATAACATCCTGGCTATTGCTACAGGACGTCCCAAAGCCGAGGCGGACTATCCTTTAGATTTTTTTGACCTGAGAAAGTATTTCACATTTATTTACACCCTTGACGATTGTATCATAGAAGAGAAAAAAATACTGGAGCAAGAAGGAAAAAAAGTCTCAATCAGCAAACCAAACCCATATATACTTGATATTATTGCAGAGACTAAAAAACATGAGGCTTCTGGATTCTATTATATTGGGGATATGCCTGATGATATGGTAGCTGCCTCAAGATCCAAGTGGGGGTTTATTGGTGTTGGTCTTCTCTATTCAGCTCCTGAAAAAGCTATTCTAAAAAAAGACCTTTTACGGGCAGGAGCAGATTATATCATTGAAGATATTGAGCAATTAAAGGGAATAATTTAGGATTTCGGATTTTAGATTTCGCCCGCCTGTCTCGCCTGAGCGAGAGCGACCCGCCTGCCATTGCAAGGCACGAGCGGGCAGGTGGCGGGCACGGATTGCGGATTTAGATATAGACAATATCCTGCTGCAAATTACACTTATTATAAAAGCCGCTCATCATAGGCTTTTGAAATTATTTACTTGAAGATGTGGAGAATCTAAGAGTAGAAAAACAAGCGATTCCAACGAGGCGAGGATGCTGCTCAGGCACTACATCAGGATCTTCTTGCGCTCGGGATCATATAGCACCCTTTCGTGCCGAGTTGCAGGAATTACTTCCTTGTACACCTCGATTTCATAACCGTCATCGTAATTGGAATCCACAACCGGCACATAACCGTAGGCTATTGTTTTTCCTACTGTATGGCCGTAACCGCCGCTTGTCACAACGCCCAGAACCTGACCCCTGTGGCAGATCGTCTCGCCACCATGGAGCAACATAGGCTTGTCGGTGTCAAGGGTGAAGCAGCAAAGCTTCCACTTGGAGCCCTCCTTCTTAATTTTCAGAAGGGCCTTCCGCCCGACGAAGTCTCCCTTCTCAAGCGCCACACAGAAGCCAAGCCCTGCGTCATAGGGATTGTAGTCAGGTGTTACCTCTGCGCTCCAATAGCGATAGCCCTTTTCCAGGCGCAGTGAGTCGATGGCCCGGTAGCCAGCATTTGCTACGCCGAGGTTATGGCCCTCCGCCCACAGCAATTCATAAATGTGTCCGGCGTATTCAGTTGGCATGTAGAGTTCGTAGCCAAGCTCACCAACATACGTTACACGAAGCGCCAGCACTGGTGCATACCCCACCGTGATGTGCTGGCACTGGCAGAACTTGAAATTCTTATTGCTGACGTCGTCTTTGGTGGTCCTCTCCAGTAGCTTGCGGGAATTGGGGCCGCAGACGTTGATCATTGCATAAGAGGATGCCACATCTCGAAGCATGACTGAACCATCTTTGGACATATGGCTCTTGATCCATGTAAAATCATGGGTACCAAAGGCCGTACCTGTGATGATGAAGAATCGTTCCTCAGCCAGGCGGGCGATTGTTATATCGCACTCGACCCCGCCGCGCTCATTGCACAATTGGGTGTAGGTCACACTGCCCACAGGTTTGTCGATGTTATTGGCAGCGAGTCTGTTAAGGGACTCCAGCGCCTCGGGGCCTTCAATCTCGAACTTGCTAAAGGATGACTGGTCGATCAGCACTACCTGCTCACGTGCTGCCCGGTGTTCCTTGGCAACGTGCTCAAACCAGTTAGGAAGCGCAAAGGTTAGCTTATCCTTAGGTTCCACACCCTCTGGAGCAAACCAGTTCGCTCGTTCCCATCCAAACTTGGTACCGTAAACAGCGCCCCTCGTTTTCAGGATGTAGTAAAGCGGGCTGCGCTTCACGCCACGGGCAGTATCGTGCTCTTCATAAGGCCAGGAAATAGTATAGTGTTTACCGTAAATCTCTCTAGTTCTATCGATTATGTATTTTGGGCTCCTGTGGTATTGACCGAACCGACGTATATCAAGTGGCCACAGATCCAGGCTCGGCTCCCCCTCAATAATCCATTCGGCCAACATGCGACCTGCACCACCTCCGGCAGCGATACCGAACGCGTTAAATCCAGCCGCAACAAAGCAGTTATACAGTTCAGGCGCCAGGCCCATGATGCAGTCGCCGTCGGGTGTAAAGGCCTCAGGTCCATTGATCAACCGTACAACACCTGCTGTTTCCAGGCACGGTGTGCGCTTAATGGCTTCAGTCGAAAGTGGCTCAAAATGATCAAAGTCGGACTTGAGCAGTTCCTGGGTAAAGCCTTTAGGAATACCATCGACTGCCCAGGGAATGCCATCGCGCTCATAGCCACCCATGACCAGGCCACCAACCTCTTCCTTGTAGTAGAGCAGGCTGTCTTTATCGCGCAAGGTAGGCAAATTTGGGGGCACCCCATCAATCTTTTCCGTGACGAGGTACTGGTGCTGAAATGGGACCAGCGGGACGTTGACACCCATCATCTGGCCAAGCTCGCGGGCCCACATACCAGCAGCGTTCACAACTATTTCGCACTTGATCTTACCCCTGTCGGTATTTACGGCTGTCACCCGGTTGTTCTTAAACTCAAACCCGGTCACCAGGGTATGCTGATAAATCTCTGCACCGCGGTTCCTCGCCCCCTTTGCCATAGCGAGTGTCAGGCCGCTGGGATCGGCCTGTCCATCAGAGGGTATGAAGGCCGCTCCGATCACGCCATCCAAGCTCATTATGGGAAATAGATCCAGGGCCTCCTTTGCTGAGATGATATGCATATCCAGCCCGAACCCACGGGCCATAGTAGCCCCCTTCTTCAGCTCCAACAGACGTGCCTGGCTGCAGGCAAGGTGCAGGCAGCCGTTCTTCTTCCAGCCGGTAGTCAGGTCTGTCTCCTCTTCAAGTTTCTCGTAGAGCTCCACACTGTATTTAAGCATTTGGGTAACATTGCGGTTGGAACGCAGCTGTCCCACAAGGCCGGCCGCGTGCCAGGTGGATCCGCTGGTCAACATGCCTTTCTCTATAATCACCACATCTTTCCAGCCCATCAGGGTCAGATGGTAGGCGATACTGCACCCAAGGATACCACCACCGATAATTACCACCTGTGCTTCATCACGGAATCTGCGTCTCATTTCTACCATGGCTTTCGAGACAATCCATTCTCTACATCCAATAAACCTACATACTCTATCATGAATACTTTCAGTTACTAATTTGCGAAATATTTTATCAATTGATCAACGTGAAGCACACCATCAAATGCAAGACTTTCATCCCCTTGCTTTAATATGCCCTTTTCCCCATCCGGCTCTCCTAAACAGGTAACTATAATGTCCGCTTCATGCAAGTCCTCGTTTTCCGTATAGATATTTGTGGTTACGACAACATACATACCGGCTTCTTTGGCAGCCAAAACACCATTCCTTGAATCCTCAATCACTAAACACTCTTCTGGTTTGAGTCCGGCTTTTTCAAGTGCAAGCAGGTAAATTTCCGGATCTGGTTTTTTCTTGCTGACAATATCTCCGGCAAGAACAAATTCAAATCTTATATTTTGAAGCATCCCCTTGGATATTGCGTTAGCTGCTCTTTCGTTAGCTGTAGTACAAATGCCTACTATAAGACCTTTATCCATTGCTTCCTTCATTAGCCTTTTAATGCCAGTTCTTAATGGGAGTCTGCCATTTTCGATAAGTTCTATAAATATTTCTGTCTTCCTTTTATGAAGCCTCTTTATCAGTTCATCTTCTTCATCCGATTTTACGTCAGGAACAACGCCCTCGGTATGAAAATAGTGCCTCATTCTTTCCTTCCCGCCTGAGATCTGAAGAAGTTCATGGTATTTATCCACATCCCACTGAAATTTGTAACCAAACTCCTTAAAGATTTCATTGAAGGCCACCCTGTGGCCATCCTTTTCTGTATCGATTACAACACCATCCTGATCAAAAAAGATTGCTTTTATTTCTGACATCTTTGATACCTCCCAAATGAAATTCATTTTTTTGCATAAATTATCTTTATGCCTTGAAAATGTCATGGAAATCAAAATCTTAAATTCAGAATCCGGACTTTCCAGCTTGCCTGGGTTATGCCTTCCCTTCACAGCCCAGTATATCAATCCAATAATAAACTCTATTCATGATAGCATCTCTAACGGCTATATCTATTTTGCCAGGGTTATATTCGTCCCTGTGAGATGAAATATAGTCGTGAGTGGCATCAATCAGTGCATGTTTTAAATCCGTTGATACATTGAATTTTGAACCTCCAAGAGACACCAGTTTTTTAGACACGTCTGGCTGCAAACCTGTTCCACCGTGAATCACAAGGGGGACCTTTGTTTCGTCCCCATTAATCAAGTCTGATATTTTTTCCAGCCTGTCAAAGTCGAGTTTTGGATTCTTTGTCTTATATACTCCGTGTGCGGTTCCAATTGCCGGCGCAAAAATGTCGACACCCGTTTGATCAACAAACTCTAAGGCCTTTTCCGGATTACACAAGGCAGCCTCATCCTCCGCAACTTTGACCTGGTCTTCAATGCCGGAAACAGTGCCCAGCTCTCCTTCCACTGAAATGTCTCCAATCCCATGGCAATAGTCGCACACTTCCTTGGTTTGTTTTATATTTTCCTGAAAAATCTGCTTTGATGCGTCGATCATAATATTTGTATAACCTGCATCAGCACACTCTTTGCAATATTCGACATCAGTGCAATGATCCAGATGTAAACAAATGGGTATAGATGCCGATTCTGCCAAAGTCCTGTAGATGTCAGCAAGAACCTTGGCGCCCAAAAATTTTGATGGTGTTACAGAGGTCTGTATTATAAGTGGAGCCTTCTTGTTTACCGCAGCCTCTACTACTGCTTCCATTTGGATTAGATTGGTGATGTTAAATGCACCAACGGCATACTTATCATCCGTTGCTTTCAAAAGCATTTCTTTTGCATTTACTATTGACATTTTTCTCTCCTAATATTTTGAATGTTAATAACATAAAAGCGTTTATCCAAAATAGTTTCTCAGAAACCGAATAAAGCTTTCGTTCTCCTCATCAAGACCTGGAGTCACCCTGAAGTAACCATTTCTGCCATGTATTGGAGGTATTTTTTTCAGGAAAATTTTTTTATCCAGTGCTGCTTTAAGAATTTCTTCAGTTGCTTTACCTTTCATCGTTGCATCGATCAGCATATAATTTCCATGGGCCGGATAGGGTTTAAGACCCAGTTTTTGAGCTTCTGCATAAAAAATATCCATCCATCGATTATTATGTTTTACCTTTTGTTTAATCTCTTCTGGATTATCAAGAATTGCCTCTGCGGCTGCCATCGACATAAGACTGACATTCCAGGGCAGAAACATTGCATTGAAGGCAGCAACCATCTCTTCTGTTCCCAACACATACCCAAATCTTATACCTGCAAAGCCATGTGCCTTTGATAAAGTTACAGATAAAAAAACCTGTGGATATTTTTTTATTAAAGGAGCTTTTGAAGAAATTTCCGGATGATAGTCAAGATAGGCTTCATCAATACAAAGAGGTATGCCTGTTTCGCAAAAACGTTCAAGATCAGCATCAGCAATGAAAACCCCGGTTGGGTTGTTGGGATTAATTATCAGGATTAACTTTGTCCTTTCATTTATTGCGTTAAGCATTGCATCCACATCATACTGTAGATCACCTTCTCGCACAGGAATAGAAATTACTTGTCCTCCGCACAATTCCGCTCGCGGTGGAAATAATCCAAAAGTCGGATTCGACATTATAATCTCATCACCCGGCTGCATAAAAATACGCATCATGCAGTCAATAATTTCTGATGATCCATTGCAAAGTGCAACATTATCAGGCCCAAGATCATACATTTTACCAATCTTGGTTCTTAGATTTAACATGCTGTCAGGATACCGGTTCCCCTTTTTCACGGCCTCAGTAACTGCTTCAACAACCTTTTCGGACGGAGGAATCGGATTTTCATTAAGCATAAGCCTCGCATGATCTGCATTTGCCCAGGCTTTATCAAGAATACTTGTGTCGTATTTTCTTGAGGTCAGTAGCCAGGGAACAAACCACTCTTTTAATTCTTTCATTTTTATCTCCTTTCAGATATTGAATTAATAAGTAAAAAAATGATAAGATTTCTATAACATAGAATCCACGGATTGATATTCCAGATCAAAGGCCTCGGCGACACCTTGATGTGTCACTTTTCCTTCAATAATATTAATACCTTTGGCTATTTCGGGGTTTTGTTGAGCTGCCTTTTTGTAACCTTTATCAGCAATCTCCAAAGCATATGGTAAAGTTGCATTTGTAAGCGCTTTCGTTGAAGTAAACGAAACAGCACCGGGCATATTTGCCACACAATAATGTATGATTCCATCAACAACATATATAGGGGCATCATGGGTTGTTGGTTTAGATGTTTCTATGCATCCACCTTGATCAATTGCTACATCCACAATTACAGAACCCTTTTTCATTAGTTTTAACATTTCGCGTGTTATCAACTTAGGCGCTATTGCTCCATGTCTAAGAACTGCGCCCACAACAAGATCAGCTTGCCTAAGGAGTTTACGTGTATTTTCGGGATTTGACACCATAGTAATAACATTGGCCGGCATTATGTCAGATAAATATCTCAATCTTTCCAGGTTGACATCAAGCAGAAAAACTTTTGCTCCCAATCCCGCTGCTATTTTTGCAGCATTAGCTCCCACAACACCTCCACCGATAATCATAACGGTAGCAGGCTCAACACCCGGCACACCACTGAGAAGTATGCCTTTACCGCCAAAAGTCTTTTCCAGGTATTTTGCGCCTTCCTGGATAGCCATTCTTCCTGCAATTTCACTCATAGGAGTAAGGAGTGGTAAAGAACCGTTTTCCCGCTCTATTGTCTCATAAGCCAAAGCTATACATCCTGAATCTATAATTGCTTTCGTAAGCTCAGCGGATGCTGCGAAATGAAAATATGTAAATACAATCTGTCCTTTTCGTATTAGTGGGTATTCAACAGGCAGAGGCTCCTTGACTTTAATTATCATTTCGCTTTTCTTGTAAATCTCTTCTGGAGAGCTGCAAATTTTTGCGCCAACCTTCACATACTCTTTGTCAGAAAAAGCGGAACCATCACCTGCGCCGGTTTCAATTAGAACTGAGTGCCCATGTGATACCATTTGTTCAACACCTGCTGGTATCATGGCAACCCTGTTCTCTTTTGTTTTTATCTCTTTTAATACACCTGTTAACATAAAATCCTCCTGAGAATAATTAATTAGGACGCAGACCTGCCCGCCATCACGAGTTCAGGCGAGGCGGGCGAGTTTTCGCAGATTCCCGCAGAAAACTATTCTATTAGTTCTTTTAAAAATCTTAACAATCTGCGTTCATCTGCGTCCAAAATGGAAACTCCTATGCTATGGACTTAAAATTTTCAAGACAATTTTCTGCACATCCTATCATTTCAATTGTAGCTTCAGAAAACTGCTCTGCAGTGCGGATGAGTGAAGGATGTATACTACCTTCATCTCTGGAATACCCGTCTTCCAAATAAGCACTTTTTAAAATCGTAAATAAGAGGGGATGAATCCCACCATATTTCCATCCCCGGGCTTACTTCAACCAGTCTTTCCAAAATGTTTTTTTCTTCCATTTCCTTTATCCCTGTATTGTTCCGGGTAATTGCTTTAATGATGATTGTTTAGATGCATATACATAATGTTATAAAAAAAGAGACCCTATCCTTCCCCAGAATAAACGACGTTATTCTCTTTTATGCGGTATCGTCCGAGTTCAACTTCAAATATATATTTATCTCCCCTGTAATATGAGTAGAGCACTTCAATGGGGATACTATTTTCACCGAATGTTATGCTTTCCATAAAAATTCCTGCTGAATTCTCAGGAAGATCCAAAATCTTTGCTATGTTTCCCTTCAAATTCACCGCTCTTATTGTCTGTTCGCACCGTGCAAGGGCAATATTAAAACGCTCGGAAATAATTTCATACATTGAACCAGTAAGGTCCATATTTAAAATATTTTTGAACATATCGTATGGAAGACAACTCTCTTCATATATAAGAGGAATACCGTTTCCTGCCCTCAAGCGGTAAACCACGATTACCTTACTATTTGTGCCTAACAACAGGGTTTTCGCCACATGATCTTTTGCATCCTCAATGCCTTTTTTCAGAATTTTTGATTTTCTCTTTATGCCAATGTCGCTCAGATCGTCACTGAAACTGGAAATTCGATTAAGTTTATGTTTAAGAGCCACAGGCATGGATGATGAAACAAAGGTTCCTATGCCTTTTTCTTTCCTCAGTATTCCCGATGCTACCAATTCTCCTATAGCCTGCCTCAATGTATTTCTATTTACGTCACACATTTTTGAAAGTTCGATTTCAGAGGGCAGCTTCCCTCCTCTTTCGTATCTTCCTGTTTGGATAAGCTCTTTGAGCCACGCGCTAATTTGAAGATATTTTGGGATTGGATTTAATGGATCGACTATTTGCAATTGTTTTTAAGCTCCTGTATTCGAAATTTTAGCGTATAGATGATTAATTGTCTATACAAACTATCAAAAAACATTAGGGTATGTCAACATATTTCTGGTTGCGCAAATAATAGATTACTCAGATGCAAATCCTTCAGGTCGTGGCCCTCACCATGCCATGCCCCATCTTTTTGCCCACAACAATGCGAAGAAGACCAAGCATAAGCAAAACGATCCCAATAACGCACGTAGACATAGCGTCAGCGCTGGCCATCCAACCATCATTGTCGAGCCAGATGATCTCGATGGCCGCAAGATGCACGGTTGCAGACACCAGAAAGATAACAGCGCTAATCGTCGTCATTGAACGCATAAAGAAGTAAACAAAATTCTGGAAAAAGGCCACCTTTGCCAGAGGAAAGACAAGGCGGACAAAGGTGCTAATAGAGGTGGAGCCAAGGCTCGTGGCTGCTTCCTCAATTGATGGATCGATGTTTTTGATATTAGAGATACTGGATAAGGTTCCCAGAGTAAAGTTGGCAATAACCACGCAGATGACGATAATCCATGGAGTCCCATAAAAGATATAATAGGGCCTATTGAAGGCCAGGATGTATCCCAGCCCGAGAACCAGGCCAGGAATGGCCGCTGGCATCACGGAAAGGAGATAGAGAAGTTGCACCCCGAAAGGTTTCTTCTTTTCTACGATGTATCCTGCAATTAGGGTAAAGAAGGCCCCGAAAAAACCAACCAGAATAGAGATCCAGAGACTGGTCCAGATAGCGGAATAACCACCGAGAGAGGGGAATCGATAGTGCTTAAGGGTGAGAGACCAGTCATAGGGCCAGACCTTCACGAATGAGCCCATCACCACTGTTGTAAAGACCAAGATGATAGAGGCTGAAATAAAGATGCAGTAAGCGGTAAATCCCCACTTTCTGAGAGGCTTAGAAGGTCGGATAAAAGGTCTTGCCGCACCACTTATAAGCGCAAAACTCTTTCTCGTCACATAGTAATTGAACATAAAGACTGCCACAGAAGGGATCAGGAGAATGACACTCACCGTGGCTCCAAGGTCAAACCGGTAGAGATTTGTCACCTGGGCATAGATTTCTGTGGCCAGGACATTGAAATCCCCTCCGATCACAACCGGATTACCGAAGTCGGTGATCGTGAGGTTAAAGGTCAGTGCAGCAGCGCTCAGAAGTCCGTACTTTGCACCGGGAATGGTCACTTTCCAGAAAACCTGTAGTACATTCGCCCCCAGGCTTTCGGCCGCCTCATCCAGACGGCTATCTACCGCAGACAGGGTAGTGTAAAGGATCACCAGGGCGTGGGGAAGACAGTAGAGAACCTCTGAAATTATGATGCCCCACGCCCCATAGATAGACCAGCCGGTTTTGAACAGATGGGCCGTGATGAGCCCGTTGCGGCCAAAGAGCAAAATCAGGGCCAGGGCCTGGATAATGGAGGGGGCAATCAGCGGCATGAATGCCACAGTATAGAAAAAGCCCTTGCCGCGGATGGTTGTTCGGGTCAGGGCATAGGCAAGAAAGAAGGCGAGAGTTGTGGTGATGGCCATGGTTATGATGGAGACATAGAGGCTGTTATAGAGCGACTTGGCAATGCGGGGTGTGCCGAAATATTTAATATAGTTAGAAAGGGTAAAATTTTCCAGGCCGAGGATGCCCCCTTTGAAAAAACTCATGACAAGAATTTTGTAAATGGGAAAAAGCATGAAGAAGACAAGAAGAAAGACAATGAGTATGGTCACGGCGGTCAGGATGTACCTATCAACCGCCAAGCTTACAGAGGATACTCCATACGTTTCATTCTGTGAACGATTCATTGATCATCTTATTTTTTATTGGACAATCAGTACGATTCTGAGGCCGATCTAATCCTTCTGATACACGAGAAATGCATCTGGAGGGAAATACATATCAACCTCGTCCCCACGGTTCAATTGTCTTTGTTCGAACTCTTTTTCCACCATGTCAACAATGATTTCTCCATTTGCACTGCCTACCAGCATCCTCACGACTGCCCCGAGAAAGGTGAAGACCTCGATTTTTCCGCTGACAATGTTCGATGGTTCCAGATCATGGAGTGGTCTCTGGGAGTTGACTATTTCAATCTTTTCAGGCCTGATGGAGAGGGTTACTCTATCAGTAGTGAGTGATTTCGCTTGAGGCACAACAAACTGGATGTCCTTTACCTGTACGGTTCCATTTCCACGTATCCCGTCTAAAAAGTTTGAGATTCCCACGAAATCGGCGACAAAACCGGATTGGGGGTTCTTGTAAATCTCAATGGGTGTGCCCACCTGCATAAAAACTCCCTCCTCCATCACCACGACGCGATCGGCAATGGACAGAGCCTCCTCCTGATCGTGGGTCACATATACCATGGTAATGCCAAGTTCCTGCTGGAGCCGCTTTATCACGCCCCTCAAGCGAACACGGATCTTGGCGTCCAATGCACTCAGGGGTTCATCCAGAAGCAACACGGTGGGATTGGGGGCAAGAGCTCTTCCCAACGCGACTCGCTGCTGCTGGCCTCCGCTCAGTTGGGCCGGATAATTGTTTCGCCAATCTCTCAGGCCGATAAGATCTAAGATTTCATCGACCCTGCGGTTGATTCTATCCCTTGGCATTCTTCTCATCTTCAGGCCAAAGGAGATATTTTCCGATACGGTCATATTGGGGAAAAGGGCGTAGGACTGAAAGACAATGCCGAAATCACGCTTTTGGGGGACAATATCATTGATAACCTTTTCATCATACACAATTTCGCCGGAGGTTGGTGTTTCGAATCCTGTAATCATCCTGAGGATTGTTGTCTTTCCGCATCCACTAGGTCCGAGGAAACAAACAAGCTCTCCTTCGTCGATCTCCAGACTAACCCCGTTTACCGCTACAAGGCTTCCGAATACCTTAGTAATATTCGCCAACCTGAGGTTTCTAGGCATTGTAACTCCTTGATCTAAAAGGCGAGCGCTTAGCTACTCTTTATCTAATAAATGAACTAGGATTCTCACATCTTCACCCAGCTCTTTTAGTATGAATATGTGCCTCCACGCCAAATCTGATTGTTTTGAGAGTATGGCGGATACAACAATATTGAAGTGAGCTTCAACAAATTTTGGTTCTATATCCAGTGCCTTCATGTATAGAATGATTGCTTGGTCATAGCTTCCAATAAAGGCGTATATTTCCCCTAAATTGTTATAGGCGATCGTAGAATGAGGATCGATCTTCAAAGCCTTCTTGTCTTCAGAGATTGTCTCCTCTATTTGGCCGTTCCTTAAAAAAAACTCGCCTCTCTTCAAATGGTAACCGACGTCATTTTTGTGTGTTAGAGATTTTAAAGAGCAGCCGAACATCAATAGCAAAAATAGTATAAATGACGTATCCCTAAGTTTATTCATGATGAGCTACTATTAAAAACCTGGAAAAGCAAAGGGTGGAAACAGTTATATGATTTCCTCTGTTGTCCACCCTTTTTGCCTCCGCTTTATCTAGCGCAAAAACTTATCCTGCCAAACAACGAGGATTTCACCACGGTTTGTCGCCTGCCAAGGGAAATCCATAGAAGCCAGCTTGATGGTCTCAATTTTAGGCAGATCGGCCGGCCCAGGAATACCCGGGAGCGTTACTCCCAACTTGAACTTGGCGTATTCCTTCATGGCGCTTTCTCTGATAGCCCAGTCGAGGAATTTCTTGGCAGCATTTGGATGCTTGGCGCCCTTTAGCAGAGCGTTCGCCTCAAGCTCATAGCCTGCTCCCTCTTCGGGAAGTACCATCTCAACAGGAAAACCCTTCTTTTTCAGGGAGGAGTAAACAAAGGCAAAGGAGCACCCAATGGCATACTCCCCTGCGGCGGTCAGCTTGGCGGGTTTGGATCCACTCTTAATGTACTGGCCCATGTTCTTATCAAGCTTTCCCAGAAACTCCCATGCCTTGTTCTTCTTAACGGGTTTCTTTGCATAATCGGGGTCAAGCATCACAAGAAGACTCGCCACCTGGAGAAAGCCTGTGCCCGAGCTTGCCGGGTTGGGCATGATAAGCTTGCCCTGGTACACTGGGTTAAGCAAGTCGTTCCATCCCTTGGGCTTTGGGAGGTTCTCTTTGGCCATTACTTTGGTGTTGAGAACAAAAGCCGCCATGTAAAGGTCAATGGCTGTCCAATAGCCGTCTGGATCCTTGAATTTATCAGGTATTTTATCCCAGCCCTCAGGTTTGTAAGGTGTTAACATACCTCTATCAGCAAAATCTGCCAAGTTTGTAACAGCCCACCCCCAGACACAGTCGGCTTGTGGATTTTTCCGCTCAGCCAGCATCCTAGCCCCTAGTTCTCCTGTTGAAAGCCGGATAGCCTTAATGTTAATTTCCGGCAGTTCTGCCTTTGCCAGCTTCATATACTCTACAACTTCTTCAGTTTCAAGCGAAGTATACACTACCAGTTCGTTCTCCACCTCTACTTTTTTCTCACAACCTATTCCTAACACCATAAATCCACACAGCAAGAAAGCCATCGATAAAAGTGTCATCCCTTTTTTCATTTTTTTCCTCCTTATAGAAAAGATTTCTTTTTCAGGGCAACAACTTAATTGAGCCAATTTTCAGCAAATTTCTGGAGGTGGATCCCTGAGCCTGATAGATCCTTCCATTGTAATACCCCCTTTAGAGGCTGTTGCTTCCGGTGGCCAATTAAGTATTTAATAATTGCCCAATTTCTAAAAAACACAGTTTGACTATATTCCGAAGTAAAAGGGTTGTCAATTTTTTCCTTTTCATTATTAGCGGTAAAACATGCATGATGTTAGCGATTTCTTAAAGCAAAGAGAATATGTTTTTTAACTAAACCCCTGCGCGCCATTAGCTGCGCTTCAGGCGCTGTCATAAAGGGGGACGTTCGTGCAGAAATTGCTTTACATTCAAGCCTCCATTATGAGACCTTTCCCATATGCCACGGTTAGCGAGATTAGATGCCCCTGGTGTTTTACACCATGTTATGGGCAGGGGCATTGATAGAGTAAAGATATTCAGAACCAAGGTGGACAGGAATGATTTTCTTAGCCGTCTGGCCGATCTTTGTTGAGCAGATGCCCTGAGCGAATGTTGCACACTTTCTTGGTATAAACACTTCTGCTGTTAATCGATAAGCCGTTTCTGATGAGTTGCCAGAGGTAGAGAAATATGTTCAAATCATTTTGGAACTAACGTCCTTTTTTACTTTTAAATATCAAAAAAATAATCCGTTTGACATATTACGTGTAGCGTAATATCATTTTTTTATGATTAAATCCTTCGCCTGCCGAGATACTGAAAGATTATTCAATGATGAACGAGTCCGTCGTTTTCAATCATTTGAGCGGCAGGCCAGAAAAAGGCTTATGGTCCTTCATGCTGCTCCAAACCTTAAAGCTTTAGAACTCAATCCTGGTAATAGATTTCATATCCTAAAAGGTGATCGAAAAGGACAATATGCCATTAGTATCAACAAGTAATGGCGAGTTTGTTTTAAGTGGCACGAAGGCAATGCCTATACGGTACAAATAACCGATTATCATTGAGGTGTTATTATGAGCACAAAAAAACTTCTTGATCCAATTACGCCAGGAGAAATCCTTCAGGAAGATTTTATGGAAACATTGGGTATCAGTATAAATCAGCTTGCTCGCGATCTTGCTGTTCCTCCTAACAGAATAAGTGAGATTGTGAATGGTAAGCGAGCAATTAC
>Ga0315547_1002057_pt1 | contig 14657 bp, 14 predicted proteins | sample SalMarSW160240MG_2_FD_202542 | JGI IMG/M metagenome (GOLD analysis project Ga0315547, IMG submission 202542) | Salt marsh sediment microbial communities from the Plum Island Ecosystem LTER, Massachusetts, United States - Salt Marsh Sediment SW1601-240 ... | reverse complement strand
CACAGCCTCTTACAAAACCGTTTTCACCACACCAGAACATGAGACTCCAGCATACGTTGGAGCGGATAAATTTATATGGAAACTACAGATTGAAGGTGACTTGTCATGAACATTATCGAGAAAATTTTAGCTAACGCTTCAGGCAAACGAGAGGTCTCTTCAGGGGAGATAGTGGAAGACAGCATTGATGCGGCTATGATCCATGATTTAACAGGTCCGTTAGCCATCAAGTCGTTCCGAAAGATTGGAGCCAAGAAAGTCTGGGACAACAAGCGCATAGTAGTCATACTGGACCACATCGTTCCAGCCAGCTCGGTGATATCAGCCAATCTACATAGGATCGTGAGAAACTTCGTTGAAGAACAGAACATCGAAAACTTCTACGATGTTGGCAGGGGAGGAGTCTGCCATCAAGTGATGCCTGAGAAGGGTCATGTTAGACCGGGAGAGGTAATCGTTGGCGCAGATTCTCACACATGCACGTACGGAGCCTTCGGCGCCTTTGCAACTGGAATCGGATCAACAGAGATGGCTGCCGTATTCGTAACTGGCAAGTTATGGTTTAGGGTGCCTGAAGTCATTAAAGTAAACGTGACAGGCAAATTCCAGAAGCTGGTGACCCCGAAAGACCTGACGCTAAACATAGTTGGCAAGATTGGCGCCGACGGAGCCATCTATAAGGGACTGGAGTTTAGCGGCTCCACGATAAGGAACATGAGCGTTGACGGCAGAATGGTTCTCTGCAACATGTCTGTGGAGATGGGAGCCAAAGCAGGCATAATAGAACCTGACCAAAAAACCTTAGATTACGTTAAAGCCAGAACTGACAAACCATTTAAGCCCGTAAAAAGCGACCCAAACTCAGTCTACGAAAAGATTGTTGACGTGGATGTTTCTGCTCTGGAGCCTCAGGTTGCTGTTCCACACTCAGTTGACAACGTTAAACCAGTATCTGAGGTAGAGGATACAGAGGTTGACCAAGCTTTCATAGGATCCTGCACCAACGGTCGATTAGAAGACCTGCAGTCCGCTGCTAGAGTATTGAAGGGCAAAAAAATAGCTAGGGGAGTGCGGTTGATTGTGATTCCTGCGTCCCAAGAGATATACTTGAATGCCTTAAATGAGGGATTAATCAAAACATTCATGGAAGCCGGCGCCACGATAGGTAATCCGAACTGTGGTCCCTGCTTAGGTGGGCATATGGGTCTAATGGCAGAGGATGAAGTGTGCATAAGCTCTTCTAACAGAAACTTTGTTGGAAGAATGGGAAGCACAAAAAGCTATGTGTATCTGGCTTCTCCAGCGACAGTTGCGGCTTCAGCCATTACAGGAAAAATCACAGACCCCAGAAGGTTAAAGGAGGAGGTGTAACAGGTTGACTGTTAATGGAAAGGCTATAACTTTTGGAAACAACATAGACACTGACGTGATTCTGCCGGGACCATACCTAGTTCACACAGACCCCAACGAACTGGCAAAACACGCCATGGAAGGCTTAGACCCAAAATTCCCAGAAAAAGCAGCCGACGGAGTGATCGTTGTTGGTGGCAAAAATTTTGGTTGCGGTTCCAGCAGAGAACAGGCACCCCTAGCATTGAAGTATGCGGGAGTCAAATGTGTATTAGCTGAATCCTTTGCGCGTATATTCTACAGAAACTCCATAACCATAGGTTTGCCGGTTCTAGCATGCCCGAGAATTTCAGGCAAGGTTAAAGAAGGAGACGAGGTGGTTGTGAACCTGCAGACAGGCAAAGTTGAAGACCGGACAAACGGCTCGGTGTTTCAAGCAACGCAACTGCCAGAGTTCATTATGGAAATTCTTGATGATGGAGGATTAATAGAACATCTGAAAAGGAGAATTAGATCGAAATGAGTGAATATAAAATCTCTCTTATCCAAGGGGATGGGATCGGACCTGAACTGACAGAGGCAACATTGAAGATTTTGGATGCGGTTCAGCAGAAGTTCGACATAGGCTTGAACATAATCCAAGTTGAGGCAGGTGATGCATGCTTCGAAAAGACGGGAGTAGCTCTTCCCGAGGACACTATCGAAGTGATTAAAGGCTCTCACGTGTGCATGAAAGGCCCAGTGGGAGAAACAGCTGCTGACGTTGTTGTTAAATTAAGAATCATGTTTGACTTGTACGCCAACATCCGCCCCATTAAGACGTATCCTTCGATCCCCAGTTTGAAACCTGACATAGACATGATTTTCGTTCGAGAGAACACTGAAGACGTTTACAGTGGCCTAGAATTTGCGCTAGAAGACACAGCCATTTGTTTAAGGGTCATAACCAAGAAAAACAGCGAAAGGATAGCTAGAAAAGCTTTCGAAGTGGCTAGAAAAAGAAACGGAAAGAAAAGGGTCACTGCCATCCACAAAGCGAATGTTATGAAGGTAACTTGCGGACTCTTTGCGAAAGTTTGCCGAGAAGTAGCTCAACAGTATCCAGACATAGCATTTAACGAACTATACGTTGACGCTGCGGCCATGCGCTTAATCAAGGAACCACAAAAATTTGATGTCTTGCTTACCCCGAACTTGTTTGGCGACATACTTTCCGACGAAGCAGCGCAACTCATTGGAGGCTTGGGAATGGCTCCGGGGGCAAACATTGGAGACGACTTTGCGTTGTTTGAGCCCATTCACGGTTCAGCGCCTAACAGAGCTGGAAAACAAACAGCTAATCCTTGTTCCATGATTTTATCAGCGAAGATGATGTTTGACTGGTTGGGTGAACAGCATAACGACCAAGAGTGTTTCATGGCAGCCCAAGCTATAGAAGATGCTGTGACCGAAACGTTGCGTAAGGGGATAACTATTCCAGACTTTGGCGGCAACGCTAAGACCATAGAGATGGCGGAAGCCATGGCTAAGGAGATTGTGAAAGGTAATAGATAGAAGGGTTAGGAAGGAGGAAAATGGGGAAAGAAAATGGGGATTACGTACGCATCTTAGATACTACGTTGAGAGATGGGGAGCAGACTCCCGGCGTCTCTTTAACCACTGAGGAGAAGCTGGAGATAGCGCGGCAACTGGACAAGCTGGGCGTAGACACTATAGAGGCGGGTACTCCGATAAGTTCGGAGGGAGAAAAGAGAGCGGTTAAGGAGATAGCGGGGGCGGGATTAAACGCTGAGATTTGCGGTTTAGCTCGCACCAAACGAAAGGACATTGATGTTGCCATCTCTTGTAACGTTGACGCAGTTCACACTTTCATTTCCACTTCAGAGGTTCAGATGAAATATGCGGTGAATATGACTCCGGAGCAGGTTCTGGCAAGTTCCATAGACTCGATAGAGTACATCAAAAGTCAAGGTTTAATCTGCGAATATTCTCCCATGGACGCCTCAAGAACAGACAGGGAATTTCTGAAACGGATATGCAAAGCGGCAGAGGAGGCGGGAGCCGACCGAATAAACATTCCTGACACGGTTGGCATAATGATTCCCACGACTATGCAACAACTGATCAGAGAAGTCAAGAGCGTAGTTAAGGTTCCCATAAGCGTACATTGTCACAACGATTTCGGGATGGCTGTCGCCAACTCTTTGGCTGGAGTTGAGGCAGGGGCTTCTCAGATTCATGTGGCGGTTAACGGTTTGGGGGAGAGGGCTGGAAACGCAGCTTTAGAGGAGGTTGCTGTTGCTCTTAACTTGATTTACAACAAGAAGACGGGAATAAACCATCAGCAGCTTTACGAAACCTCGCGGCTGGTAGCTAAATTAACTGGGATGGCGATACAGGCAAACAAAGCCATCGTAGGCGAGAACGCTTTCTCTCACGAGTCAGGCATCCACACGCGGGGAGTTACGGTGGTGCCCTCAACATTTGAGCCGATTAAACCCGAGTTTGTTGGAAGAAAACGGAGGCTGGTTGCTGGAAAACTGGCTGGCACAAGCGGTATCAGGGTGGAGTTGGAAGAGTCTGGGTTACATCCTACCAAAGGGCAGCTTGCAGAGATCGTTAAAACAGTCAAGGAATTGGGAGATAAAGGTAAAACGGTGACAGACGCTGACTTGTTAGCTATTGCCCGTGCGGTGATGGGGAAGGTTGTTAAGGAAAAGAGGATTGTTGACCTGACTGGCTTCTCGGTTGTTACGGGAATAGGGGTTATTCCAACAGCTTCGGTTAGGCTTGTGTTGGATGGAAAAGAGTATGTGGCTTCGGAGACGGGTTTTGGTCCTGTGGACGCTGCAATCAAGGCTGTTCAGAAACTGACTTCGCCCCTAGTGAATGTCAACTTGAAGGAGTACCGTATAGAAGCTGCGACTGGAGGCTCGGATGCAATGGGAGAAGTCATCATAAAAGTTGAGGACAAGGACGGAAACGTGGTGTCCTCAAGAGCAGTCAACGAAGACATAGTTATGGCAAGCGTAGAAGCAATGATAGACAGCATCAACAAGAGCCTACTGAAAAGCAGAAACAGAAAAAAATAGCAACTGGTTGCGGCACTATCAATATTTTTTAGGTGTTAAGTTTCCTCCGCAGTAGGACCCCTTCAATAAAGAAAAGAATCATAGCCACTGCAGTCATTGCTGTCAAGAAAAGAAAACTTGTTTCAATAACCAAGTCGGCAACCAGATAACTCAGCAAGATAATCCCGATTTCCGCTCCGAATGCACCAATAAAAAAGAAAGAATAGAACATTAAGCGAGGAACAAGATTTTTGCCCACCCAGACGTGCCCACTGACACTTGTCTTTTCTTTAAGTATGTAGTCACCGTACTCATTCTTCTCAAGCAAGCCCAGCAACTCAAGTTTCTGCAGATGTCTGTGTGCCACGCTTGAGCTGCTAAGGTTTGCTCCTCGCATAACGTCTCTGGTGCCGACTGGTCTGTTTTCACTAACGACATATGCGTAGACGCTTAGGGTGTTGCCTGCAAGCTCCTTATCGCCCATTTTTGTGTTGCACCTAAGGAAGCAGATCTTTGAACGAAACTGGATGTAGTAAGTCAATTGTTGATAGCTCGTCTTCAGGGACAAGAGTGTTGTATAGGAATCCGTCGCCGAACTTTTCAACTTGTATCTGGTCGACAACCTCGTTATTTGCCAACGTAACTTCAGTTGAATTACCAGAGAAGGTAACCCATCCTATTCTGTGAATACTGATGTATAGTGTCTCTGCTTCCCTTATGGCTGAAACCACCTGTGATGCACGGGTCCTACCAATTGTTCCGCTTCTGTGTCCCCAGTCAGGCCATATTATTGAAAGACCAGCAGCCCAATTGGGTCTCATAAAACCGACACCACCTCCGCCCCCACCTATGTTAACAGTTACTCCTTCAACTTCTAAGCCTGAACCTTCAGAGTCGCCATCAGTTAAGTTGGCATAAAAGTCGGAAAACCAGTCAGTATCAAACCATTCATCACGCATGAAATGGAAGTTTTCTGTACTAAAAGAACTGTTAATTTTGGTGCCAACGTACCAGTACAGAGTGTCAATGTGCCCTTTGTCAGAGCTTATGTCTATTTGGTAGTATTCGATTCGGGCGTCAGCATCTTCATTTGTAGTATCAACCTCTAACGTTAGGTTAAGGGCTATCAAATGCTGCTCACTAACCGTCTCTGTTTCGTTGTATACATTAACCCCCTCAGTATCAGTATAAATGAGTGACTCATTACTAGTCATCACGTAAGCATATGGCACATTGATGCTGAACCATGGCTCAGACGAGGTTTCAGCTTTTGCTGTTGCAGACATCAAGAACACCATGGGCAAAACCGAGGAAACACCGATAATTAGGGCAAGAATACTGCATGCAATCAACTTTTTTTCAATTTTCATGATTCATCTCCACTCCATCTGATATGCAAATGAGCCTTATAATTCTCCCCGAAGAACAGAAATGTTCTCATGAAGAACAGTGCAGTTCAGGTTTTTAGAGTTTTCATGCGTGTTTGGGTTTTCGTTTGAATGTGCAGACTCCAAACCAATTTCTAAGTCGTGCCTGGCAGTAACCGTCAACATTGTTTACGCAGTTTTTTGCACTACATTTAACTTTGCGCCGCACTTGTTACTCTCCAAAACACAATATGTCTTCATCAGTTTAACAGAAAAAGTCAGATTTAATCCTTTCTTTTTGTCTGCTTACTTTTTTTGTTTCAAAATAACCTCTGGGGTCAGTATGCCTTCTTCTGTTATGACTGCGTCCACGTACTCTAGAGGGGTTATGTCAAAGGCTGGATTCAACACCTTAACGCCTTCAGGCGCGATTCTTTCGGAACGAACATTCGTAACCTCATTTGGGCTTCTTTCTTCAATAATAGCATCTTCTGAAGTGCTAGACTGATCCATCGTTGACATGGGAGCAGCCACATAGAATGGAATCCCATGCTCACTCGCCAAAACAGCCACATTATAGGTTCCAATCTTGTTCAAAACCGCGTCCCTGACAATACGGTCCGCCCCAACCACAACCTTATCCACCAAACCCTTAGACATAACATAGCCCACCATAGTATCCGAGATCAAAGTCACCGGAATCCCATCCCGCATCAACTCAAAACAGGTGAGCCTAGCGCCCTGAAGCCTCGGTCTGGTCTCACAAGCAATAACCTTAACGTTTTTGCCCTCTTCAATGGCAGCTCTCACAACTCCAAGAGCCGTGCCGTAATCAACCGTAGCCAAACTGCCCGCATTGCAGTGGGTGAGAACAACATCACCATCCTCAATGAGTTCGGCTCCGTGCTTGCCCATCTTCCGGTTGACCTCCACATCCTCATCCGCCATCCTCTGAGCCTCCGCCACCACAGCCTCCGCCAACGCTTCCTTAGTTCCAAGCGTCTCTTGTGCCATCTTCATGACCCTGTCGATTGCCCAAAAAAGATTCACAGCAGTTGGACGGGTCTTCCGCAGCACCTCAGCCGACAGCATCAACTCCTTCATCAGGTCCTCCCTCTTTTCCGCCTTTGAATAGAAGGCTGTAAGAGCCAAACCATACGCAGCCGCTACGCCGATGAGAGGGGCTCCCCGCAATTTCATCTCCTTAATCGCAGAAGCCACATCATCAGAGTTTTTCATCTCCACCCAAACAACTTCGTTGGGCAATTTTGTTTGATCAACAATAACAACCACGCCGTCTTTCCACTCTATGGTACGCACGCATCAACACCCGCCTTTATGCTGATTCTGTTCTGCTTAGATAATATATTTTCTACGAAAATAAAGATTTCAAGCTCACCATTGTAACTGCAATGTATCCCCACAGTGAGTGTATGCGATGCAAGACACTGCGTTCAAATGTAAACATCCAATTTAATTACTTGGAAGGCTCAAAAAATTCTTTAGTGACTGTGGGAAGCGTTCACGCTCGGCGACGACGTGGAGGGTTTATTCATTTTTTCCCTACCTACGCTTCCCAGAGTCCCACAACAAACAATGTTCTATTGAGAGCCACAGTAGCCATTTATGATTTATCTTTTTTGTTGATTTTTATTACAACCTCAACCGGACTTCCCTTAGGAAGCTTCAGATTCTGCCGCCAATCTTCCCCAACAGCAATAAGAGAGTAAACCCCGGAAACCTCAGCCCTAGCCTTCTTAACAAAGTTGACCAATGCAGCCTGAGTCTCCCCCGTCTTTATCATATCATCCACTATAAGCACGCTGTCCCTCCGCTTCAAAGCATCCTTCGGCAAATACAACGTCATGGTCACGCCTGAATCACGCAAAGCATAAGTTTCCTCCAGAAAAGCTGGAACCCCCACTTCCTTGTTTCGTTTCGCAATCAACAAATCAACACCCAAAGAGTTCGCAACCAACGCCCCAAGAGGTATACCGTCAACAGCAGCAGTCAAAACTTTTGTCACGCGTCCCCCAGCAAAAGTTGCAAGGGCATGATGAGCGGCTTGCTGAAGTATATTATGGTCACCTATGATCCATGTGTTGTTGAAGTATCCAGCTGAGTTAAATTTTATTCTCCTACGAAGCTCAGCCTTTAAACCAACGAGTTTGGTCAAAATTTCCCAAAGTTCTCTGGCTCTAGCGGCGTTTGGCAAAACATGACCCTTAGCATACCTGCTTAAAACTGTAACTGGCAGGTTGGTTTTGGCGGATAATTCTCGATAAGTGTACTCCTTCTTCGCTGTTCGAAGCAGCTCGATGGTCATTAACCGAAGTTTCAAATCTTCTGCATGTGTGTTCATATTCTCATCACTTTTCTATGCACACCAACAAATCAAATCGTGAATGTACAAGTTACTTATTTTAACTTGGACAGATTTATAATTTCCGTATAACACCTCAAATAGCTTAAGAGGTCACACATCAAAGTTTGTTTGAAGGCTCACATTAACTCAAGGAACCAAAAAGCAGACAACTTCAGCTTATCCAAATCTCCCTCTCGAAACTGAAAAAGATGGCGGACCCGCGGGTTTCCACACCTAATTAGGTGCGAATACATGCACAGGCTCATTATAACAAAATGGAGGTACAAAAGACGTTAAGGCAATTAACAAATAAAAAAACAGGAAGTGAAAAAACAAGTAGAAGATGCCTAATTGTCTTAGCAAAAACAAAGTTACCCCTAATCGAGCGCGCGCGGACTGAGAGATGGAATTCATTTTTGGAGACAAAAAACTGTCATGAACCGAAAAGACAGAATTTTTGTACCGCCAAAATTCGGCACACAGCACGAAGTATTCGTTCTCTTGCGAATGCGCTAGAGCCATACATAGTTACAGATGACGAATACTACAAAAGATAGGGAGCAGCATCCAGCACGTGTACTGAGGTTGACTTAAAAGCGTCCAGCCAGCCTGAGCTTTCATCAACTGGTCTTTTGAATATTTTGCCTAGTTTCTTCCTGTTTTTTGCTTGATGATACTTAAAGTAGATTTCATCTTCGAAAATGCCCAGTATCTCTATCTTGCCGGTTCTGTGCGACATGATGTACTTGAACCGTTTACTGTGACCGTTACAGTGCTCCTTCGCCTTCTCCACAATCTCTATCCCCCTGCAGAGCGGCACCTGAAAATGCTGCTTAACCCTCTTGACTGGCCTGCATTGGAAAACATAGTATGGATTAACACCAATACTCACCAGCCTGTTTTGTAGATTAGCCATCGTCATAGGCTTGTCATTGACGCCTTTCAGCAACACTGTTTGATTGTTCACGATAACGCCTGATTTTATCAGATTATCCACAGCCTTGATGGACTGTTTGGTTATTTCGTTTGGATGGTTAAACTGGGTAACAACGTATATCCGTCTATCTGGACGCGAATACCTTGAGAGTATACTTAACAGCTCATCGTCCTCAAACCGTGACGGAAATGTTACTGGGGCTCTGCTGCCAAACCGTATGAACTTTAGCTGCGGAAAGTCAGATAGAATCGAGAGACTTCGTTCGATAATCCCGTTTTTGAGCACAAGGGGATCGCCACCAGTAATCAAAACATTGTTAATCTGCTCGTGTTGTTTTATGTACTCTGCCGCATCTTCGAAACGTTCAATTATTTCCTTTGTTTGCAAACCAACCAGCCTCTTCCTGAAGCAGTGCCTGCAGTAGGTTGCACACTTGTTTGTGGCTAAAATCAAGGCTGTCTCTTGGTATTTGTGCTGAAGCCCTGACAATTTGGTGTTCTCTGCTTCGCCGCTTGTGTCATAGGAACCTTGAAGGTTAAATTCTTCAAATGATGGAATCGCCATCTTTCTTATGGGATCATAAGGGTCGTCCCAGTCTATCAGCGACATGTAATATGCAGTAACACGCATTGGATGCCTTTGCGTAATTTGTCTCAGTTTTTTCTCTTCTTTAGGCGACAGATCAATGAAGTCTTTAAGCTGTTCAATCGTACAAATACTATTTTCCATTTATTTTCTCCTCACCATTACTTGAATGTGAAAGCCTGTCTGCAACCGAGTTAGCCTTTTCTTCGGTAATTCTGTAGAAAGTTCGTCCAATATCATACACGAACAAAAGAATCAATCCCAAGGCAGCATATGTAGTGATTTCCTGCAACAACGGTCCAAAATTTGATAGTTCACTGAAGAGAGGAAATATTGCAGCAGCCACCAAAAGGACTGCAACAATGCAGATTGCGTCCTTGAAGATTCGTTGTCTGGACCACCCCTCTTTTATTCCTAAACGCTTCAAAAAGGACCCTGTTAGCCTGTCAACAACAGTTAACACATTAAACAATGCCCGAACTAGAAAAATCCAGGTAACAATCAATAATCCCATCTGTAACAAAAATACATGTTCTGCGTTAACGGTGTTTAGCGTTACCAGAACAATGTAACGCGCGACCCAAAAAATCAGAGCAAGCCCCAGATTAGAAACCACTTTAGGTAATCGGTATAGAATTTCTTCACCTAAAGTATTCATATGTTTCCAATCCTAATCTGCTAAATTGCTGATGTATGTCGTGTTTTTCTTGCGCACTGGCAATAAAATGCAGATATACGCAAACGAAGTTATCCGACAGTTTTTCGTTAATTACAGCAACAACATAAAATATTCTCAGGATGGTTTATAAATGTGTGCGCGCCGCGTTTCAATGTTCATAGGTTGGTGGGACAATATTCTGGATAAGTATCGCAAACAAAGTAGACATCAGAACTAGTGGCAAATGATTCAGATTGAAAATCTTAGACATAAGCAATTGGCGTATACTGTTCATTCAACGCATAAGGAGAAACGCCTATAGTAGCACAGGAAAAATCCTAAAAACGCCTAATCCTATCATGTAGAAACGGCAGGGCTGAATCATAGCGGATGGTCGCATTGCAACGTCAAATTTTTCAACGGTTAGTTTCCGGATCGTGGGATAGCTGGTTCTTTATTGAATGGGAAGATTTGACCACACAATTTACTTTATGTCAAACGTTTAGTCTATATATGTTTGACACAATCTAATCGTGGGAAATATATATGTAAACGATATACAGGGTATATTAAATAGAGTGGTGAAGTGAAAAATTGCGGGGAGATAATCCTACTAAAGAGGAAAAAGCTACTGTACTTGTTAACTTCAAACTTCATAGGAATGTTGTTAAAGTCTTGGATAAACTGGCTGAAACTGGGTTGTACAAGACACGGGTTGATGTTGTTCTGTCTGCGCTGAGGATTTATGAGCCATTTCAGGAAATGTGGAAAAAAGAAACTAGCGGCAAAATGGAAGTTTGAGCGAATGGGTAATTGCAACATATACCTGAAATGATTCTTCGTTTTCAGACACTGTTTGTTTTAGTGATTTCTGCTGAGAACTTTTTTGCTATGATGCAGCAATGAACTGTTCTAGGAGACGTAAGCCCAGAAAGCAACGCCTCTCATGGGTGTGAATCGTGCGTTTACTGTTTTTCTTTATTAACGATGACTGTTTGGGTTGGATATGCGAAATTTATTTCCTCTTTTTCGAACCTTTTTTTGAGTGAAAGATTAATTTCTTGTTGAAGATCCATGTATGTGTTGTAGTCTGGAGTGTTCACGTAGTATACTACTTCAAAATTTAAACTGTAATCACCGTATTCCTTGAAGTGAACCCTGTCCAGTTCTGCCAGTTCAATTTTGTCCACAATTTCTTTTGTTATATCTAAAACTTTTTCCAGTTTTTCAGATGGAGTATCATAGACAACTCCGAAGCTAAACTGAACTCTTCTTCTTTCCATCTTTTTGTAGTTGTTGATTCTGGCAGATGTTAACTCTTTGTTTGGAATGACCACTTCCTGACCCCATAGGCTCTGTATACGGGTGCTTTTTATTCCAACTTTTTTGACAACCCCTAGGTTATCACCAACAATGATGAAGTCTCCGACCTCAAAGGGTTTATCAAAGAATATGGAGAAGGAGGCGAACATGTCGCTTAAAATCTCTTGTAGACCAAAAGCAAGAACTATACCGATTACTCCAAAGCTAGCTACCACAGTTGTGATGTCGTATCCAAAAGTTGATATTATGTAGATGAAGGCTATGCCCCATAGGGCGCCTCTCAAAATTCTGCCAAGAACGTTAACAATTGGTGTTTCGGTTTCTTTTTGTTTTTCTTTGGCTAGCTTTCGTATCCCGTAATCAACAAATTGTTGTATGCTTCTGACTATAAGGAAAACAACAACTATGGGTGTCGCGTAAGTGAAAAACACGTTTATGACATTAGGTACTTGAATGAAGTTAAGAGCGATAGATATAGCAAAAAAAACGTAGAAAGGCCACCCAATTTTATCCACAATTTTTATCAGTAAGTCATCAACTTCTGCTTTGGTCCTGTCTGCTACCTTTCTTAACCTTTTGACGATTTTATATTTTATAATTCTAAAAATAATTACTGCTAATCCAAAAACCACTATGGCTAGAATATACTCCTTTACAGAATTGCCCCAAAGGGGGTAACTCAAAAATTCCTCGAATGTCATAGAATACCTGCATGTTGCAACGTAAGATCACTAATAAATCTTTTCAAAAACGACTTGAAGCGGTAATTTTTTGAAGATGATGCGGCATTATTCACAGGATAACTGTTTTATTTTGTATATAATACAGGTGTTTTTTAAACTTTTGAATCGTGTAAATATTGGGCTTAAGTTTCACGTTTGAATGAGAGATTGATTTTAAAAAATTGTTACATCCGTTATTTTTGTCTCGGTTGAATCCAGAGGGCTGTTTGGAGTTGACAACGCATTGCCGCGGTTGGGTAAGATTTAATTATACAAAAAACAGAACATGATTGGACATTGCATTGGCGAAAAAATTATGCAATATTTTGCATTCGGCTTGCCCACATCATGAGGCTCAAAACGTTTCATGGACAACAATGGATTAACCCTTCAATGAAAGCGTGGAAACATTGCACAAATTACCAAGATAAAAACGTGAAAATGTTCAGGAAAGCGTTGTAAAAGACAGAAAAATCTTCGCAAAATAATTCGTCTCTATCTGGGATATTGGTTTAACAACGTAGATGCTTCGTGTATTTGCGGCAAAAGTGGTTAATCTGAGAAAAAGGTTCGCCTCAAAATTATTCGCGTGCAATAGTCTGAGTGGCAATTTGTAGAGTTTGGATGAAAATGGAAGGGAGCAATTCGAAACTTGAAGAGAATATAACTGAAAAAGAGCTTGCTTTGGTGGAGGCAGCCTTCTATGTTACGGGTCGTCCATTAGGATTAGGAACTTTAGGCACCATTCTAGGGACTCGCTCCAAAAATAAGGTTCTAAGAATAGCTCAGAGCCTTGTGGAGAGATACAACAGTTACAAGTGCGCCCTTGAGGTGTTAGAGGTCAACGAACAACGTTTTGTTATGCAGCTAAAAGCCGAGTACGCACCACGAGTCAGGAAAGTTTCTCTGCGACCAATGTTAACCAGTGGACCGCTTAGAACATTATCTTATGTTGCATATCACCAACCGGTGCTTCAGACCAAGGTTGTGGAGGCTCGTGGTAGCCATGCTTACAAGCACCTGAAACTGTTGGAAGAACAAAATTTGATCGTGAGAAAGGGAGCTGGAAGGACAAGTGTTATCAGAACTACAAATTTATTCGCTGACTACTTCGGGTTAAGTCATGATCCTCGCGCCTTGAAGCGGCAGATCAAAAGCATATTTAAACTGGAATAATCTAATGTAACAAGCCCTTCCTTTGTGGATTGACGCAAACCTAACCTTTGTGTTTAAGATGGTTCGTTGTCTACTCTGCGACAAAGACTTCAAGACGGAAAGAGGGCTATCTGTGCACTTAGCTAGAACTCATGATATCCATGGAGCCCATGGGCGACTCTCTTTGAGGACGATTCAGGAGTTTTTCCCGTTACTTAAGAAGAGACGATGGGCAAAAGCTGAGAAATTTTTGAAACTGACCGTGAAAAAGATTGGGGAAGATGAGTGGATTAAAGGTTATATTCACGCGTTGAGTGGGATGATTACAGCCCTGAAGGTATCTTATTCGCCCCCTCAACCATATATTGTTAAACTAGAGGACTTTGACAACAAAAAACTTCAAGAAGTCAAAGATATGTTCAATGAGTTATCTAATACTCTAGATGGCAAAAGCGCATTTGACGCAGCCTATTTTCAGGCTTGGGAAGATTTCGCACATTACGGTCTTCACACACAAGTTTGAAAAACAGAACGTAGAGGATGAATAACGTTTCCATTTTTATGAGCAATAATAATCCGGCAGGGGTTCATATCTCTGTAGTCATTAGCAAATCAGAGCTATCTTTTCTACTACGATGTGGCGGTTATCAACCAGAGAGGTTATTCCAAGGGTACAGCCCTTTAATATGACAGCATTGATTTAACACTGGGCAGCCCAAATTATCTTTATGTGATTTTTACATATGATTAGGGGATAGAATTGTCAAAGTTAACTAAATTTGAGAAGAAAGTCTACGATTTCATCAAAGAACAGGGTGAAGTACAGGTTTCCAATATGCCAAAGAAGATGTGGGGTGCAATTCTCAACATTAAGAATGCAGGACTCATAAAAACTTACAAGAAACCGACAACTCCGTGGGCATCAAAGAAAAAGAAATTCGTTAAAGCCTTGAAAAGAAAGCTCCCTTGAAGTCTCCCTCGATGCATATCTTGTGCTTGTTTTGAACCTATTCTTTATAAATGGTGCTGAGAATCAGCAAATTAGGGGGCGCGCACAAGCTCCTTGTGTTCACCACTTGTTGGAGCTTTGACCTGTTTTTACAGGAAACACCTCAATCGTGTGC
>Ga0315547_1002051_pt1 | contig 14697 bp, 19 predicted proteins | sample SalMarSW160240MG_2_FD_202542 | JGI IMG/M metagenome (GOLD analysis project Ga0315547, IMG submission 202542) | Salt marsh sediment microbial communities from the Plum Island Ecosystem LTER, Massachusetts, United States - Salt Marsh Sediment SW1601-240 ... | reverse complement strand
GCTTTTGAGTAGCTTTTCTTTTCCTATCTGTTTGACAGTTGGTTTTGAATTAATCTCAGCTTCAAGACCTGCTAATTCAATGTTGCTTGGTGCTATCATAACCCCTTCTTTCTCTATTAAAATATCTTTTATATTTTTCTCCCCCTTTAAAACCGAATACAATCCTTCTTTATTTGAAAGATTATACAATTCTTTATGTAAGAAATGATAGGATAAATTTTGCTCTGGGTCAATGTCAATTACTATTATACTATTGCCCTGACGTGCAAGAGCAACGGATAAATTGACTACGGTTGTTGTTTTAGAAGTACCGCCCTTTTGATTAGCTATACAGATTATCATATTTCATTTACCCCCTTATATTACCTCAACCTTGCCCTCCGAAGATTGAGATATATTTATTACTCCTTTGACTCCTTCTTACCAAACTCAAGTTCTGTTCTCTTCTGAGCATATTCCTCAGGGGTCAAGGTCTCCCACCGTTCAGTCTCCTCATTATACCAGGATTCAGTCTTTGTCTTGGGGTGTCCCAGGAAACTCTCTGCTATTTCCTCTTTAGTTTTTGGTCTCTGTCCCTCAATATATGCCTTCGCTCTTCTCTCCTTTCTATAATTATCTACCTGTTCTTTATCACTATCCGATAAACCGAAAACTGCCCTTAGTATAGCTTGTTTCTTCTCTTCCATTATAGCGATAGCATCCTTAAATTCATCTGGCTTCTCATCTGCGAGGCTTTCAAAAGCAACTAACTCTTCTGGTGAAAGCCCATCGAGAAATTCATTTAATTTCTTCTCAGTCATTTCCTGGTTAGCAAGTTTCCTTAACTTTTTGAGTGTTTTTTCTCCTTCCATTACCTACTCCATTTCTCAACGTCAGAACGTCTTAGGGTATCATTCGCTATCAAGCGTTCTTCGATTAGGAATATACGTTCCTTTAATTCCCTGATTGCTGATTTCAAATTCAATAATGCAATATCTTTTTTTACTGCTTTCTTTATTGGTTTATTTCCTACCATTTTACTTACTCTCCTTTTTAGGCTTCTCACCTAATACATTTTCAAAGAAGTTTTTCTTGGTGTCTTGTTTTGTTTTAGTTTCATCTTTTGCCTTTTCCTTGCTTGCTTGTTCTCTTTCAAGTTGCTCAAAAAGTTTTCCTTTTTCAATCAATTCTGCAACTCGTTCCATCCCTTTGGGTATCTTTATATTATCCTGGTTGTTATCGTCCATCTATACCTCCTATGGTTTATTTATTCCCTTAACATAATTGCTAAGTTCTGTTTTACTAATGATATATTTCCGTCCTACAATATTAGCCTTTAGCTTACCTGTCCGTATAGCTTTATATATAGTACCTCGATACTTAAAGCCTATAATCTTCATACATTCAGTAATATCGAGAAATTCCTCATCTTTAATTTTAAACATCTATTACCTCCTTTATTGGTAGTGTAAGGTTTTGTTTACTCTTCATCTTCATCTTCTTTTGGGGGTTTTTCAGGTACTGCTATGTCAGGGTGAGCATCGCAGGCTTTCTCAACAAAAGTTTCCTCTCCATTATATATTTCAGCAATTTCTTTCTCCATCTGGGGTAACATAGCATCTAAACGTCTTATGGTTTCAATGTCTTTTTTTGAAGCAGTATAAACATATTTCTTAGGTTCTCCTATTTTAGCTCGTGCTGGCAACCTCTCTTTATTTATGTCAGCAGCAAATTTCCTGGCTCTTAGCTCGCTTTTAAAATCCCCTTCCTCGTGAAACTTCACAGCCAGCGCTTTTAATGCTTCGTATTGTTCAGTTGCTTCTGCCTGTATGTCTATCCCCATATCTTCTATGGTACTACCATCCTCATCTAATTCACTTAAGTCTTTTGGAATACCTAACTTTGCTAACCATCTATAACCTGTGGCTCTCCCAATGCCCTGTTCATCGCATATCTCTTGCATAGGTTTATTGAATTCTATAAGCTCTCTAATCCAGAATTCTCGTGTTTGGTATGGTTTCTTAATCATTTATTACCTCCTTTCATAGATTGGCAATATTTAACCCTGAGAGCATCAAATAAGCCTCACTATGTTCCTTTAAAGTTAAAATATAAGATATGAGTGTTATTGTATGCCTATTCTCCATAGTGTTATGATATGCCTTCACCATTTAAAGCCTCACCACAACAAAGTATAGCGTTCTCACTTGCGTCAAATCCTCTCATATTCTCTGTTTTAGAGTTTTTGTCAATCTTTCTATAAGGACCGTGCTTACCATAAGCATCTATGCTCCCTTTTCTATCATATTATCTATTATTGAATCTATTATCCTTTCAGGATTGCCTGAGAGCCTCTTCAAGTTATGAGCATATTTGAGGGTTGTTTGTATATTTTTATGCCCTGCAAACTCCTTCACTTCCTGCAGTGTAGCACCTCCTTCCAAAGCCCAGGTGATAGACGAGTGCCTTAGGCTATGAGCTGTGATTTTAGGATTATAGATTCCAATAGCCTTTTTCCTTTCTTCAAACAATCTCGATACACTTCTCGGATTTAACGTTCTTCCAAAGTTAGTGTTACCTACAGAGATAAATAAAGGCTCATCTTCACCCACCAGAATACCCCTTTTCCTGCATTCCTTATCTCGTTCAATAATATATTCGTGAATAGGATTGTAAGCCCTTCCTCCCAGCACTATAGGCTTGCCTATGGTATCTCTTCCTTTTCTCCTGGGATATATAACCCACTTGCCGCTCTCATCTGACAAGTCTTTATTCAAAAACCTGCATATAGTTATTCTCCTAAAAGCCCTTCTACCCATAAGGTTGATAATACTATAATCCCTTGCATTAGTTAATGGGTTATGAGAGAGGCTATCCTTTATAGACTCCAGGAGTCTTTTAAACAGGTTAGTAGATAGTATGTGCTTATATATTGCGTCCTCCTCAATCTTCATATTCTTAATCTCTCTATTAGGGTTAATCTCATATACACCAAAACCAAAAGCCCAGTTACACCAGCGTTTAATTATAGCTAAATGTGTATTAATAGTGTGAGCCTCGTAAGACTCCTCTAATAATGCCTTATATTCCAGTATATGCCTACGCCTAAGTTCAACCCTGGATACATTCTTACTCTCTAACCATTTAAAGAAATACGTTAAATACTTTCGATATGTAACCTTGCTGTTTTTCTTAATATCTATTCCCACATCATAGTTATTAAGAAATAAATCAACCGTTACATCTGTGGGTAAGTCGAGGCTCTTTAATACTATTTCAGTATCCATAATTAAGTCCTCCTTTTATTGAAATTGCAACTATTCTAAGTAATATTATCAATAGCAGTAAAGGGTAATTTACTGCGATAGAAAGGGTTTTATTCTTATTCATTTTACTATATTTAGTCTTGACTTTTTCGTATATATTCATAATTTATTAATTCCTTTAATTGTTAGTTTGTGGGAGTAGGGAGGAGAATAAAATCCCCTCTCTACTCCTATTTACATTAAATCAGGTCTGGGTCAAAAAGGTAATTTTCGTGAGCAGAATAAGCCTTGAATAATTCGCATTGACTCCACGAGCCGCCTTTATGGCAATATCGCTTGTCTTTATTTGTGTATCGGCAGAGGCGGCAGCATAAGGGTACGCCAGGATATTTTACCTTTTTATAAACCATATTCATTATTCTTTCAGTAAGTATCTTCTTATCCATATCAATCACACCTACACTTGGGATAGCACTTTATATGAATCTAAATATCCTACCTTTGAGTAAGTACTATACTCTAGGCTACTATTCACTCTATGTGGTCTGACTAAGCAGCCCTGCTGGTGGTCGATGCAGCCCCTGACGAAACCATTAACCCAGTCAAAAAACATAGATTCATTTAAGGTAGCTCGACGACGAACAACAAGCATCGCAAAGTCCTCTATTGCCTGCTCTAAGATGCCTTCCCTGGTGGTTGAGAAGTTATTGTTTTTCTTCTCCTTACTCCTCATAATAAACCCTCCTTTAATTGTTAGGTTGCTATATAAATCACGCCTAAGTTCCACCATAATATCACCTATATAGTAATAAACTATTGACCTTTAGTCAAGTCCTATAAATTTTAACAATATTTATTGGTCATATATAACCTATGGAATATATTGAATATCAATAGCTTGACTTGTGTAGAATATATCGATAAAAAAAACTTTGATAAAATTCTATAAATTACCCTGAACTATCTTGAAAGAAAATAAGTTATTGAATATCAATATACTAATTTTGCTTATTTTAGATATCTAATTGAGGATTTTATCGAATATAATAAGATGTTGGTCCTACTGTTACTGGTCCAGTTACAAATGGTCCATTAGCTAGTGGTCCTCTAGCTCTGTGGTAGTGGTCCATCTCTGGTCCTGGGTCCCAGGTATGATGGAATCCATTGATATATTATAATTTTATAAAACATTTAATTCGAGGTCTAGAGCATTAAAAGAATGGAATATATGAAATATGAAAGATGGATATATATACCTGGTGATGCTGCTACCCAGAGCTATATAATACTGGATATAATAATAATACTATCAATGCTTATATTAAAAGCCCTATAGGATAAAAGAACTTTGCCAGCTATAAAAGAAGCCTACCCTCGAACCCCCCAGGTGGTCGCTCTGTTGTTGTACAACGTTTGCTACGCATATGGCAACATCATAGGTTTTTCAATATATAATAAAATCCCCTGTATATAGGTTAAGCCCTCTCACAGAATAACCCCCTAACTCACAAAAACCCCCTCTATATGATGAAAATTTGAGGGTATCTAACCATTACCTCTATATTGAGAGTAAGGACTCACTACAAGCCTTAAAATCGTTCTAGTGGGTTTTCGATATATGAGACAATATGAGAATAAATGAGACTAAATGAGACATAAAATAATGCAATAATTCTATTACAAATAATCGCTATAATTGAATACAAATACAGTAATACCATATACTTGCAATAATTCGATATATATTAAATGGATTATAGAATATACGCTAATATACTATGTATCAAGCATTTATACATACGTAGAATAATTTTATTTTTATGGATATTATAGCATATATGGAATAATTAAAGCATCTATTGTTTAAATTCACATCTATTAAAGATATTCCAGTAAGGGTTGCCCTTGTTTGGGGTCTGACCCATTCACCTCGCCTATACAGAAGTCTCTGTTTTTGTTTTTCTAATCGAAATTTTAAATAAAATTTCTCTTATATATTAATAGATTATATAAAAGGATTATATCGGTTTTGGGAGTTGTTTAATTGCAAGTGTTTGGGTTTAGTTTTTGCTCTTAGGTGTGACTTATATGCTCTTGGTTGTGGTTTATTTGCTCATAGTTGTGACTTATATGCTCATAGTTGTGACTTTTTTTAATCAAATAATCCGATAGGTAGAGGTGGATTATCCTCTTCATTAAGGTATATTGATATAATAGTATCCTCGTTTAATTTCTTTGAGTCCTTGATTATCTTTTTATTTTTTATTCTACCTATGTTATAGGCTAAAAGAAACAACTCATTCAATTTGTCTTCCAAATCACTCCATTTACGTTTTATGACATATGATTCCAGCCTTATTTTTTGAGTCAATAGTTTCAATCCTATATCGTGTTTAAGAGGTTGATTCTTTTTCTTTTTAATGTGACGGATATATCCCAAGTAAGTCAAAAAGTAGTATCCTGTAACTCCTATATTTGAGTTAATTGTATCTATCTTTGAAAGCAGGTCAGAGTCTTCATATATATATTTATCAGTAAGCATATAGTAGAATACGGGGTGAGGAATTAATACTCTTGCAAAGGGTAAGTATAGACCCTTCTCATCTTCATCAATTTTTATTTTCATACCTGTATTACTTTCTAACTTATTAAGTTCCTCAATTATATCTTTTCTTAGACTATACTTTGCCACATCAACTAATGGGAGTTTCTTTTCTAACTCAAAGGTTTTATTGAAGTTATATAATTTAATGGGATACATTTTTTCACTCATTTTGTCTAACACTTGCATAGTTCTTTTTTTAGTGGTTGAGTGTACCCTGGGCTTCCCCCTTATAGATGAGAATTTTATAATTGAGTCATCAAGTATATAAAAACGAGGCAATATCAAATTCTTTTCTTCTCCTGTTATTGGGTTTATAATTATGCTTTCTTCTTTATGTTTTATGTTTCCCTTTCCATCTGTTTTGTCAATCATACCTTGCAAAGCCCAGGATATTCTCCACTCTCCCTTAGTGGATAAAGATAGAGGTTCAACCTTTATGGTTTCATCTTTTGGTAATATTATATTTTTTTCTGTTTCCGATACATCAGTAGTGAATAAATTTTTAGGGTAGTTCTGGGCTATCCGTCTTAATTCAATATGTTCCCACTTCATATGATAGTTACAATAAGGTGCGTGTAATTGCATTAATGCCTTTTTGAATTCGTTAACATTATTTTCGTTTTCTTGAATATTATACTTTTCGTCTAATTTTATTATATATTTTACAATTTCAACTTTGTCCTTATTCCATTTATCTATTAATTCTTTTGCCTGTTCTTTTTCTTTTTCTGATAGGGGATTGTCGCAAGCTATACATTCATCTTCATACTCTTTGAAGGTAATAATGGCAGGGTGAAAATAGTGATTATTTTTATAATCAAACATATCTTCAGGGGTTACAATCCATAGGGGGGTGCCTTTAAACCATTCTTCGGTTTGCATAAGTATACTATGTTTTAAAGTTATATTTTTAGTTGATAGTTTTTTAGGTTTTGCCTTTTTAGGTTTTACTTTTTCTTTATAAGAAGACATATCAGATATAGATATTTTTCTGTCATCCCCGGGTATTGATATAAAACTATCAAGCCCATCTTCATTGACTACCAATACTTTTATATCTCCATTTTTTAAGAGTTCAATTTGTGATTGACCTTCTTTATTTCGTGGAGGTGAATTTATTATCTGGTCATCTGTTAGTATCTTTGCTTCCTCTATTAGTCTTAAACTTTCTTCTGTTAGCTTTGAATTTATAAATCCATTTGCAACTTTCTTCACATACTCCTTTATATGTGGAACGTCTTTATCTTTATTCATTTATCCCCCTTAATTTATTGAGTTTATTATCCCTGTATCTTTGCCTGTGTCTTGTGTTGATTTCTTCCTTATGTTCTTGATAATATCGCCTTGCTTTTATCTTCAATTTTTCTCTATGTTCTTTACGATATTTCTTTCCATATATTCTATTATATGCGTTTAGTTCTTCTCTATGGTCTTTATGATATTTTCTACTCATTGCGTTCCTTTTTTCCTTATGGTCTTTATGGTATTGTCTATCCTTTACCTTTATTTCTTCTTTATGTTCTTGTTGATATTGTTTATTATATGCTCTAAGTTCTTCTTTATAAATTTTAGTAAATCCTTTATTATATCCACTCCATTTATATTGATAACATTTTACTGGTGAATTGCCTATATAGTTGAGGAAGTCCTTTGTTGAATAAGCAGATATACGAATAGTATTACGGGATTGTCTTGTTGATTTAAAACCTAATTTATTTAATTGTTCGATTAACCATTCAACATCATTTATCGTAAAGCATTGAGTAGATAATTTAATTCTTGAACGTGCCCCTTTTCCAATTTTCAAACTTCCATCTCCTATATACCACTGCCTTAAAAGAATTGAAGTTAATTCTATATCTCTGGGTACTATCTTTTTCCCCTCTGGATACCACTTGTCGTATAGGGGTTTTAATTCTGCATATCTTTTAGATGTATAGCTATAAGATTCTTTTGAATGAGTGGGGATGTTATTAATTTTGTAATGAATATTTTCTCTAAAGTAAATCTTACCTGTACGTCTTATCCCAAATTTTAAAAGTGTGTTAGATATATAATTTATATATTCATTATATTTTGAGGAATAGGTAAACTGTGCGGAATATTTTGATTTAGAATATAAGCAACCGTCTCCCAACAATTCCCCCTCTATCCACTGCATAGCCCTATCCGATAAATTACAATGATTACCTTGCCTTAAATGATTAGCCTCACCGCTTGAACGTCTAATTATATTATATTTCTTCAACCATTTACGTATTGTACTCTCAACAACCCCACATATAGCCCCTATCTGTACAGTACTTAGCATATCCCCCCAGTATCTATTAATCAACCATTGAGGATTTCTATATCTTGTATCTTTAATATTACCCCCTATAAGATAAGGTTATTTATATAATCTCTGATTCATTCAATACGTTGCCACAAGAAACGCATTGATATTCGATTGAATTCTCAAATTCCCCCAAATCTTCCTTGTGTATAATGCCGTCCCCATCTTTATAAAATTCAATAACCTTAAAAACCTGTACCGCATAAAATTGAGTACTACCACACTCTTGACATTCAACCTTTTCCATCTTTATATCCTCCTTACGCAACTGCCCTCCAGAGTTGCATATAGATTTTTAATTATTCGCCTGACGCCTCTTTATGCTTATCAGGGTTTAAGTTTTTATCCATCCATTTCGAGTATTCCGCTGGTGATAAGTCTTGACCTTTAACCTTTTTGATATATTCGAGATACTGCTCTCTATCCATTTCTACGGTTGTGTTTAGAAATTGATTATATACTTCCAATTTTTTATTGTAGCTTGGTTTCGTGGAGTCTATTTCAAAACCAAAATCGGCTTGTATATGTTCTTTTGGTGTCATCTTCTTGTATGCTTCTTTAGCCTCCCTTAATCGTTTCTTTCTTGCCTCTTCCCGGGCTTTTATCTCTGACTCTGGAAAGATGTTTAACGCACCTTTTAAAATATCTTCCTTTTCTTTCTTTTCATTGTCTCCTTCATTACCTCCGAGATTTTCAAGTTCTTGTTGCTCTTCGGGACTTAGGGAGTCTGCAAAATCCTCGAGTTTTTTCTCGATGCTTTCTTTCCTTGCCAGTCCCTTTAATTTATCGAGTGTCTTATCTTCTCCCATTATTACCTCTTCCTGATGATGTCAGATGATAATAAACGAGCCTCGATGTAGTCTAATCTTTTTTCAATTTCATTTACTTTCTTATCTAATGCCTTAAAATCTTTCTGGGTTACCTCACTAACTGCTTTTACTTTTTTAGCTTTACTGGGTTTATTTCCTATCATTTTATTTACTCCTTTTTAGGCTTTATACCTAACTCATCTTGAAAGAACCTATCCTTCAAGGGTTTAGTTTTAGGTTTGTCTTTGGGTTCTTCCTGGCTATGCTCTTGTTCATAAAGTATTCCCTTTTTTATTAATTCGTGTATCCCCAATATCTCCTCGTCCTCTTGCTTTTTATCCTGGTCGTTATCAACCATCTATACCTCCTTATGGTTATGGGTTATTTGCCTTCAAGATATTTTATAATATTAATACCTTTGAAGTACCATTTTTGACCTGTCTTGTGTGCCTTAATTTTACCCTTCTTAATCTTGTTATAGAGTGTTTGTCTATTCGTTATATTCAGTAGTTTCAAAACCTCGTCAATCGAATAAAATCCATCTGGGTCTGGCTTTATCAAATTTACCTCCTTCCTCTCAGAACGCTTTTAAATGCCCTGAGAGACGTTTTGTATTTTATCCATATAATATCCCTCTAACCTCAAAAACCATGCTTAAAATAACCATCTAACCCTCATCTATTCGGTTTCTGTGAGAGGGTCTAACCTCCATTAGTAAGTTTTTCAATATCTGAGCTTTTAATGTATAATCCACGTGTTGAACGTCTGAATTGTACCCCTGGGATTGCCTCAATTTTATCGATACTAACATTAAGCCTATTGAGTACCTGGGGCAAGTAGTACCATAGAACATCATCTATTGATATAAAATCTATGTTGTAAAGATTGTAAAGCTCTTGCCTTTTCTTCTTTCGTTCCCTGGGTAATCCTCTTAAATTTATCGTTCCTAAAATCCCTATATCCATTTATGCTCATCTTACTCCTGCCCTCCGCTTGCATTGAACATCTATAATTCTTATAATCGTTCTATGGTTGACATTAAAATATTTTCAGGTGGGGCTGGAATATTCCAGGTCAAAGGAAGCAACGAACCCCTGGAAAGGTTAACCCCACCGTTCAAAATATAGGAAGTCTCAGGGCTGAGGTGAGAAAAGAAACCCTGCAAGACTCCCCACTAAATTGCTCAAAATATCCATACTTGAATATGGGTCTTGATTTTGAAACGCTTGTATGAGCCTTTAAATGCGTGTCAAATCGGGAATATGCTTTACTTTGCCCTATATTGAGATATTTTTCTTTATACATCTATACCTTTAAGTCTATCCAATTACCTGGGGGATTGTGAAGGTCGCTATTTTTCAATATTCCCCCCTGAACGTTTTAAGAGCCTCTTCCAGTTCCTCATCTACGATATGAGTATATATCATTGTCGTTGATAGGTTGCTATGCCCTAATGCTTTTTGTACTAATCTTATATTGTGGGTTTCTCTGTATAGGTCGGTGGCGAAAGTATGACGTAAGGTGTGGGGGGAGACCTTCTTATTTATCCCTGCCTTCCTGGTGTACCTCTCCACCATTCCTTGAATATAACGGTCGGATAATTGAGTTCCCTTCAATGTAGTAAAGATAAACTTGCAACCCTCTCCAATCTCTTCAATTTGTCTTTCCTTCCAATTCCTGAATAATTCTATATCCTTAATGCTTATCCATAGGTTTCGGTCTTTACTTCCTTTACCTTCTCGTACTGTGAGACGTCCTGACATCAAGTTCAGATTATCCCATCTAAGACTATTTAACTCACTTAGTCTCAACCCTGCGTCTAATCCTAATTTCAATATCAAGTAGTTTCTCATTCCAGTTGGATATCTTTTATTGGGTTGTCTTAATAAACTATCCTGCTCTTCCCTGGTTAAGAATATTGGTATCTTTTTAACACTTGCCTTCATAATTACCCCCTATTCGCTTTTTAACCATAATACATATTCTATCACTTACTTTGATATTATTGAATAGGTATATATTGAATAATGATATAAAGTGTATCTTATCACCTATTCAACCCTTATTATTACCCCTTCTTTTTATCAATAGCCAGTAGTCAAAAATATTCTTTTTATTATCGTACTCTATTGCTTCTCGGTCGTAATTATCTATCCTGGTTTTCCCTCGTATCGTACTTTTATAAATCTGCAAGGTGAAGTTCTCAAAATTCTCATCAACCAGAATTGTACCATTACCGCCTGCTATATCCTGATAGACTTCCTTGCTTTCTATCTTAACGCTTGGAATATTTATTATAGTATTGATATTACGAAATTGAATATTATACATTGTACCCCCTTGCGTTCTATGAGTAATATAAATATATTCCCCATAGTCCTTTGTTAGAGTAGGAGGCAGGGTTGTTATTCCCTGCCCCCTTTATATTACTATTCAAAAGTTCTGACCAACAATCCTGGGTTTAGAATGTAAGCTTCATGTTCAGAGTAAGCCTTATAAAAACTACATCGATACCAGGGTAATCCATTGAAACATTTTGTCTTATCAACCTTATCAACACCACTCTTACACATTTTACAAATGTTTTTCATGTCGGCAAACCCATACCTCTTATAAATCATATTTGTTATTCGTTCAATAAAGATTTTGTTTTTGTCTTTCGTTCCTGTTGTTTTCAATGACTCAATACTGGGTTGAATTTTGTCAGTATCCAGAGTATAATCAAAGCCTACTTTTTCGTATAGCCTTTCAATAATTTTCTTAATGGGATTTCTTATATTCTTCTTCATTTTAGATTTTACCTCGTTTCAATTTGAAACCCTCTAAGTAACCTAATATATAGAGGTCGTGTTGCCCCTGCTCTTTCAACTCTCGAGGAGTCTTCATATCATTTACGTCATAATCAATGAATGCTACTGTAAGCCCACTGCTCCACTTAACCCAACCTCCTGGTGATAATCCACATTTCCTTTTTATCAATAGTAGTTCCAGGTCTTTTAGTTCCTTTATAAATCCCTCCGTATTATCGTTTTCACTTACAAGACTGTTTTTCATTGTCGCCCCCTTTATCTTTTTCAATAATAGCATGAGCCAGTAGTAACCAGTTTGCCCTTAGATAAAAAGTACAGCCAGAGCATTGAAGAAAATTGCAACAATAGACGGGGTAATGTAACCCTTTTACACTCCGTGAGTAGTGAATACATTTCACCAGTTCCCACTTCCTTTCTTCTGCAACCTTTGACATAATATTCTCCTTTGTTAGAGTTGATAATATATATAAAACCCTTCTGGTTTCTTATATCTGTCAAGGTTAATTGTATATAATTATATAATATCATTATACTAATCTTATATTAATAATACTCATAGTCAAGTCCTGTTGCCTTAAAAAGTGGTATTGAATATCAATGACTTACAAATTTATTTTATATTTTACATCTCAAAATATCGTGAAAGAATATAAGTAATTGATTGATAGATATATGGGTTTTGAGTGGTTTGTCAGTGGGGAATTATATTTTTATTCCGTCAGGATCGCTCGGAGATCCGGGAGGGTTTTTGTCAAAAGTGGGGGATAGGTGGGGATGATCCTTTAATGATCCTGAATTAAGGAACTCCGATATCTGCGGTAAGTGGGGAATGATGAATGAATATCTTAGTGGTCCATTAGGTTTAGGTGATGGTCCTCTAGATGGCGGACCGTTAGCTAGTGGTCCATTAGCAATTCTGGTGGTCCCCTACTTAATGGTCCTCTACCTGGTGGGTCGTTAAGTAGTGGTCCATAAGAATATAGATATGTAATAAATATTTGACACTATATATAATTCATTCAAAACCTCTTATAGTAGGGTAAGACTAATATATTAGTTTCATATATGAAATGTTTAGGGGGTATATATATCTAAGTCGGAAACTACCAGGGGTATATATAGATATAATTATAATAAGATAATTGAATTGATATACATAAGCCCCTATGAAATAAAGAAACTCTGGAAGCCCTTGAAATGCCTACCCCTGCAACCCCCCAAGCCCCCCTTGTTGTTTCTAACAACCTTACCTTTATATATACAGTTAATTTTGAAACCTCTATTCAAACCCCTTGCTATTACTCATTTATAGGTATATTATAGCCTAATAGATATGAATAATTATTATATAGTGGCAGATATGCCAAAATACGCCAATAATATGACAGTACTGCAAGTTCTTATATACCAACATCTTTAGTATAATTATATGTAATTAATAATATAAAATATGTAATAATGCGAATAAATATGAACAATAATTACATAAATATTCAATTCAAATAATTATCTATAAAATGAATACAAATCCAGTAATACCATACATTATAGATATAATTATACCTATTCGATAGCATTAATAGAACTATGGGAAAAGTATACCTATTACTCACTTATACACACATTAAATAGAAAAATAATTATATATATTTGAATTAATATTGAATTACTGGCATATATGGAATAATTAAAGCATCTATTGTATAATTTTATCGATATGGTGAGTCCCACCGTAAATGGTCCATGTGTTGGTCCTACATATTGGCATCTATCGAAGCATCTATTGTATATATACATCGATGCACTTCTGAAATACAAACTCTATTTAGTTATAAGAGTTATAAGAGTTATAGTGATACTTTTTAGCAGCTCTAAAATAGATAAGTGTGGTATTTGCAACCCTTTTCTCAATTCGAGGGTTTCCTATTTCCCCCACTTAACTTGAAAGTTTCCCCCACTTAACTTGAATTCTGTACAGGGGTCAGTCCAATGAATTTAGGGGAAGATTCCTGTAAGTCTTAGACAATTTCTTTCGGAGATCCAAAAATTTCTGTCCAGGATTGTCAAGAATTTTCAATCTCACATCTACCAGGCATTTATCGAGAGACATTCCAGTAAGGGTTGGATAATTTTAGATCTGATCTATTCCCTCGCCTATACAGAAGTCTTTGTTTTTGTTTTACTAATCGAAATTTTAAATAAAATTTCTCTTATATATATATATTATATAATAAGATTATATAAAGAGATTATATCGATTTCGGGAGTTGTTTAATTACAAGGGTTTGAATTTAGTTTTTACCGATAGGTGTGACTTATTTACCGATAGGTGTGTGTTTTTCTCTCACAGTTGTGACTTTTTTGCTAATGGTTGTGACTTATCACCGATATGTGTGGCTTTTTTTAATCAAATAATCCAATAGGTAGAGGTGGTTTATCCTCCTCATTAAGATAGATTGATATAATAGTATCCTCGTTTAATTTCTTTGAGTCCTTGATTATCTTTTTATTTTTTATTCTACCTATATTATAAGCTAAAAGAAATAACTCATTTAATTTATCTTCCAGGTCACTCCATTGGTGTTTTGTGAGATATGACTCCAACCTTATTTTTTGAGTCAATAATTTCAATCCTATATCGTGTTTAAGTGGTTGATTCTTTTTCTTTTTAATATGACGGATATATCCCAGGTAAGTCAAAAAGTAGTATCCTGTTACTCCTATATTTGAGTTAATTGTATCTATCTTTAAGAGCAGGTCAGAGTCTTCATATATGTATTTGTCAGTAAGCATATAATAGAATACGGGGTGAGGAGTTAATACTCTTGCAAAGGGTAAGTATAGACCCTTCTCATCTTCATCAATTTTTATTTTCATACCTGTATTACTTTCT